>Ga0256868_10001324_pt1 | contig 13641 bp, 9 predicted proteins | sample RVTome_13_FD_187341 | JGI IMG/M metagenome (GOLD analysis project Ga0256868, IMG submission 187341) | Soil microbial communities from uranium-contaminated site in the Upper Colorado River Basin, Wyoming, United States - RVT92D227 HiSeq ... | reverse complement strand
TCGGCCAGGATTGAGAATAAGCTGCAAACAGCAATCCATACGGGAGATAAGCTCAGGGGTCAGCCAGTGTATACACCATTGGCAACCCTGTCCTTTCTTCTTTTTACCCTGCTGTATTTTCCTTGTATAGCCACAATTGTCGCCATATACAATGAATCAGGATCATGGAAATGGGCTGTATTTTCCGTATTCTTTTCCACCGGTCTGGCATGGGTATTATCTTTCATAGTATATCAAACCGGCATGTTATTTACCTGAAACCGCATTTTATGATCCAGGATCTGATAACCTTTATTTTGATAGCCGTATCGGTGGCATATACGGTATTCAGCCTTTACAGGATGATCTTTCCCGTCAGAAAGAACCCCGTACACCAATGCATGGGGTGTACAGGGTGCCAGACGGGGAATAACGTGAAAATTATTAAAACCCACACGTAGAGACGCAAAATCTTACGTCTCTACAGGTTTTTTATTTCAGCAGCACCGGTTCTCCGTATCCTATTTTAGCCAATGGCTTCATTTGTGTGGCGGCATCACCGGCTATCACATAAATCATCTGGTCGGGCTTGATATACTGTTGTGCCAGTTCTTTATGACGCTCAGCAGTCATGTTCCTTACAACATCTTCTTCATTAAGTATATAATCCGGGGGCAGGTTGTACTTGCTTATGGAGGACAACACCGACAAGAGTGAACCGATGGTCTCAAACCTGCGGCTGTTGGATTTGATCATGGCATTCTTGGTAAAATCCAGGTCTTCCTGACTTATGCCTTCGCGATAGGTTTCCATCACATTCTTATAAATGCTGACCGATTCGAAAGTGGCATCTGATCTGACACTGGAGCTTGCCATAAAGGGAGCGGGATTTTTCAGCTCGCTGAAATATGACCTGGCACCATAGGTAAAGCCTTTTTCTTCACGCAGAATCAGATTCAGTATACCGCTAAATGAACCTCCCAGTTTGTAATTCATGACGGTAAGGTCGAAGAATTCAGGACTGGTACGGGGAATGGACAGACTGCCTGCATATATCACAGATTGCTTGGCACCTGGGACATCTACAAAATAGATTGTGGAATGATCAGGGGCAACAGGTGTGTTATATACAGGGAAGGTTACCGGTTTATCTTTCCAGTTGCCGGCGAGGGAGGTGATAGCGGCTGTTACCTCCTTCTGTGTTATATTTCCGGCAACATTAAACCGGGATATGGCAGGAGAAAAATTCTTATCATAAAACGCCTTTAGATCCTCAATGGTTATTTTAGCCACCGATTCCTTGGTGCCCGCCATATTATTGGCAAATACATGATTTGCGCCATATAACAGTTTATACATGGCCGTGGAGGCCAGGTATTGCGGATCGGCCTCCCGCTGTTCGAGCTCATTAATGGTGCGGATCTTGGCCAGTTCAAACTGAAGGCTGTCCCAGCGTGGCTGCAGGAGCATTTCCTCGACCAGGGCCAGTGTTTTTTCAAAATTACGGGACAGGCAGTTGGTGCTGACAACGATTTCTTCACGGGTGGTATACCAGCGTATGCTGGCGCCAAGCAATTCAATGGCCTCTTCGAGCTGTTCAGGTGTCTTGTTTTGTGTACCTTCCATTAATGCGTCAGTGATCAGATTTGCAACACCCGTCTTTGCAGTATCATCCAGGAAGAATCCTCCGTCAATGGCCAGTTCAAAAGTAACCAGGGGAAGTTCGTCATGCTGAATACCACGAACATTCAGTCCGTTGCTTAATTTTGTTTCCCAGATTTCCGGAAGTATCGCTGACGGATCAGGTCGGTTGACCGGTTCCTTTGAACGGTCAAAGGCTGAGGGAGTCTTTTGTATGGGTACAGCTTCGGCGGGAGCCGTAATGGCAACCTGTGTGGCCTGGCTGATGTTCTCTTCCACAATCCCTGCACTCACTGAGTTCTCAGCCATAAGTCCGGTTTGTCCCTTGGGCACAAAGCTTGTCATGACAAACGGTTTGCCCTTGATATACGTATTATATACACGCAATACTTCATCGATGGTCACCGCCTTAATGTTTTCGATATCCTTTTCGATAAATCCGGGATCGTCCTTGAAAGTATTATAGAATGCCAGCTGCAGCGATTTGTAAAATACATTGTTAATGCCATTATAGAAATTTGTTTCCATCATTGCCTTGATCCGGTCAATATCGTTCTGGGTTATGCCTTCTTTTTCAAACAGCTGCATAGCCTCGTTCACTCCTATTTCCAGTTCGGCCAGTGAGTGTCCCTCATTGGCGCGCATGCTGATGGTGAACCTGCTGGCCATTTCCATGGTATAGTTGTAAGCATTCACAGTTGAGGTGATTTGTTTCTCTTTCACCAGCACTTTGTAGAGCGGAGCCTTCTTCCCATCTGCCAGAATCCTGGCCAGGAAATTCAGCGCATAGGCATCCTTGCTGTATTCCTCGGCTGATGGCCAGGCAATGGTCAGCTCAGGCTGGGTTGCAAAATTATCTTCGTGATAAAACCGCTTCGGTTCCTGAAGGGTAACCGGCATTGGGGTTCGCACCGGGACATCGCCATGTGATTTGATTTCACCGAAATATTTCTCAATCAGAACTTTGGCTGAATCTTTGTCGAAGTCACCTGCCAGCACCAGGGTTGCATTGTTGGGTCCATAAAACTTATTGTAAAATGCCTTCACATTCTCAACCGTTGCATGCTGTAAATCGGCCATTTCGCCAATTACCTGCCAGCTGTAAGGATGTCCTTCTCCAAACAGGTTTTTATCAATTACATAATCGGTATGACCATAGGGTACATTGTCAACACCCTGCCTTTTTTCATTTTGCACCACATTCTGCTGAATGGCGAAGGCCTGCTGTGTGACTGTGTTGATGAAATAACCCATGCGGTCCGATTCCATCCATAGCACCATTTCCAGGGCATTGTTGGGTACAACTTCAAAGTAGGTGGTGATATCAGTGGTTGTAAAACCATTAAGGGTGCCTCCTACGTTTTGTATTTTTTTAAAAAACTGGTCCTGGCCTATGTTCTCAGATTCCTGAAAAAGCATGTGTTCAAAAAGATGGGCGAAACCGGTTCTGCCTGTTTCTTCCCGGCTCGAACCAACATGATACATAATTGCCGTAGATACTATGGGATCAGATTTATCCTGGTGCAAAACAACTTCCAGGCCATTGGGCAGGGTGTATTTCTCAAAGGATATGGAAAGCTTCTTATCAGCGGATTTGTTGCATCCGCTGAATATCAGAAGTAGCGCAATCAGTGCGCTGAATAAAACGGAATAGTTATTTTTGTTCATATGATGATGATTTATAAGTAAGATGGTTTAGATTATTAATATGCTCAAATGTAATGAAATTCACTAAAACTAATCATGATTGTAACTATTTTTCAGTTGGATTCATCTATTGAAAACCGCCTTTTGTAGATTACATTTGTTAACCGATCCAGTTAAAGCTAACTTTGATTTTGGCTATTTATTGTCATCCTGAAATCTAAAGATTAACCTTAAAAAAACTAATCATGGGCAATTATCATCCGAAAAAGAACCTGAAAAGCAATAAGCTTTCTCGAAGAAACTTCCTGGGAACGGCAACAGCTGCTGCAGCCGCATTTACTATCATTCCCCGTCATGTTATGGGCGGTAAGGGCCATACAGCTCCAAGTGATCTGATCAATGTTGCCGGTATCGGTGTCGGAAGTCAGGGTGGTGGCGACATTCAGCAGATATGCACCCCCGATGTGCCTATTGTAAGGCCTCAAAGAAACATGAACGGTACTCCGATGACCAAGGAACAACTTGCCGAGAGGGAAGCCAGGATGGCTGAAATGATGAGGCGAAATCCTCCTCCCCAGGGCACTCCCGGCGGGCCGGCAAATACAAACGCTGCCATACAGATGGGTGCTGCAGGAAGCGGCAAAGTCATTAAACTAGCCAACATTTACGCGCTGTGCGATGTGGATTCTGATTATGCCGGACATATTATCAGGGGATATCCAAATGCAAAGATATATTCCGACTGGCGTGAAATGCTGGATAAGGAAAAATCGATTGATGCCGTGGTAATCGGTACACCCGATCATAATCATGCTCCCATCGCAGCAGCATTTATGCGTGCTAAGAAGCATGTATACCTTGAAAAACCGATGGCTAAGACTATTCATGAATGCAGGAAGCTGGCAGAACTGGCCAAAGAATATGATGTGGTTACTCAAATGGGTAACCAGGGCCATGCGAGCGAAGGCACACGCAAAACCGTTGAGTGGATTCAGTCGGGTGTCATCGGACTGGTTAGAGAAGTGCGACTATCCACAAACCGGCCCATGGGATTCTGGCCGCAGGGTGACCTTAAGCGTCCTGCAGGCATCAAGATACCCAAGAATCTGAATTATGAGGTATGGCAGGGACCTGCACCCGAGAAACCTTTTCATCCCGAAACCCTGCATTTTAACTGGAGAGGCTTATGGGATTATGGCACGGGCGCGATGGGCGACATGGGTGCCCACATTTTCGATGCCCCCATATGGGCACTTAACCTGGGAATGCCGGTAAAGATACAGGCAACATCCTCGCCATACAACAAAGAATATATGCCGCTTGCCGAGACTGTGGTATACGAATTTCCTGCCCGTAACAGCATGCCACCGGTGAAGGTGACCTGGTGCGACGGCGGACTCAGACCTGAACGTCCTGCAGAAATGGAAGATGGAAGAGCCATGAGGGATGCCACCTATATCGGATTCAATGGTATTATTACCCATGGCAGTCACGGTGCCATGCCCGAACTGATTCCCGCTGATCAAGGCTTCAAAGGTCCTGATCCCTGGTTACCCCGTACCGGTAACATTTTCGAGGACTGGATCGATGCCATCAAAAACGGCAAGAAATCATGCAATGATTTTTCCGTTGCTGCCAGACTAACCGAGATCATGCTGCTGACCAATATCGCCGTACTTCATCAGAGAGCAAACAAAACACTGGAGTATGATGCCGTGAACATGAAAATCACCAATCATTCCGAAGCCAACAGTCTGTTCCATTATGAATACCGGAGTGGATGGAGTTTGTAAGTGTCAGAAATGCTATTAGTAAAAATTTAAATACAAACAAAATTATGGAAAACAAATATAATGCTGATGGCCAGGTAACCAGACGAAGGTTCCTAGGTAGTGCAGCTGCCGCTGCAACTCTTTCAATGGTACCTTTGAACTTCGCATCCGGGAATACAGCTCGCGCTTTACAAGGTGTGAAACCTGATTCCAGATTCGGCGGTGTGCAGATCGGGACAATAACCTACAGCTGGCGCAGTATGCCCGGCGGAGTGGATAATATCATTAAATATTGCCACGAAACGGGTATAAGCTCCATTGAACTGATGAACAATGATTTGGAAGAATACTTGGGTGCACCCAAGAATCCGATGATGGGAATGTTTGGCCCACGTCCTTCACCTCCTCCTGCCGATACTCCTGCCGCTGCCCCCGGTGCCACTCCTGCTGCAGCCCCTGCTGCGGCTCCTGCAGCTCCTCCCCAGCGTCCGCAAATGACTGCTGAACAAAGGGAGGCCATGGCAAAGTACAACGAAGAAATCAAGGCATGGAGATTGGCAGTATCCATATCAAAGTTTGAAGAAGCCCGGAAGAAGTTTAACGATGCCGGGATCAACATTCATATTGTTAAATTCTCACCTGCAAGATGGTCGGATGAGGAAATTGACTATGCCTTTAAAGCTGCCAAAGCAATGGGAGCCAAGGGTGTAACAGAAGAAATCAATGAAAATTCAGTGAAGAAACTGGGCCCGATAGCCGAAAAACATGGTATGTATGCCATCTTCCACAATCATTTTCAGTTTGCCACACAGGGATTCAGCTATGATCCGTTCCTGGCTGTTTCACCAGCCGTAATGATGAATTTTGACGCCGGGCACTTTTTTGGCTCCACGGGTTTGCACCCAAATACCATCATTGAGAAATATCACGACCGTATATTCAGTCTGCATATCAAGGACAAAACTGGACCCAAGGCAGATCCTGCCAATGCCAACCAGGTATGGGGACAGGGAGAAATGCCGATTGCAGATGTACTTTTGCTGATTAAAAAGCAAAAGTGGCCCATCCACTGTGATATTGAACTGGAATACGATGTTAAGCCCTGGTCGGATGCTGTGAAGGAGGTAAGAACGTGCGTGAACTATGCAAAGGCCATATTACTTTGAAAATGTAAACAATTCAATTCACCGGTAGAGACGCAAAATCTTGCGTCTCTACATGTTATAATTTAACCTCACCGATCTTACCCATCAGGTTCATGATCCGCTGCTGTCTGCGGAGCAGATAAGCTGACGGCTTTGCCGGATTGCGTACGCGCGGGTTTGGAAGGGCGGCAGCAATTAACGCTGCTTCCCCAGGGGTCAGCTTTTTAGCCGATTTATGGAAGTATTTTCTTGCGGCAGCTTCAACCCCGTAAATCCCGTTTCCTGTTTCCACCACGTTCAGGTAAACCACCATGATCCTTTTTTTGCTCCAGACAGTTTCGATCAGTACGGTGAAATAGAGTTCAAAACCTTTACGGATCCAGCTCCGCGCCGGCCATAAAAATACATTTTTAGCGACCTGCTGGGTGATGGTACTTGCCCCATGCTTTCTGCGATGTCTTTTGTTATATTCCACGGCTTTCTGGACGGCTTTAACATCGATACCCCAGTGGTCGAGAAACCGGTTATCCTCTGATGCGACGACAGCCCGGATCATGTGCGGGGAAATATTCTTAAACGAAACCCAGTCTTTGTGGATGCCGGCCCTGGTTCCGTCAGGCTTCTTAACAAAGGCCCTTTTTAACATCAGGGGAGTAAGGGGAGGACTGACAAAAGAAAATAGTACCACGGCCAGCAGAGTGGATCCAAAAAAGCCTATAGCAGCCCATTTAATAACTATCAACGATTTTTTCAGATACCTTTTCCATGCGGAACGCATTGGTGGAATTTCTTCCTGAACGCCCTGCAGGTTTTCCGTTAATTCATCCATACCTGTTTAATTTCCACACCTAAATTAATAAAAAAAGACAGATTTTATCTGTCTTCTTACTCGTCCCTTGTCCCTTGTCCCTTGTTACGCATTCTTATGCTCCAGCTCCATGATCTTCTCTTTTGCTCTCAGGTAATAAGCCTTGTATTTGATATAATGATTTCCCTTCTCGAATTCCCAGAATACGTTTCCTGCCCGGTAAATCTTACCGATGCAGGCCTCAAAAATAAGGTTATAGTTGATTCCCACCAGTTTCTCTGCCTCAAGAATAGAACTGAAACGAACACTTTTGTCACCGAAATGACCGATAACAGGGACTTTGTACTTCTTCTGCCCGCGTTTCATGACTAACCTGCTTATCATAGCATTTGTTTTTGTTGATGTACGTGTAAGTTTGTCATTTTGTTGCAATATGAACAATTATTCTCTGATGGTGTTAATCGCATGAGTGAACATGCGCTTTGGATATTCTCAGGTCAAATATAAAATCCAGTTCCCCGGCATTCAAATCCAGAATGAATGCCTATGCAGATGAAGTTGATGTGTTGCGGCAGTTGATCCGGCGATTTGGGAGCGGAGGCAGTAACGCCAATGTGGTAAAACACACCGGCAGAGGAAAACTGACAGCGCGGCAAAGAGTGGATTTGCTCCTGGATGCTGATACACCATTTTTGGAATTGTCACCCCTGGCTTCATATGACCAGTACAACAATGATTTTCCGGGCGCCGGTATAGTTACCGGAATAGGCAGGGTTCATGGAAGGGAAGCTGTTATAGTGGCCAATGATGCCACCATCAAGGGAGGGACATATATTGCCGAAACCATAAAAAAGCATTTGCGTGCACAGGAAATTGCAGGTGAGAATAACCTGCCCTGTGTGTATCTTGTTGATTCGGGGGGCATATTTTTACCTGACCAGGCAAGGGCTTTCCCGGATAAGTCCGACTTTGGCAGAATTTTTTATAACCAGGCCATTCTTTCTTCTCAGGGTATCCCTCAGATTGCCTTGGTAATGGGTTCATGTACCGCCGGAGGAGCCTATGTTCCTGCCATGAGCGATGAAACCATCATTGTCAGGAACCAGGGCACGATTTTTTTAGGAGGTCCCCCGCTGGTTAAGGCCGCAACAGGTGAAGAAGTCAGCGCCGAAGAGCTTGGCGGAGCCAGGGTGCATACTGCCATATCGGGTGTGGCCGATCATCTGGCCGAAAATGATGCGCATGCCATAAGGATCTGCAGAAGTATTTTCGAAAGCCTTTCATTACCGGATAAGCAGCCAATTGCAGCGGTCAGTCCTGAAGAACCATTGTATGACCCTGCTGAGTTATATGGTATCTTACCACTCTCAGTTAGAGAGAATCCGGATCCCCGTGAGATAATTGCCAGAATTGCAGATGGAAGCCGGTTCCACGAATTTAAATCGGGGTTTGGCAATACCCTTGTGGCCGGTTTTGCACATATAACGGGTTATCCGGTGGGTATCCTGGCCAACCATGGAGTACTGCATGCAGATTCAGCACTGAAAGGAACACATTTTATTGAGCTGTGCAACTACAGAAAAGTTCCCATGTTGTTTTTGCAGCATATTACAGGGTTTATGGTTGGAGTTGAAGCGGAACACAGGGGCATTGCCAAAGAAGGTGCAAAAATGGTACATGCTGTGGCCACTGCCAACGTGCCCAAGTTTACGGTGATCATCGGTGGTTCCTTTGGAGCAGGAAACTACGCTATGGCAGGCAGAGCATATAATCCGCGGCTACTTTTTATGTGCCCCGGAGCCAGAATCTCGGTTATGGGTGCTGAACAGGCTGCCAGTGTGCTCGCCACACTGAGGAATAAACAGTACAGATTCACCGGGAAAGAGATTGCCGATAAGAAGAATGATGAAATCGGCCAAAGAATCCGTCAGCAGTATGACCTGGAAGGTTCCCCATGGTACAGCACTTCAAGGTTATGGGACGACGGAATCATAGATCCGATGGATATCAGGAATGCAATTGCCCTTGGAATTGCCATGTCCCTCAATAAAAAATTTGAAGATCCACGCCCGGGTATTTACCGGATGTAATCTCTCCGTCCAATGTACGAAAACTCAACCATCATCAGCGAAATCCTGGGTTCAACAGCGATTATCTGGCTAAACCGTCCAGAACAGCATAATGCACTGAATGGCACCATGATTACTGAATTTCTGAAAACCATTAAACTGTTAAACAATGATCCGGGAATCCGCGTGATCATGATTCAGGGAAAGGGACCATCTTTCTGTGCCGGTGCCGATCTGTTGTGGATGCAGCAGGCAGCCGGGCTCGCAACAGCTGATAATTTTCACGAATGCCTGAATCTGGCCGGGTGCTTCTATGCCATTGCCACCAGCCCGAAGGTCACTGTTGCTCTTGTTCATGGTGCTGCCTACGGGGGGGCAGGAGGCTTTGTTGCAGCCTCCGACCTGGCTTATGCTGCTGTTTCGGCAAGTTTTACCTTTTCAGAGGTGCGGCTTGGTCTCATACCTGCCACCATTGCGCCTTATGTGCTTAGAAAAATCAGCTATGCCAGTGCCATGGAACTTATGCTTACGGGACGAAAATTCAGCGCTTCGGAGGCCGAACAAAAAGGGCTTGTTAATAAAGCGTTGCCAGACAATGAATTCTATGATTATGTGCATTCAATGGTTGGTGAAATACTGCTGGGTGGTCCGAACGCGCAAGAGATAATTAAGACAAGTCTGAATGCCTGGAAGAAAGCTGAATTTAATGAAACGTTGATTGAACAGTCTGCCTTACAGTTAGCCGAAACGAGAATAACCCCTGAAGCAGCGGAGGGAATCAGTGCATTTTTGGAAAAAAGACCGATACGTTGGATTCCGGCGTAAAAGATGAGTTTACTGATGATGGCAGCATCCATAAAAAAGATATTGGTAGCCAACCGTGGTGAAATTGCCCTGAGAATCATTCGTGCAGCCAGGGAGATGGGAATATCCACTGTGAGTATTTTTACCAGTAATGAAGTTGATGCGCCCTGGATCAACCGCGCTACCGAATCATATTCACTGGGCGATGGCGATATCTCCCGGACCTATCTGAATATTCAAAAGATCCTGGATATTGCCTGTCGCTCCGGTGCCGATGCCATTCATCCCGGTTACGGATTCTTATCTGAAAATCATCTTTTTGCGCGGGCCTGCTCCGATTTATCGGTTAATTTCATTGGTCCTTCACCCGATGTGCTTAAAGTAATGGGCGACAAAATCGCTGCCCATCATCTTGCCAAGAAACTGGGCATTGCCGTACCTGAGAAAATTCTCCGGACGCCCTCTGAAATGCTGGACATAGAAGAGAGTCTTGATTATCCTGTTTTCGTGAAGGCAGCCGCCGGCGGGGGAGGTAAAGGCATGCGAGTGGTTTACCACCCGCATGAACTCAATGCCATGCTTGTCACAACTTCGACCGAAGCACTGAATTATTTTGGCGATGACAGGATTTATATTGAAAAGTATCTCCGGTCATCCCGGCATATTGAGGTGCAGTTGCTGGGCGACAAACACGGCCATCTGGTTCACCTGTTTGAACGGGAATGTTCTGTACAGCGGCGCCAGCAGAAGATAATCGAAGAGGCCCCAGCATTGGTACTTCCGGAATCTTTAAGGCAAAGAATGATTCAGGCTGCACTTACCATCGGGCGGGCAGTGAATTATTTCAGTGCAGGGACTGCCGAATTCCTGTTGGATGAATCCGGTGAGTTCTACTTTCTGGAAATGAATCCGCGGATCCAGGTGGAACACGGTATCACTGAAATGATAACCGGCGTGGACATTGTAAAGGAACAAATTGCGATTGCAGAAGGTAAGTCTTTATCATTCACGGCCTCAGACATACAAATAAAGGGTCATGCCATGGAAGCACGCATATTTGCAGAAGATCCTGAGAATGATCTTTTACCATCTCCGGGAAAAATTGAACACTATTGTGAGCCTGTCATGCATCACGTCCGGATAGAATCGGCTGTTTCATCCGGCTCGGTTATTACTCCGGATTACGATACCCTGATTGCCAAAATTCTGGTACACTCACCTTCACGAGAAAGTACTGTCCTGGAGTTGAGCAGGGCTCTTGATGATTTTGCAATAGTTGGTGTGCAACATAATATTCCACTGCTTAAAGCCATTATCAGGGAGCAGGGTTTTTTGCAAAATAAGGTATCAACTACTTATCTGCAAGAAAGGATGCCATATTTCACCAGCGAGATTGCCTTACAACGTAAAGCCATGAATGCGGATCTTCTGGCAATGGCAGCCGTAATCAGGGTGGTGTCAGCCGGTCGTGTTCAGTCACCGCAGTCACCCTGGCAATCGTTGGGATACTGGCGACTTGTACCACGCATCACGCTGAGGATTAACACACTCATTGCGGAGATAGATTATTATCGTACCGGCCGGGATTCCATGGATTTTTACCTGCACAACAAGCATTATCACGTGATTAACATTTTTATCAATGAATACCTGGTAAGTTACGTTCACAATGAAGTAAAATACGGCTTCTATTATGTGATCCGGCCCGGTGGCATTATAGAAATCTCCGACGGCAGCCTTGGCTATGCTGTTGAACGCTTTCACCGGACATTGGACAACGAAATGATAACCGAACGGTACACCCATGATGATAAAGATGGAATCATCCGGGCACCGTTGCCGGGTAAGGTCATCAGCATGAACGTTCATTTGAACGGAACAGTCGGAAAAGGTGATCCTCTTCTTGTAATTGAATCCATGAAGCTTGAGAACGCAATCCTGGCAACATGCTCTGGACAAATACAGGATATCAGGGTCAAAGAAGGTGACCAGGTAAAAAAAAATGATATTCTATTGATGATCAGTCAAAACATTCATAACCAGCCTGCCGCCAAACATATACATAATTCCTAATTTCTAATTCCTAATTCATAATTCATAATTCATAATTCCTAATTCCCAATGCACCCCTTACTCACAACAGCACACGAACAATACAGGCATACCATCAGGGAATTTGCCGAAGCCGAAATCAAAGCTATTGCCGGTATACTGGATGATGCCGGTACTTTCTCTCCTGAATTAACCCGAAAAATGGGTATTTTGGGATTGTTTGGAATAACCATTCCTGAGCAATACGGCGGTTTAAACAAAGACACCTTATCCTACATCATTGCAGTTGAAGAACTGGCACGTATCGACAGTTCCCAGGCAGCCACGGTAGCCTCACACAATTCACTCGGCATAGGGCCCATTTACGAGTTTGGAACAGAAAAGCAAAAGTCGGAGCTTCTTCCGCAGTTATGCACAGGTGATAAATTATGGGCCTTTGGGCTCACTGAAGAAACCGCAGGTTCGGATGTCAGGGGGACTAAAACTGAAGCCCGGCTTGAAAATGGTAGTTGGGTGATCAATGGATCGAAGATATTCATTACAAATTCGTCATCCGAATTATCCTATGGCGCCACACTGCAGGCTGTAACAGGGATGAAGAACGGTGAAAAAGAACTCTCGGCGATATTGGTACCCCGCAGCACACCGGGTTATCGTAGTGAACGGACTGGAAACAAGATGATGTGGCGCGCTGCTGACACCGGTAAATTATTTTTTGAGAATTGCAGGGTTCCTGAGGAAAATTTGCTGGGAACCAGGGGTATGGGCGCAAAAATAATGTTGAAGACACTCGACAGTGGCCGTTTATCCATAGCTGCCATGGGACTTGGTCTTGCCCGGGGGGCCTTTGAAATGTCATTGGATTATTCCAGGCGGCGGGAACAGTTCGGACAACCGATTGCCAGATTTCAGTCCATTGCCTTTAAACTGGCAGATATGGATATGAAGATCGAACTAGCCCGTAATATCCTTTACAAGGCATGTGTCATGAAGGACAGGGGTGAGCTGTTTGCCCGTGAGGCTGCCATGGCCAAGTTGTACTGTTCTGAGATTGCCAGGGAAGTCGCAGATGAAGCCGTTCAGATTTATGGCTCCTATGGTTTGTTTAAAGATAATACCATTGAAAGATTCTACCGTGATCAGCGCATCCTGCAAATCGGTGAAGGTACATCTGAGATTCTGAGAATTGTAATATCCCGGTATCTGGGTCTGAAACACCTTTTATAAATGGAACAGCGAAAAGCCGATCATATCGATATGGCGCTTCAGGCGCAGATGGATCTGAATATCCATGATAGCAGGTTTCACTATGAACCGCTGTTGAGGCCACATCCGATTGCAGAGCTGACACCGTTCAAGTTTCTGGGTAAGCAGCTCAGGGTACCCATATGGGTATCGAGCATGACGGGCGGTACCAGCTCGGCTCGCGAAATAAACACAAACCTGGCCCGGGCCTGCAGGGAATTTGGCATGGGTATGGGCCTGGGTTCATGCCGTGTTCTGCTGGAGAGTGATGATCATCTTGCCGATTTTGCTTTACGTGATGTTATTGGCGATGACCAGCTCCTGTATGCTAATCTTGGCATCAGCCAGGTGGAAAAACTGATTCACAGCAATCAGGTGATAAAAATCCACAATCTGGTATCAAAACTGAAGGCCGACGGACTTATCATTCATGTTAATCCGCTGCAGGAATGGTTTCAGCCCGAAGGTGACCTTCTGCA
>Ga0256868_10001322_pt1 | contig 13645 bp, 9 predicted proteins | sample RVTome_13_FD_187341 | JGI IMG/M metagenome (GOLD analysis project Ga0256868, IMG submission 187341) | Soil microbial communities from uranium-contaminated site in the Upper Colorado River Basin, Wyoming, United States - RVT92D227 HiSeq ... | reverse complement strand
AGCGAAGAGAAACAAGATTTTTATGGAAGGTCCTTTTGTATCTCTCCCGAGGGAGAATTACTGGATAAACCGACAGGGATGAAAGACAGCATCGCTTTGATTGAAATCGATCTAAAAAACATTGATAAGGTAAGGAAAGAATGGCCTTTTTTAAAAGATAGGAAACCTGAGATTTATCAGGAAATCTGTTCTGATAAAAATCCAATTCAAGAACCGTGAAAATATCTCCCTTTCGCAGAGGGGGGAAAAAGGTTGTTTGGGTATAATGAGGAGATCATGGGGAAAAGAAAATTTGTCAAAGAATATTTAGAACCGATTGTTTTCGCTGTTCTGATCGCTCTTTTTATTCGGGCTTTTATTGTCCAAGCATTTAAAATTCCATCGAGTTCAATGGAACCCACGTTACTGGTGGGCGACCACCTCCTTGTTAATAAATTTATTTATGGGATAAGAATTCCTTATACGGATATTAAATTCCTCCAATATAATAAACCGAAAAGGGGCGATATTGTCGTCTTCATTTTTCCAAAAGATCGGAGGAAAGATTTTATCAAAAGGGTAATCGGAACGGAGGGGGAAAAAGTGGAGATCATCCACAACAAAATTTATATCAATGGCAAAGTGATCGATGATCCATGGGGTCACTTTACAATGCCAAGGTCCTCGATTGAAGACTACGGTCCGGTAAAAGTCCCTGAAGGCTCTTTATTTGTAATGGGAGATAACCGTGAAAATAGTCAAGATAGTCGTTTTTGGGGTTTCGTCAATCTCAACGAAGTCAAAGGAAAAGCCTTTATCGTTTACTTTTCTTGGGATTCGAATGCACAAAACCTGTTGAATAAGATCAGGTGGGCCCGATTTGGCAAGCTGATTCGTTAACCAAATGATTCCTCACCCTAACCCATAGACCGTTTTCATCGTTTGTACTTGGAAAAAACATTTTCCTGCGCCCATTGAATATCTTTTTGAATTTGATGGATGAGATAGGAGGGGGAATCGAAACGGATTTCATCTCTGATTCTTCTTTTGAAATTGACTTGAATCTCCTCGCCGTAAATCTCCTGGTGAAAATTCAAAATATAAACCTCTAATGAAAATGGTCCTTCCCTTTCAGGCTGCCCAGAGGAAAAAGTGGGATTGAATCCAACATTGGCAAGACCATTAAAACATTGCTGATGCCACGTCACCTCCACAGCATAGACCCCAACCTTCGGATAAAGTTCATCCAAGATTTCCAAATTTGCCGTAGGGAAACCTAAGGTTTGTCCTCTCTTAGTCCCTTCTATAACTTTCCCAATGATGGGATAATCCCTTCCCAATAATTTCGAGGCCTCTTCAACCTCTCCTTTTTGAATGAGATCTCTTATTTTTGAACTGCTCACAGTTGTTTGGCCAACTTTTAATGGATCCACAACCTCCACTTCGAAATCAAAAACCTTCCCCGTATCTTTAAGGGTTTGGGCATCTCCTTTTTGTCCCTTCCCGAAATGATAATTATATCCAATGATGACTTTTTTGACCCTTACCGTTTCCACCAATATATTTTTGATAAATTCAAAAGGAGAGATCTCTGAAAAAGCCAATGAAAAATCAATACAGAGTACGGTCTCGATTCCTGATTTCTCAATCAGCATCATCTTTTTCCTAAAGGGGGTGAGCAGAGGTAAGAACGTCTCAGGCGCGAGCACTTTGAGGGGATGAGGTTCGAAAGTGATAACCACTCCCTCTCCATGGATTTTCGATGCTTCCTCCTTCACCCTCTCGAAAATCTTTTGGTGTCCTAAATGGACCCCGTCGAAGTTTCCGAGTGTCACCACAGGATGATGAAAGGTTCTTCTCAGATGGTCAATTCCTTTTATGATTTCCATATGGAGATGGAGAAGAATGGGTATTTTCTAATACAAAGCTTGACTTTATACTAAAAAATATAAAATAATAATGAGTAATTTTCAATCTTTTTGATGCTGCATGCCGAAGTGGCGGAATTGGTAGACGCGCTAGATTCAGGGTCTAGTAGGGAGTAGTCCCTGTGGGGGTTCAAATCCCCCCTTCGGCACCATGTAGATTCAATGGGTTAGCCGAATTTTGGTTGACCCTATTTCGTTTTATAAGGGCATTTGATCGAAAACTTTTTATGGCTCACCTATTATTATGGAGAATTTTAATTTGCCACATGAAGATAAGTATGCAATAACATCACAAGCATTTTTTATAATCTTTTTTTCAAAAAGGGATCCTTAAAAATCGATGTTGAAAAAAAAGTACCTCAAATTTTCTTTGGAGGTAATATTTGTCCTCCTCATTATCATGGGAGGATTGAAAGTATTGGAGAATAGAAAATATGAACGCCTGTATGATTCTGATGAGGTAGCTTGGATATTTACCGGATATTACTTTAATCTATACTTTCTCCGCTTTGATCTTTTTCACCCAGACTGGAATGATTATGAGGCATTCGATCATCCGCCATTAGCAAAATACATAGTAGGCGGGGCCCTCTACATCAAAGGATATACAATTGATTCCCTTGGCCCCAAGAGGTTTTGGAATAATATCCCGATAAACAAATTTCCAATCTATTTCGACTTAATAAAACACCAAATTCCAAACCCAACCACTGTGATACCTTTTACAAGATCCGTAATCTTTATTTTTGCTCTTTCATCTTTATTTTTAATCTATTTTTTTGTCCGGATCTCATACGGAGTCCTGGCTGCCTTGATTTCCACATCATTAATCATCATCAATCCCATTTTCACCAATATTTCAATATGGATACTTGCAGAACCAATTTTATTATTCTTTTTTACTCTGTTCATCCTATTGTGCAAACTATATTTGAAATCAAAAAAAAATATTTACATTGTTTTTGCTTTCATCATATCATCTTTGGCCTTTTTGACGAAACTGAACGGAATTCTATTGGTGTTTGTGTTGATGATCATTTTTCTAATCAAGAATAAATTTTCGATCTCTAAACAGGAATGCAAAGTTTTAATTGGAGGATTTATTGCCTTCTTACTAATTACTACGCTTTTGAATCCTGTTTTTCTAAATACCGGTATCAAAGCGATAGGGAAAATGGTCGAAGTTAGGTTGGCAGCATTTGGCGTGTACCAGGAAACATTCAAAGACGTTGCCCTCTTCTCGTTAAGCCAGAGGTTCGTCACTGCAACCCAAATGATATTTTTTAAATACTCCCTGTTTTATCAATTTGTTAAGGTTCCCATGGAATTGATTATGTTTATGGTAGGATTTTATTTTATGTTAAAAAAAAGAGATCTGCTTTTAATTCTCATCTTTGTATTTTTGGTCGTCATCCCCATATCCATACTTCCCTATAACTCTGTAAAGTATTTTTATTGGATTTTCCCTTTCACTCATATTATTGCGGGCTCGTCTTTAAACTATTTCAGGGAAGTATTGAGTAAAAAAGATGTAATGTTTCTCAAAATCCAAGGCATATTTTCAAACCGTAATCCATAATAATAGGAAGACATTTAAACTGAAGTTTCATAAAAGGCATCACCCATGGAGAATACGAAGGGCTCGAACGTTTATATGAAATTACCGACAGGCTTTCAGGATTTAGAGATTTATGTAAAAGATTTTGGAGTTTCAAGAAAGGTGTGCATCAAAGGAGATCATGTGATGCCGAGAGGTCCTTACCATTGTCCATATAGTGAATTCGAAACTTCATTATCCTTGCATACGCTAATGAAGATTGCTTCGAGGAAAGGAAGATATTTCAGAGAGGAGATAGAGCGGAGTGAAAATCAAAATTACCTCCAAAGGAAAATAGAAATTTTATTGAAAGAATTTGGCATTGTGCTTTCCCATAAGAAAATGCTTGACTTCGGATGTGGGGCAGGGGCTTCTACTATGATTTTTTTAAGATGTGGGACAGACGATATAACAGGGGTCGAGGTCGATGAAACACTTTTAGATATTGCCAAGTCAAGATTGAACGATTTCTTCCAGAAGGGTTATCAATTGATAAAAATTGAATACATTGATGGTAAATATTCCATGCCTTTTTCTAATGGGGAGTTTGATATTGTGTGGGCTCAAGCGATCATGGAACACGTTCTTCCAGATCAAAGGAGGTTTGTTTTAAGAGAGTTATTGCGGGTTTTAAGAAAGGATGGTTTACTGATCATTTTAGGAACGCCCAATAGATTATGGATTAAAGAATTTCACACTTCAAATCTTTTTTTCGTCAACTATCTACCTCTCGATCTAGCCATTTGGGTTGCTCGTCGTTGGTCCCATAGGGTTCCCATGGACCAATCCAAAGAAGAATTGTTATCCAATGGGTTTCGAGGGTGTACCTATTGGGAAATTGCAAGAGAGTTGCAGAATGCTTTATGTCTGAATAAGGTTTTTCGTAAAAAAGACTTAATGGTTGGAATACAATCGTGGCGTGGAGATACGGATTCCAGATTGGGAAAGGGGATGATAGAAATCTACGGCTTTTTAATGAAATTCATTGATCCGATTTTTGCTTTATTTAATTTGCCTCAAACGGCATTCCTTCCTTCACATATTCTCGTCTTTCGAAAATTGTAATCATTTTACCTACCACGGATTCTGAATGATGGTAAAACCATTACCTGGCTTTTGTTGAAAGATTAAAATCGAATTTGAAGAAATCTGTTGAAGTCTTTAATGAGGAAGGGACTTTTTGAGGGGGTCCTGTTCCTTCTCTAAAACACTCAAGGATGCCTCCATTTTCTAAATTGGCCTGGCCTGTCTTGGGATCGATCTTCATGAATTCTATCCCCTCAGGAACAGGAAAATCTTTTATGGGCTTATCCTTCAATATTTTTGACATAAAGGTGACCCAAATAGGGGAGGCAGCGCGAGCCCCTGTCTCATTTTCTCCAAGAGACCTTTCTTCATCAAAACCCACCCATACTCCAGTGACCAATTCTGGGGTATAGCCGATAAACCAGGCGTCCATAAATTGATCGGTCGTTCCTGTTTTGGCAGCTACAGGTCTCCCCAAAGATCTCGCTCTCCAACCTGTTCCATGCTGGACGACTCCCTTTAAAAGGGAAGTCATCAAAAAGGCCGTCTGAGATGTAAGGATTTGTTCTTCCTCAGAAGATTCTTTAGAGTAGAAGAGCGGGGGATTTTCTTCTAAAAGATTTCCATCCCTATCCAAGATCTTTTTGATAAAAATAGGCTTAAAAACATTCCCTTGATTGGCAAATATGGCATAGGCCTTTGTTAATTCATAGAGTGAAATACTGGAGGAACCGAGAGCCATTGAAAGGTTATTATGAAGAGGGGAGGATATTCCCAATTTTTTTGCATAATCCCTAATGTAATCAACGCCGACCTCTTGGGCAATCTTCACTGTCACAATATTGACAGAGTGGGTGAGGGCATTCCTTAGGGTGGTCGGTCCAGAAAATTTTCCTTCAAAATTTTTAGGTTTCCATTTTTTGTCTCCCCATTCAAAAACGATCGGAGAATCCACGATGATGGAGGCAGGGGTAAACCCTTTATCGAGAGCAGAAGCATAAACAATGGGTTTAAAGGCGGATCCCGTTTGTCTCTTAGCTTGGGTCGCCCGATTGAATTGACTTTTTTTAAAATCCCTTCCTCCAACTATCGCTTTGACAAATCCAGTCTCTAAATCGAAACAGACGAGGGCGCCTTCCGGAGTTAAAAGCATGTCAGCAAATGGATATTTTTCCCGTTTTTCTATTTCCTTTAATCCAGATTCGATCGCCTCCTGAGACATTTTCTGAAAATAAAGATCGACGGTCGTAAACACCTGAAGGCCATTTTTGTAAAGAGCATCTTTCCCATATTTTTCTTCCACGTAACGTCTTATGGATTCAACGAAATGAGGCGCCTTTTCAATGGAAGGTTTTTCTTTACTCCGAATGACATAAGGGGTTTGAGTGGCTTTGATTGCCTCGGTCGATGAAATAAAACCTTCTTCGACCATTCGATTAAGGATATAGAGTTGTCTCTTTTTTGCCTGTTGGGGATGCTGATAAGGGGAATTCTTACTGGGGGCTTGAGGAAGTCCTGCCAGGAGGGCAGCTTCTGTTATATTTAATTCCTCAATGGTCTTCCCAAAATAATTCTCTGCTGCTGCTGCTATGCCATAGGCCCCGTGACCTAAATAGATTTGGTTTAAATATAAAAAGAGAATTTCCTCTTTCGTGAGATATTTCTCGATCTTATAAGCTAATATGGCTTCACGGATTTTTCTCGTAAAGCTTTTCTCAGGAGAGAGCAAAAGTGACTTCACCACTTGTTGGGTAATCGTGCTCCCTCCTTGAACAATTTCTCCAGAGAAAATATTTCTAAAGAGGGCCCTCAGGATAGCCAGATAATCTAATCCTTTATGTTGAAAGAACCTTGCGTCCTCTCCTGCGACAAAAGCTTGAATTAAATAGTTGGGGACCCTATCTAAGGAGACCACTTCTCTTTTTTCATAGAAAAACTCACCGATGACCTCCCCCTCTTCAGAAAATATTTTTGTAACGGTAGGCGGCTTATAATTCTTCATAGATTCTATACTTGGAAGATCATGAGTAAAATAGAAATAAAAGGCCACCCCAAACACCGTTAGGGCAGTAATGGAAATCATCATCACCGTGATAAAAAATTTAACCACTTTTTCAAAAACATTAGATTTTACTGTTTTCATCATGAGTTAGGATGAATATCATTATTGGGATTTCTGAAAAAGTGCAGAAATCTCTTTAATCAGTTTTTGAAATCTGTGTAATCAAGAGAGCGTGTAGTTTTTCAGAGCTCTCTCATTAAATTCTTGACTTCTTTCTTGGAAGGATATAATAATAAGGCAAATTTTTCAATAAATTAATAAGGAACCGAGAACCCAGGAGTATTGGGGTGGATCGCCATCACTATCTTGATTCATCGGTTTCTATATCTTTTTGAGAAATAATCAAAAGAAAAGAGACTCTCTGAATTTTAAGCTCATGCGGAGATAAAATTAATGGATGGTAAAATAAATGAAACCCTCACCATTCTGATCCCTATCTTTAATGAGGAGGGGAATCTTTCTCTGTTATATGAGAAATTAGTGACAGCCCTGAAAAAGGCGGGAAGGCCTTATGAAATATTATTTATCGATGACGGAAGCTCTGATGGATCACTTGAAATTTTGCTCGATCTCAGGGAAAAAAATCCAAACATCAAGGTGATTAGTTTTTCTCGCAATTTCGGACAGACCGCAGCGCTCAGTGCTGGAATCGATTTCTCTAAAGGGGATATCCTCATTCCGATGGATGGTGATCTTCAGAATGATCCAGAAGACATTCTCGTCCTACTTCAAAAGATTGAAGAAGGATATGACGTGGTCAGTGGATGGCGAAAAGGTCGCAAAGATCCCTTTTTCACTCGTCGATTACCCTCCATGATCGCCAACAAAATCATCTCATGGATCGGAGGGGTTCATCTTCACGATTATGGATGTACACTTAAAGCCTACCGAAGAGACATTTTGAAAAATATACGACTCTATGGTGAAATGCACCGATTTATCCCGATCTATGCCCAATGGATTGGAGCTCGTGTATCAGAAATTCCCGTCCGTCATTTTCCAAGGGGATCTGGAGCATCGAAATATGGTTTAAGTAGAGTCTTCAAAGTCATTTTAGACCTGATGGTGGTCAAGTTCCTTTTATCCTATTCTCAGAAACCCATCTACGTTTTTGGAGGGATGGGACTTCTTATGATCTTGGGGGGCTTTATCTCTGGGGGATCTGCCATTTATCTAAAACTTTTTAAAGGAGTTTCATTCATTTTAACACCTCTCCCCTTGTTGTGCGTTCTTCTTTTTATGCTGGGATTCCTCTCAATCTTAATGGGTTTCCTGGCAGAGATCCTGACTCGAACTTATTATGAATCGCAAGGGAAACCTACCTATCAAATCAAGGAAACGATTCCATAAACTTCTATGTGCGGTATCGTCGGTTTTCTCACCTCAAAGGCAATAGATATTCCAGAATATGAAATTCTAAAAAGAATGCGGGATGTTCTTATTCATCGAGGACCCGATGATGTGGGGGAATACGTCCGTCCCTTAGATGATAAGGGACCTTTTGTCTTCTTTGGACATCGTCGTTTAAGCATCATCGATTTGACTGGAGGACACCAACCTCTGTCTAATGAGGACGGGACGATATGGGTGGTTTTTAATGGAGAGATTTATAATTTTAAAGAATTGAGAGAGGAATTGAAGGGTAGGGGCCATCAATTCCGCACCTACTCCGATACAGAGGTCATCGCTCATGCTTATGAAGAGTATCAGGAGGATTGTTTTCGATATTTCAACGGAATGTTTGCAATCGGGATATGGGATGAAAAAAGAAATCGACTGGTTTTGGCGAGAGATCGCTTGGGTAAGAAACCCCTTTATTATAGTTTTATAAATGAGACCTTTCTTTTCGCCTCTGAGTTGAAGGCAATGATGCTTTATCCTGCCTTTTCACGAAAAGTCGATCCGTTTTCCTTGATGAAGTATCTATTTTTTGAGTTCATCCCCTCTCCTCATACCATTTTCGTGGATGCCCAAAAAATTCCAGCTGCTTCTTATCTTATTTGGGATAAGAAAGGAGTAAAAGTCAGGAAATACTGGTCTCCTTTTGATCCTCAGGAGGAAGAAAAATATCTTTCAGAAGCCGAAGCAGAAGTGAGGGTGATGGAGCTTCTCAAAGAGTCTGTCAAGCGCCGGCTCATCAGTGACGTCCCGTTGGGGGTCTTTCTGAGCGGTGGAATTGATTCAAGTGCCATCACTGCCTTAGCCCAAAGTGAGGTCCCAGGGAAGGTCAAAACATTCTCCATCGGTTTTGAAGATCCATCTTTTGACGAATCAAAATATGCTTCTTTGGCATCTAAATATATTGGAACCGACCATCATGAACAGACCATGATCCCCACTGATTTACTCAATATTGTCCCTGGACTCCCGGATATTTTAGATGAACCGATGGCGGATGCATCCATTTTACCAACTTATCTCCTCTCTAAATTCACGCGTGGACACGTCACTGTAGCTCTGGGTGGTGATGGAGGGGACGAACTCTTTGCAGGATATCCAACCTATCTCGCCCATAAGTTTGCCAGACCGTATGAGCATTTTTTCCACCCCATCGGCACTTTTTTAGCAAGTTTACTCCCTGTATCCGATGATAATATCAGTTTCGATTTTAAGGTGAAGAAATTTCTCTCTGGCATCGGTTATCCCGATGGGGTAAGGAACTCAGTTTGGCTGGGGTCTTTTCCCTATTCAGAAAATGAGAAAGTATTATCAACAGAGATCCATGCGCAGTTCAATCGAGATCGATTGGTTGAAGAAATTTCTTTATACGAGAAAGAATATCCTTATGACGATCGTATCACAAAGCTCCAATATCTCGACCTGAGACTTTATCTTCAAGAATCCATTCTGGTTAAGGTGGATCGAGCCAGCATGGCCTGTTCCCTTGAAATAAGAGCCCCCTTCCTCGATTATAGGTTGGTGGAATTTATGATGAGGCTCCCTTCAAAATGGAAGTTAAGAGGATTTACATCGAAATATATTCTGAAAAAAGCGATGAAAAATAGGCTTCCTGATGAGGTGATTAACAGGCCGAAGAAGGGATTCGGCGTCCCCATTGCTAAATGGGTAAAGGGGCCTCTTAAGGAATTATTTGGGGACTTACTTTCAGCCGATCGAATAAGACGAGAAGGATTCCTTGATTCCGAATATGTGACCCAACTTCTTCAAGATCACCTTCTCAACAGAAGGGACAATAGAAAACAACTATGGACCCTTCTTGTATGGGAACTCTGGGTAAACCGGTATCATCCCTTGCTTTGATTTCTTGTCTCCTGGTTTCAAAGGTTCTATGAATCTCATCTGGCAGTTCATTTGTATGATCATCTTTGGTGCGGCGTGCTGGGCCACTGGGGATATCCTCCTTAAGGGCTTCTTTAAGAAAAATGTCGTCTTACCTGCATTGACGCGTCATCCTCTTGCATTTACAACAGGAAATGTTTTTATTTCTTACCTTCTAACCGTGCTTGGATTCATCGGTGGTTTTGTTCCTACTGTACTTTGGGTAGTATTTTTTGGAGGAATTGGGATTACCATTTGGCGTATCGCTGGAGAGATCTTGAAATCTACTCATCCGAGGTCAATCAATCAAACGATTCGAGAGGAAATGGAAAAGGAGATTGCAGGAAAAAGGCGAAAGGAGGAGACACCATACATTTTTTTAATGGTGATCATGGGGCTATTTTTTCTGCCGGCGATCCTGCAAGCCGCTGCCCCACCCTATGTCCGCGACTCTTTAGTCTATCATCTCTTATGCCCGAAAGAATATTTAAAAGTAGGCTATTTAGTGCACATTGAAGGAAATCTATTCTCAGCTTTTCCTAAAGGGCATGAGGTTCTTATGACACTTCTTTTGTCTAATGGGGGCGATCGCGCTGCCCAAGGGTTCTCAATCCTTCAACAGGTTGCTGCCATTGGCGAACTTTACAGCCTGATATATCTGATGGCTGGACCTTTAACAGCCTCTCTCTGTGCCATCGGATACGCTACAGTTCCCCCTGTCATCTACTTCACAGGATGTAGCTATGTCGAGCCAGCGCTTCTCATGACCCTTGGAGGAAGTCTTTTGGTCTTATTCCTTTCCCTTCGATCCGGGACAGAGACGAGCGTGGCTGCAAGCATGGGCCTGGGACCCATTTCATTGATTGGGTTCCTGGCGGGTTGGATGTCTGCGCTCAAATATAGTGGATTGATTTACCTGGGCTTGATCGGAATGACCCTCTTGTGGAGTTATAGAAGAGTGCCTTCCAAAAAAGGACTGACCGTGGTCGGAGTATTCAGCCTTTCAGCGGCGCCAGGTCTTTGTTGGATGGGATGGAACTGGATGACCTTAGGTAATCCAGTATATCCCATGGCCTGGTTTCTTTTTGGCGGAAGAGGATGGGATGAAAACAGGGCGCTTGCCATGTCCCAATATTTCGATATTTACGGAATGGGAAGGAATCTGTCAGATTATCTCATACTGCCGTTGAGGCTGGCTTTTTCAGGGAAATTTGATAGCATTCATTTTGATGGCGCCATAGGGCCGTTTCTGCCCATCTTTTTAACTTTGGCAGTGGCTTCGGTGATACTATTGGTTCGTCGTAGATTGGCCTCCGTTATGGTGAAGGAAATAGGACTAATGTTTGTTGTATCCGCTGCATTTTTTGTGTATGGAACCCAGCAAACCAGGTTTTGGTTGCCTTCTCAAATGTTGGCCTGTGTTTTTGCCGCACCTTCAGTAGAACTCCTCCTGAAGTTGGCAAGGAACAGAGGCCTTGTAAAGAAGGTTCTTATCTTGATCCTCGTCGGTTCCCTGGCCTGGAATATGTGGTTTCTGGGTAAACAGTTTATAACGGTGGGTTACTACAAACCGGTCTTAGGCATGGAGCAGGAGAAGGATTTTCTGGTACGAAAAGTTCCTGGGTACCCTGCGTTAGAATTTATCAACCAAAACCTTCCCAAATCATCACGGCTAATGTGCGTTTGGACAGGGGCATACGGTTACTATATAGACCGTAAATACTATTCAGATACTTTCGTAGAAGACGTCACCCTAAAAGGGTTCATTCACGCATCGGCCAATGGGAGAGAACTGTCTCAAAGATTAATCCAAGCTGGATTTACTCACCTTTTTTTGCACTTCTCCATATTGGAAAAAAACATGGAACAGAGCGAGCGAATTATTTTGGGTGACTTTTTGACGAAAGAAACCCGTGAGCTTTTTCGATACCAGAATTACGCGGTGTTCGAAATTTGTCGGCAATAAAACCTGGGACGGCGGCGTCCTTTTTTGTCTTATCGGTTTGAAACTCATCCGCCTACGCAGGAGACCACGGGCTTGCCCGTGGGGCTCCATTTCCATCTCATAATCCTTTTTGTAAGCAGAGATCCTTCACTTAACCAATTCAAATTCATTCAATCCGAACTTCAATCCCCTTTTCTCCTGGCGATTTAGGATCCCAGAGAAAGAGATAAATGGAAGCATCCGTCGGAAATTTGTTGAAATTGAGAAAACTTCCATCGAAGTACCCTTTCAAAACAGAGGGAGAATTTTGTTTTAAGTCTTTAGCGATCCATTTTCCTGCAACAATCCATAGTCGACTTCCATCATGAACATATTGGGAACAGCAAGTCTTTGAGCTGAACAGGGTGATATTTTTGTTCTGAAAGACAAATAAAATCTTGTATGCCGTTCTATTTTCGGAGTCCTTCCACGACTTCGCCACATGGTGGCGATCCTTCGGATAGACTCCGAAATAATGAAGGATCCCTGGCATATGTGCTTCCGTTTCCGTGAAAACCATATCGCCATCCCGAAGATGTTCTTTAAAATAGGCGACTAATCCCCTATAATCCTGTTTTTGATAGCGGTAATATAAAGGAAGGATGACCAGATTGGATACAATGAAAAGGATGAGAAAGAGAAATCTTAAACGCAGAGGGTGCTTCATTTCTTGAATGCGACGCTCAATGGTGAGGAGGGATAGAAACAACGCTACCAAGAAGAGGGGAAGGAAAGTAATGAAATACCTCGAGGTGATAAAATGGGTTACGTGGAACAATTTACAATATAGATAAAGCCCTGCAATGGGAGAAATGAAAACTGTCAAGAGGATGAGGGAATTTCTCCTTTGCTTTGCAAACACAGGAAAAAGAATCAAAAGGGCAATTGAGGCGATCATCAAAGGGGGAAAGGGAACCCAGTCATGAAAAATTCCGTTAAGAAGAGACCAGAGAGGGCCGGGATCTTCCTGATGGGTAGGGTCCATGATGATTTGACCTCTATAGTTTGATACGACGAAAGTGATCCAGGGGAGGATGAATAATAATGTAAAAGCGTTTTGAATCAAGAAGGAAGAGAAAGACGTACCCATCCGACGGTCGTCCGACTTGTAAAACCAGAGAATTTGAGAAAAGAGGATAAACGGGACAGAGCTATAACTCGTATAAAATAGGAGAGCGTAAAAAAGAGCCGTAACGACAAGATATTTCTTTTTTGAAGTCTTAAGATGTTGAATGAAAAAATATAAACTTGCCATCCCGAAAAACATGAGTAGGACATAGGAACGGCCGTCTTGAGAAAGAGAGATGTGATAAGCCATAAAGGTTAGGGCGACCATGCAAGGAATAGCAATCTGAGGAGAAAAAGACCTTGCGAGAATATAGATCATAGGAATGGAGAGAGTTCCAAAAAGGAGAGGAACAATCCGCAGGTCTCGCTCTGGTTTTGAAAAGGGATAGAAGAGATGGGTCAGAACAAAAAAAAGAGGAGGATGAAGAAAGGTCGGATTCTCTTTATAAAACTTAATCTGTTCTTCGAAACCGTCACGCGAATCATTATAAGTATGAACTTCGTCCAACCAAAGTGATTTCTGATCGAGATGATAGTACCTTAAGGCAAAGCCTATGAAGAGACAGAGAAGAAGGATAAACATTTCTTTTCGTTTTGGGTTACTCATAACAGTCGGATGATACGAAATATGAACATAACTACTTAACGATACAGGCATCGTAATCTTGAAAACTCAGCACTCAGTCCTCAGTTCTAAAGATACTCTCCGAGACACGTGACGC
>Ga0256868_10001320_pt1 | contig 13656 bp, 12 predicted proteins | sample RVTome_13_FD_187341 | JGI IMG/M metagenome (GOLD analysis project Ga0256868, IMG submission 187341) | Soil microbial communities from uranium-contaminated site in the Upper Colorado River Basin, Wyoming, United States - RVT92D227 HiSeq ... | reverse complement strand
CGAAGTGGAGCGCACTGGAACCTAGCTGTCTGATCGCGGGAACGTCCAGCGACCGGTACGCATCAGCGGCCACGTTCACTATCACCATCCTCACGATCTTCTCCTCGATCCCAGCCCCGCTGACGAGCTTCCTCGATTCGCTGAGGATCTCGGAGGACGCGAGCCCCGTAGCGTCAAGTGCGGGCAGGTCCAGCATATCTCTTATTCCGAGTTCGTGGAATCGAACGGTGTGAGTGGTGAGGTCCACTTCAACGATCCCTTTCTTCTGGTCGACCTCCCCGAAGCCTATTCTCTCGGTCGACCCTGAGTAGTACGCGTTGCCAGCGACGTTGTTGTGCTGGTGGTAGTGACCGAGGGCCACATAGTCCCAACCCTTGTCCAGCGCGGTGACCGGGACGGCCTGCTCGTTGAACTCGTCCATCCTATAGACGTCAGAACCGAGTATCCCGGCGTGAAGTACAAGTATGTTAGACTCTGCGTCCTTCGACGGCGTCGCCTTCGCCGCTAGCTCCGCTATGGATGGGTTCGCGGAGTGTGGGATGGCGACCACGTGCGCACCTCCGATCGTCATCTTGGCGATCCCTGGTTCATGCAGAGAATGTATGTGATCGAGATGCTCGAAGATTCGAAAGATGTTGCCGGTTTCACGCAATCTCGGAGTCGAATGGTTTCCGGATATGAGCACGGTCTCAATGCCCGCGTGTGAGAGCCGGATCAACTGCTTGAGCGCGAAATCAATCGCCCGGTTTTGAGGCCTGACCGAATCGAAGAGGTCACCAGAGTGCACGACAATGTCAGGTTTGAGTGCGATTGCTTTGTCGATGGCACGCTCGAACGCGTGGTAGATATCCAGTTCCCTCTGATTGATGCCCTCTTCAGAATCAAGCTTGGAGTAGGCGCTGAACCCGAGGTGCGTGTCCGAAATGTGGACAAGTCTCACCTTCCGCCACGCTCCAGCGCCGAGATGATCTCCTCAATCTCCGCGAGGTCCGATGACGTGTCAAGCGCAGCAAAAGTCCTCTTTTCGAAGGTCTCCTCGAGTTTCCTGTCGATCGTCTTGACAGAGCTCCACAAGGCGGCGCCTGCGACTGTAATCACCGCACAGGCAAGCATAGCGAAAACTACCCCCTGCTGGATGATGGATTGGATTAGGGGAGAGACAACGATGAACCCGACCACGACATAGAACGCTAGGAAGACCCACTTCAATGCTTTGGCGGTGTCGTGGTACCCAATGCTCTCGGCGGACTTGGTGCTGAGCATGGCCTCACTTGTTGATATCTCAATGAGCCTGATCGTCCTGCTCCAGACACCATACATTGTCGCTGCCACGACCACGAGCGCGCCCGTGGCGACCACGAACAGTAGCGGCTCCTCCCCGATTCCACTTGCATCTGCGAGGTCCGCGATCATGGATGCGGAGTTGACGGCAACTATGAGTGTTGTCACCATTACGATGATGTAGATGAACAGTCTGGTTATACTGTCCCTCATCTCGTTTGACAGTCTGAGAGACGTTTTCGACCTGTTCCTAATGTTCCTCACGAGAAGGTTCAAGTAGGAAGCCATGACGAGGAACGACCTTGGAGTCCTGGTCTCGACAGTTCTGGTCACCTTGTTCGAGTACTTGACGCTGTAGGGCACGATGAGCGCCGACAGAGTCGTCACCAGCACGATCGTCTCGTAGATCGATAGATCTGGGTCGATGGCATTCGAGCCTATCGCCACAGCGGCGATCATCAGAGAGAACTCGCCGATCGAGACCATGCTTAGGCCAGCACCCAATGAGTTCCTTGCACCGAAGCCGAACATGAATGTCGAGACACTGCATGAGAACATCTTCGCCAGAACGAACACGACGGTGATAGCAAGCGCTCCTATCAGGAATCTCGGCTCAAGGAATAGGCTCAAATCGACTAGCATTCCAATAGTGATGAAGAAGATCGCACCGAAGAGGTCCTTGATGGGCTCGATTCTCCTCACGACATCTCCAAGGAACTTCGACTCCGAAACTATCACGCCCATGACGAATGCGCCTATCGCCTCGGAGACACCAATCCACTTTGCGAAGACTGCCATCGAAAAGCAAAGGCCGATGACGGTGAGCACCAAGAGTTCGCTGGATCGCTGTTTCCCAACATAGTCGACTAGTCTTGGCACAAGCGCCAAACCTATCACGATGGACGCAGCCACGAACAGCCCCATCTTCAGGAGCAGTTCCGTGATCTCTTGAGGTGTGATTCCTCCTTCGGTAACGAATCCGGAGACGACTGCTAGTATCAGCACAGCAGCAAAATCCTCGACCACGAGTAGTCCAACGACCAATCGGGCTTTCTCGTTGTCCAGTCCTCCGCTCTCCTTGAGAGACCTAACGATGATCATGGTTGAGGAGATGGACAGCATCGCGCCGAGAAGACTTGATTCCAGAACGCCCCAGCCCAGAGCAAGGCCGAGTTGGTATCCGACGCCGATCATCAGTATTATCTCCACTGAGGCGGCGGCGATCACGGTGATGCCAATCTTCCGCAGTTGCTTGAAGCTGAATTCGAGACCTATGGAGAAAGTCAAGAGAACGATGCCCAATCGCGCCAGCATCTGGACCACTGGTTCAGCCGTGATCGTGATCGGATCTCCGCCCAACTCAGATTCTACGCTGAATTCCGCTCCCACGACGAATGGCCCGGCGACCATTCCCGCGACCAGATATCCAAGGATCAGGGGCTGTCTGAAGCGATTGAAGACCACAACTATGACAGCCGCCACGGCGATGACGATTGCCATTTCTATGAGAAAGCCCGTCTGCAGATCTAGCATTCTAACTGCACCGTACTCGAGCGGGTCGGGGTAGCCAGCGTTTCCTGGCTGGCGGATATGTTTCATCTTACTTAAGCGTCATCATTGAGCCGGCTTCATCTTCCACAGGAACGCTAGGTTGCCCCGCTCCGTGAAAGGTTGAATATGAAGTACGCTCATCAATGTGCCGGGATGCCAAACTACAGAGTGCGATTCTCACAGTCAGCTGAAGACCAGCGTGTTAGGACCAAGTTGTTCGGCGTAGGAAGCGCGGGATGCAACATCATCGAGGGAGCTCCGTTCCCCGCTGTAGCGTTCTCAAGCTCCTCCGCAGACCTTGCACGCTCTCATGCCGACAGGAAGGTGCTTGTCGGCCAGGACCGGCTGATTGGCGTATCAGACACGGGTCCCGAACTGATGAGAAAGCTGCCGTCGATCGTAGGCCATGAGCTCCTCGACATTTTCAACAACACGGAGGTCGCATTCATGATGTGCGGGCTCGGTGGGGTCTCTGGGAGTCTCGGAACCAGGCTGCTTTCCTCGATCGCGCATGTGAAGGGGGCCACAGGCATAGTCCTCGCGACGACACCGTTCTCGGCAGAAAGCATCCGAAGACGAGAGCTCGCTTCCGAGGCCCTGCGGGATATTCTTTCTGTATGCTCCCTGTGCGTGGAGTTCGACAACGACAAGCTCTCCTCTCTCGGCGCGAGCATACCGCTTTCGAGGGCGTTCGGCCTGCTAAATGGCATCATGTTGCGGCCGGTGATAGACCTTTCAGCCACGATGTCCAAGGGCGACATCCCTGCGTTTCGGCAGACTGTTGGCGAATCGACTTACTCTAGGTTCGGGCTCGGTCTCGGCAGGGGAGATGAACGGGTTGACAGGGTCGTCAAGGAGGCACTGACATCGCCCTGGTTCGATTTCCCGATCGATGGGGCGACTGCTGCAATCGTCATCTACTCAGCCTCCGATCCCTGGGAGAAGGAGGCTGCAGAGATATTGTCCAGGCTGGAGAGTTCCATGCCGTCGTCGAAAATCATGTGGGGGGCGTACTCAGATCCCTTGTTGGGTGACAGGATACGTTTGAGCCTGCTAGTATGCAGGAAGGTCTGATTCGGCCGCACCGCCCGGGTATTAATACGCCTCAGGCGCAACTTAATGCACCCCATACTGCCATCTGCCATCTCGCCCACAGGGGCGTTTTCAAAAGCGAGGGCGAAAGAACGAAAGTTGTACAGCTAGGCTGCGGAATAACAGGGCTGGTTTGCGCTGAATTGCTGGCCCCAAACCCGAAGATCGATGAACTGATTCTTGCGGACGCCGTCACTGATTCGGCCCAGGCCATGGCCGACCGCGTGAAGGATCCCAAGATATCTGTCAGGAAAGTAGATGTGACCAAGAGTGCGGACCTGAAGAAGCTCCTCAAAGGGAAGGACCTCGTGATCAGCTCGGTGTCCTGGGGACTGTTGAAGCACGTGCTGAATGCTGCCTGCGAAACAAAGACCAACTACATGGACTTCAGCCTTACCGGGAACTCGATGGATGAGTTCCGCGAGCATCAGAAGATGGTCGCGAAGAGCGGTATCACGGCAATAACGGCGTGTGGGGCGGACCCGGGAATCTCAGATGTATTTGCGAGATACGGAGCAGACAAGCTGGATGCTCCGGAGGAAGCCTACGTTCGGGACGGCGATTGCGGTGTGGCGGAAGGATTCAATTTCTTCACCCTATGGTCGCCCGTGGACATGTTGGAGGAGGGAACCACGAAAGCCGCGGTGTTCGTCGACGGGAAACACTCATACCTTCCACCGTTGCACAAGAGGGAGATCTACACCTTCCCGGACCCGATTGGCCCGCTGCCAGTGTACAACACTACGCACGAGGAGACCTTCCTCATGCCAGCGTACATCAAGGGCATCAAGAAGGCGGATTTCAAGATAGCCATTGATGACGAGTGGGCTGCGGCCGCGAACATGATCAGGAAGCTGGGGATGCACAGCCTCACGCCTATCGATGTGAAGGGGGTCAAGGTACGCCCCATCGACGTGGTCGTGGCGCTGATGCCGAGGCCTGTCGAGCTAGCCGGGAAAGTCAAGGGATACGCCGGGCTAGTTGTCGAGGTGATCGGGATGAAGAACGGCAAGAGGACCATGGTCAAGACTTGGATGACTATGTCACATGAGAAGGCCTGGGATCTTTGCCGGAGCAACGCCACGGGGTATCTGGTAGGTGTCGGAGGCTCCGTAGGTGCTGAACTCCTCCTTGCAGGTGAAGTGAAATCCAAGGGGCTCATCGTGCCCGAGCAGCTCCCGGCGCAGAAGTTCGTCGACCGCCTTCCCGCGAAGGGGATCGATGTCAAGCAAGAGATCAAGTCCCTCTGAGATCGAGCATCAGCAAACCATTGTACGGGCGAAGGGCGGCGGAGCTCTTCGCCTGTCTCTTACTTCTTGTTCTGAGTGGGCGTTTCCTTCATCTTCGCTAGAGTGCCAAGAGCCTCTTCTTCCATGAAGTGGAGGCGTCCAGGGACGACTATGGAATGAAGAGGAGGCCCGAAATCCATGCTGATTAGCTCCGAGAGCGGGCCCGCCTTGACCGTGGCGTTCGGAGATCCAGCGCGTGCGACTACGCAGACCAGAGTCCTATCCGTGATGAAGTGTTTGGAGACTCTGCGCTCCATGTCCTGCAGCAGGTGCATCCCTTCGTTCGCGGTCATATATCTAGAGTTCTCAGCGTCTATGTCCAGTAGCACTAGCGTGTGGAGCCCTCGGGAATTGTTCTCGAATACGGTCTCGTATGGACTGGTAGGCGAATACCCCTCTTGCGGGAATGGCAGGGAAGTTGTCCTTCCGAACTTGTAGTGCTGCAGGCCGAGCAGTCCTGGTACGGCCGTCAGAACTGAGACTCCATGCACGACCTCCGTGTGCACTGATGCCATCTCCGCCCGGATTCGGAGGTCGACATGCGTGGTCGCCATCATGGGGTCTCCAACGATGAGGAGCGCGACCCGCTTGGATTTGCACGCTTCTAGAATTGTCGTCCCCGCTTCGACCGCGGTCCTGTCGAGGACCTGGATTTTCTTGCCAGTGATTGCCTCCAGTCTGGCGAGCGCCCCGCTCGAGAGGCTCGAAGTGTATGACTCCGCGAAGACCGAGTCGGCCCGGCTTACCTCATCCATTCCTCGGAGCGTGATGCCTCTTTCGTCGTGCAAGCCCAGACCGACGAATACGAGCCTGCCCTCGGATTTCCCCATCTCACCTTGATTGAACACCAGAGTAAAGTAGTCTTCTCCCTGCGGGATTCTCCGATTGAGTTATCTATCGAGTAGACCGATTTGCCATCTCGATGGAGTCTCTCTGTATCGTCGTACCGAGGATGAGAGCGGAGCCGATCAGGCGGAAGCTCATGGAGAAGGGAATCCTCCGTAGGGAACTCCAGATACGGTCGGACAAGAAGAGTGTATACTTCCCGATATCGCAGCGCATCGATCTGGGATTCCCGGTCGAAACCGCGGAGTTCAAGGAAACGGATGAGCAGGTGACAGACTACCGCGTCCTTGTCGACATCCCAGATGAGTTTCGCCAGCTACTGCCCTCGTCATACGACACTCTGGGCACTATCGCTATCGTCAAGATGGCTGACGAGGTTGCCCCGTTCGCGAAGCAGATCGGACAGGCAATAATCGCTACACAGAAGGCCATCAAGACCGTCTGTCTGGACGCCGGAGTCGTGGACCAATTCCGCACGAGGAACGTCAAGGTGGTCGCGGGGGAGAAGACAACCGAGACAGTACATCGGGAATACGGAATGGTGTTCAAGATCGATGTTGCGAAGGCGTTCTTCTCACCCAGGTTGGCAACTGAGAGGGACATCGTCGCGAAGCAGGTCCAGACAGGAGAGACAGTGATTGACATGTTCGCTGGCGTTGGACCGTTCTCTATCATGATCGCTCGCACTAGGCGACCCAAGGTCGTTTATGCCATCGATGTGAACCCGGACGCTATCTCGCTGATGAAGGAGAACCTCACCCTGAACAAGGTGGAATCGGTCAGGCCTATACTCGGGGACGCGAGGGAGGAGATTGCGGGACTGGACAAGGCTGACAGGATAATCATGAACCTGCCACATCAGGCCAGCGACTTCGTGGCCGACGCGATCAAGGCTCTGAAGGCCGGTGGCGTCATACACTACTACGAGATCATCGAGGACTCAAAGCTGGGCGAGCGGCTGGATCAGATCGCCAACACTGCGCGGAGCGAGGGTCGAGTGATGAAGGAACTGGCCAGGAGGAAGGTCAAAAGCTACTCGCCGACCATGAACTTCTACGGGCTCGATCTTCAGTTCGTCTGATCCTTCTTGGGTTCGAGGGTTATGCCTCGCTGTCCTTGGTAGTTCCCCGAGCGTTCTTTGTAGGCCTTCTTCGGAGGAGAGCGGAGTTCCTCAAAAACCACTTGCGCGAATCTGTCGCCAATGGCTATCTCGACGGGGCTCTCAGAGGCGTTATACGCCGAAAAGGTCAAGTTGCCGTTGAATCCAGCATCTATTCTTCCAAAAGAGGACAATATGCCTTTCCTGACCCAAGTGGTTCGGATCCATATCTCACCGACAACTGTGTCTGGCAGGACTAGGAACTCTTTGGTGCCGATGACAAACCATGACCGACCCGGAATCCGAATCGTCCCGTCCTTCGTTCTGACGCCCGTAGAGGGTATCCACAGCTCCTCGATGGTCACATCATATCCGTTTGGCGTGAGGTTAGACTCGATGTAACCCTCGATCCGGAGGGACCCATCCTTGAGCATATCCAGTATGTCATTGTCAGAGAGGACGGCCATCCATTCACCTGCGTTTGGGAGCCCTCTTGGCTTTCTTCGGAGGGGCCACATCTGTCTCCACATCCTCTCGCTGTAGCCGCTCCGAAGCTTCTTTCGCGAGCTTGGAGAACCTGTCGAAGGCCACGGGCCACTTCTCTAGTAGCTCGATCGAGAACTCCTGGGAGAGAGCGCCTGGGTCTCCCAACTCGATCGGTCCGAATCCTCTTTCGGATAGTATCGGGTTGACCTCCTTCACTGACCGGGACATCCGTTCCCACGAGAAGAGTTGGCCAATCCCTTCGATGTCCTTCTGGAGCTCGATGATGTTCTCGGTCCCGAGCCTGGAAAGGAGGCGCTTGTAGAGGTCAACGAGCTGTTCCGCCTCCTTCGCCGCCCGCCTTCGAATCCTCAGCATGTACTTGTCCAGCTCGCTCTCATTCATCTGGGAGAGCTTCCGTGGCGACTCCGCGAGGGAGTCCTTGGCCTCGGAGACGATCGCTGGCGCAAGGTCGTTCTCAAGCGACCTTATGAGGACGATGCCGTGTCTAGCGACTGCCGCCTTCGCCTCTATCAAGTCCCTCAAGAGACCTGGATCGAGCGAGAGCGACATTCGCACACCCTTGCCTAGACCCTCGTCAGCCCTTCGACCGTCTTCTTGTCCAGTTTCTTGGTCAGCTCCACGATGAGGTTCACGCAGTTCTCGGCATCCGACATGCTCAGTATGCCCACATGGGAATGGATGTGCCTCGTCGGCACTCCTAGAACCACGCTCGGACAGCCGGCATAAGACATGTGAATGGCTCCCGCGTCCGTCCCTCCCTTCACCTGAGAGAGCTGATACGGGATCTTGTTCTTGTCAGCGGTCTGGATGACAAGCTCGACCAGTTCCTGGTTCGGGATCATAGAGCTGTCAAATGTGGTGATGGACGGGCCCATGCCGATCTTCGCAGCCGCCTCGTGAGCCTCTATCCCGGGGACGTCCCCTGCGATATCCACCTCGAGGGTGATACATACATCGGGCTTCGTCACCCACGCAGTCGTTCTCGCACCTCGGAGGCCGACCTCCTCCTGGGTCGTTGCGGCGCCGACTACAGTGTTGGGGTGCTTGATCTTCTTGTCCACAAGCCTGCGCACGGCCTCTGCCGCAATCCAGGTCCCGATTCTGTCGTCGAAGGCCTTCCCGATGGCCAGGGTGTCGACTCCCTTTCTCTTTCCGTCCTTGAACACTTTCTTCTCCATAGTCGAGAAACATGAGTCCGGGACGACCGGGTTCCCCACTCTGACGCCCATGGCTTTCGCCTCATCCTCGTTGGAAGCCCCGATGTCGATGAACATCTTCTCCTTCACGAGGACCTTGCTCCGCTCCTCGGTAGTCAGCAGGTGAGGCGGCTTCGCAGCGATTATGCCAGGGATTATCCCATTGGCCGTCCTCACTTTCACTCTCTGGCCCAATAGGACCTGATCGAACCATCCGCCGAGGGGATTGAATGTCAGGTACCCGAGCTTGTTTATTGACGATATGATGAAACCGACCTCGTCAATGTGCCCGGGCAGGAGTACGACTGGGCCGTCGGATGTCCCTCTCTTCTTGAACATCAGAGACCCGAGTCTATCTGAGAACACTTCGTCTGAGAATCGGGATACATACCGTTTCACAATCATCGCAGGCTCTCTTTCGAACCCTGATGGGCCGAAGCAATTGCAGAGCTCTTCTAGGAATTTCATCGATTGCTGGTCTGCCACATTGGCCACCTTGTCGCGCGCATCAGGTTGACAATAGATAATGGTTCCTGTTTCCTGTGATTGCAGCGATCCGAGCGACGTCAGAATCGTGTGACTTCCCGCCCTTCGGCCGAAAGGCAGAAGGTATAAATTCGGAGAACAACATCCAGCGCGTTGTGGGAGGCCAGATATGTCCACAGTTCTTCCAGACCTCAAGTACACCAAGGACCATGAATGGGTGATGGCCGAGGGAAAGCTCGCGCGTGTCGGAATCACCGATCACGCTCAGGCGGAACTCACTGAGATAGTCTTCGTGGAGCTGCCAGCTGTTGGCAAGGAGCTCAAGGTGGGGGAGATCCTGGGGAACGTCGAATCCGTCAAGACGGTCTCCGAGGTCTTCGCGCCGGTCTCCGGGTCTGTCAAGGAGGCGAATGGAAAGCTCGTGGACTCACCTGAGCTCCTGAACAAGGACCCATACGGTCAGGGCTGGATTGCGATTGTCGAGATGAGCGATCCGGGCGAGCTGTCCTCTCTCATGTCAGCTGACGAATATAAGAAGCTGCTCGGAGAATAGCAACCGTACTACCAGCACTACTCCCCAAGAGGAGTACCAATGAAGCGAAGGATTACTGCAGATGAGGCGCAGGACTGCTTCTCGGGTTTCCCCGTAGTCCTTGGGACCGTCGGAGGAACGAAGGACAATATCATAACACTGGCGATGTGCCACGTGTTCTCGTTCAGGCCACCATACATTGGCGTTGGGATCGGGCCGAAGCGTTTCAGCCACGGACTCTTCAAGGCGAGCCAGGATTTCGCGGTCAACATACCGGATCGCAAGCTCCTGAAGCAGACCGAGATATGCGGGTCGAAATCAGGCAGACGGGTGGACAAATTCGAAGCTTCTGGGCTGACCAGGGAGAAGGCCTTGAAGATATCCGCCCCTTTGATTGCCGAATGCCCTGTGAACATCGAGTGCGTGAAAGTGAACGAAGTGGACGCAGGCGATCATACTTGGTTCATCGGGGAGGTAGTCGCGGCGAGGAAGGACCCGCACTACTCAACCGCGAACATGATGTTGTACTGGGGCGAGTATAGGGTCATTGGCAGATTGGTGAAGTGAGGGATCGTCATGGATGTCAAGGAGTCGATTGCTGCAAGGCGCAGCATTAGGAAATACGAGCAGAAGCGAATACCCACGGAGACCATCGAAGAATTGCTGGAGGCCGCGCGTATGGCGCCTTCCTCAAGCAACCTCCAGGCATGGAGGATCATAGTCGTCACCGACGATTCGGCTCGAGCCAAGCTCGTCTCAGTCTCCGGGAATCAGCGGTTCGTGAGCGAGTGCTCCGCGTATCTGATTGGGGTCGCGGAGTCCGAGTACAACGCGATTGATATCGCCATTGCCTTCGACCATATCTCCCTGCGAGCGTTGGAGCTCGGACTCGGGACTTGTTGGATAGGCGACTTCGACCCACCCAAGTTGAAGGAGATACTGGGGATACCTCACGAGTTGCATGTTCCGATTTGCATGACACTCGGGTATCCCGCTCAGAAGCCGCATGCAAGCCAAAGGAAGCCGTTGCCAGAACTCTTCTTCAGGGATAAGTGGGGAACAAAGTGGGAGTGACCTGTTCATCACGACCATTGAAGACGTGAAGCGGAGGAATCACAGTCCGAGAAGGCCCTGCTGGCCAGGGAATTTATAAATCCCCGTAGATTATTCCAGTAGCCGCAGAGCAGCATTCGTCTTCTCAAATCGGAGGGCCAACAATTGTACATATTCAACACTTGCCCGAGGGACTGCTACGATACTTGCTCAATCGTCACCAGGGTTAGGAACGGCAGACTTCACACAATAGAGGCGAACGACAAGCAGCCGTTCACCAAGGGATTTCTCTGCCCGAAGGCGCAGAACCTGAGCCAATACGTCTACTCGAAGCAGCGGTTGCTTTACCCGCTGAAGAGGGATGGCCCCAAAGGCAGTGGCAAGTTCAAACGCATCTCGTGGGATGATGCCCTCAGAGAGATCGCCGAACAGATCAGGGATAGGTCGGCCAAGTACGGGACGGACTCGGTGCTCCAGTTTGACTACGCTGGATCCATGGGGTTCATCCAAAGGTATTTTCCTAGTCGGTTCTTCAATGCTATCGGGTCTTCGAGAATAACACCCACAATCTGTTCAAGGGCAGGTGACAAGGCGCTTGAGATCGTCTGGGGTTCCAGCCTCGGCATGCTTCCAGACGAGATCGAGAAATGCAGGCTGATCGTGGTGTGGGGGATGAACCCGGCCTGGAGTACACCTCATGGGATTGACATCATCAAGAAGGCCCAGAAGAGAGGCGCGAAGGTCTATGTCATCGATCCGATCAGATCCGCGACTGCAGAGCTGGGGATTCACCTTCAGATCAAACCGGCATCTGATGCGGCGATGGCTTTGGGCTGCATCAACCACATCATAGAGAACCGCCTATATCCGGAAGAGTTCGTGAAGCTGAACACGGCCGGCTTCGATCGACTCGTCGAAGTATCCAAGAAGTACGACCTTCTGGCCATGGCCAGGCACACCGGGCTCAAAATGAGAGATATGGAGGACTTCATCGCAGACTACGTTTCTCTGCGGCCCAACTGCATCATGATGGGCTACGGGATGCAGAGGCACAGGAACGGAGGAGAGATGATACGCGCGATAGGCATCCTCCCAGCGCTGATCGGGGAGAACCGAGGTTTCTTCTACTCCACCGACCTGGATGATTTCGACAAGGACTACCTTGAGGGAACGACGCTGACCTCGCGGAGGAAGGTCTACTACAACATGGTCGACTTCGGCAGGACTCTGGAGACCGGGAAGGTCAAGATGGTTTTCGTTTACAACTCCAACCCGCTCGCCACACTGCCGAACCAACAGCTGGTACGCAAGGGATTCGCCAGGGATGATGTGTTCACCGTGGTCCATGACATGTTCATGACAGACACCGCCGACTATGCCGACATCGTTCTCCCAGCTACGAGTTTCTTCGAACACTTCGACATCCACTCGTCCTACATGCATCAGTACTTGTCTCTGAACGAGAAGGCGATAGAGCCTCTCGGAGAAGCGAAGTCAAACAGCGACCTTTTCAGGGCGCTTGCCATCGCGATGCGGCTCACATCGAAGGAACTCGTCGAAGATGATGAGAAGATCGCGCGGACCCTCATCTCGAAGAGCAAGGTCGTTGAAGGCAGCTTTGACGACCTCAAGAAGAAGGGGTTCGTTCGAATGAAGGTTCCGAACAGGAACGTGTATCAGACGCCCACGAAGAAGATCGAGCTCTTCTCGTCTGCGGCGATTGCGCAAGGACTAGGGGGTCTCCCGTCGCACGTGGAAGTCGAGAGGAAGCTACCGTACCAACTTCTCTCTCCCGTCCATCGGCTCTTGGTACGGTCCCAGTATCACCAGATGCACCCGGAAATACAGCCCGTCGTCTATCTGAATGCCAAGGACGCAGCGGATGAGGACGTCGAGAATGGGGGCTCAGTCACGCTCGCCAACGAGTTTGGAGAATGGACCGTAAGAGCTGAGGTCTCTCCGAACGTCCCGAGAGGCGTTCTCGTCTCTTACTCTGTGCTCTGGCCAAAACTCTCGGGTGGCAAGAATGTGAACTTCCTCACGACGGACTACGTCCAGAAGTACGGTGGCAACTCAGCATTCAATTCAACTTTCGTCCGGATCGCCTAGGAGACCGGGTTGTCTGTCGTGTTCTGGTGAAGCTCCTTGCCCCAGAACTCGTCGTGGATCGCCTGTACAGTGTTCTTGAGGTCCTTCTTGTCCACTGTGAAGTGATAGGCGACCATGGACGCACCCGCAGATATCAGATCGACGTTTACACTCTTCGCGGCGACGGCGTTGAAGACCCGGGCAGCGACTCCCTTGGTCTGACCGAAGCCCTCCCCCACAGTGCATATCAGGGCCATGTTCGGGACGACATGGTAGCTTTCACCCATTGTGCCCATCAGTGCCTTCACCGCCTTCTTGGCGTGTGGGACATCGTTCTCATCGATCAGTATCGCGACGCATGTCTGCGAGGTGGCTGCAGAGAATATGTTTATCCCTGCTTTGTGGAGGCAATCAGTGACGTCCGCGAGGAATCCAGACTTGTAGCCCGCACCCGTATCATAGACCTTGAATGTGGCAACGTTGGGCACATAGGACACGCTCTTGATGATATCCTTCCTGGTCGACTTGCTCTTCCCTATCACTGTCCCGGGAGATTCGGGCTTGAACAGGTTCTTGATGACGATCTCGATACCTTTCAATCTCGCTGGATGGACCGCCCTTGGGTGGAGCACCTGC
>Ga0256868_10001319_pt1 | contig 13661 bp, 13 predicted proteins | sample RVTome_13_FD_187341 | JGI IMG/M metagenome (GOLD analysis project Ga0256868, IMG submission 187341) | Soil microbial communities from uranium-contaminated site in the Upper Colorado River Basin, Wyoming, United States - RVT92D227 HiSeq ... | reverse complement strand
TCTCCCGATTCCCGTGCAAGGTGTTTCCGTGCGTGCCTGAGGTCTGCGACCGCTCAGGGAATGAACGCCTCTCGCATTATCGATGCGTCCATTGTTGCCTTCCGCTTCGTCCCACCGCGTCGGCTCCCTGGACTTTAATAGGATTAAGCGGCTCAATACTCTGCCCGCACGTACCCCTGTCAACGCTTCGCTCAGGCCCTTGCGGTCCTCAGCGCATGACTCGGGGTCGATGTGGCTCGCTACGCCTTCATCGTATGACTCTCTCATTCACAACACCTCGCCAGTTTTTATCGGCGCTCTCGGGACATCCATAAGGTACATCCTAAGGAGAGAGGAGGTCGTCCCTAATATACTTGAAGCCGGCGGCATTTCTTAGAAATAATCACCTTTCCCCCTTTTATTAATCTCCCAAAACAGACCCTATAAAAATGGCATTGATTTTTACAACTATATGATTATAAAAGTATTTATAGTTTCAAGACGGCCAAACTGATACACTCACCTTTATTTTTCTAAAAGAATTCATAAAAAGTTATTATATCATAATTACTTGTAATTACGGGCTTTTTAAATTAGGGGAATAAAATTCCAATCCGGAACAAAATATGCTAAAATTTATTTAGTGGATCTATTTGGTAAGAAAGGAGGAGGAAATCAATGGAAACTGAACAAACCGTATCGATGCAATTAACCTTAGAACAGATTAAATTCAGAAACCACTATTTTTTTTCCATTCGAGATCCACTCACAGGCCTCTATGATCGTGGCTACTTCGAAGAGATGTTTCAGCGTAAATTAGAAGAGACATTACAAAATAATCTTCCGCTGGCAGTGATGATCATCGAAATCGATCACTTCAAGAGGTACAACAACATCTATGGCCCCCAGGCTGGAGACAGAGTGCTCAAGGCACTAAGTAAGTTCCTAAAAGACAGTACCCGCCGCATTAAAGACATCGTCTGTCGTTATGGGGAAGATAAATTTACCCTTTTCCTTACCGGAGCTTCTTTAAGCGCGGTCCTTCACCGGGAGGAAGATCTGAGAGAAAGGTTTAAAAAAATACAGGAGACATTTGATAATCAGATCTTTGAAGAGGTGTCATTTTCCATAGGAATAGCTGCTTTTCCAGAAAATGGATCAACTAAAGAAACTCTTTTACAAGAAGCAGAGACAAACCTTCTATTAAACAAGAATATGAAACAGAGAGAGGATCTGTATGATTTAAACTTTCACCCTATTTGAACCTCCCATCAGCTATCTTCGTAGTTACACATTCTCCTTTAATCATGTCGACATGAAAAAATAAAGCCTCACTACCTTTCAATTTTTATGTTACAATTTCCTTAATTTTTCATTGAAAATGGAGAGAAAAATGAAAAGGCCCTTTCTTTTTTCACAAAAGCACATCCATCTCCTTTTAGGATTGATGGTCTTTGCGGGATTATACCTGACCAGCCTTTATAGTTATCCCCTTTTCCACAGCCTTTCCGAAATATTTTCCATTGTGATCGCATGTGGCATCTTTATGATCGCCTGGAACTCACGCCAATTTCTCGAAAACAATTATCTTCTCTTCATTGGTATCGCCTTCCTCTCCGTTGCCGGTTTAGATTTAGTCCACACCTTAGCCTATAAAGGTATGGGTGCATTTAAATCAAACGAAACCAATCTGTCGACTCAGCTTTGGATTGTTGCCCGATATGTGGAAAGTATTTCCCTTCTCATTGCCCCTATTTTCTTGAAACGAAAACTGAGACCTTACTTCGTATTCTTTACGTATATTCTCGCCACTTCCTTTCTTCTTGCCTCTGTCTTTTACTGGGACATCTTTCCTGTTTGTTTCGTCGAGGGAGTTGGATTAACTCTCTTTAAAAAGATCAGTGAATATGTGATCTCTCTAATTCTTTTAGGTTCTATTTTTCTTCTTCTAAAGAATCAAAGAGAATTTGAGCGAGATGTTTTGCAGTGGGTGGTTTGGTCCATTACCCTAACCATTGTTTCTGAATTGGCCTTCACATTTTATATCGATGTTTATGGCCTTTCAAACTTAATCGGGCATTTCCTCAAGATTTTAGCATTCTATTTTCTCTATAAAGCGATTATTGAAACTGTTCTCAAGCGACCTTACGATCTGTTGTTCAGAAATCTTAAAAAGAGTGAAGAGGCATTACGGGATGCCCTGAGGGAGTCGCAACTACGCCAGGCGGAAATTTCAGCATTGCTCGAAGGTGCCCGGGCCGTCTTAGAGCATCATGAATTTAAAGTTTCTGCACAATCCATATTCGATTCGTGCAAGAATTTAATTGGAGCCCCTGCTGGATATATTGCCTTGTTGAGTAAAGACGGGACAGAAAATGAATTAGTCTTTTTGGATTCAGGAGGACTCCCTTGCACAGTGGATCCTAATCTCCCCATGCCGATTCGGGGTTTACGCGAAGAAGCCTATCGTACCGGCAAGACAGTTTTTAACAATGATTTTCCAAAAAGCATCTATATGAAATATATGCCAGAGGGACACGCAAGACTCGACAGTGTTCTATTTGCTCCGTTGGTGATTAGAGGGAAAGTCATTGGTTTGCTTGGTTTGGCAAATAAACCTGGAGGGTTTATTGAAAATGATGCCCGTATGGCCTCGGCCTTGGGGGAACTTGCTGCTATTGCCCTTCAAAACAGCCATACACTGGAATCCTTGGAGGTGAGTGAACAACGGTTTCGCTCTGTTGTTCAAACTGCCAGTGATGCGATTATCTCTGTGGATGGCTGGGGGGACATCGTCTTCTGGAATGATTCAGCAAAAACAATTTTTGGCTATTCTACGGAGGAGGTAACGGGTAAACCTCTTACCTTCATGATGCCCGAGCGATTCCGTGAAGCTCATCAAAAGGCAATAAATCGAATGGTCTCAACGGGTAAATCTACCTTAATCGGGGAAACAGTCGAAATGGTTGGACTCCGAAAAGATGGCACCGAGTTCCCATTGGAGCTTTCATTAGCCACTTGGGGGATGGGGGGAGAAATTTTCTTCACGGGAATCATCCGGGATATCACCGAGCGCAAGAAATTGGAGGAAGCTCTTCGCAAATACCACGACGAGTTAGAAATCCGGGTTCAGGAGCGGACTATAGAGCTTTCAAGAGCCTATAAGAAATTAGAGGATCAATCAAAAATCCTGGAAGGCTTCTTCACCTCTACGATCACTCCTCTGATATTTCTTGACAGAAATTTCAATTATATCAGAGTGAACGAGGCCTATGCCAAAGCCTGCCAGCGAGACATATCCGAATTTCCAGGACATAACCATTTTGAGTTCTATCCCTCGGATGCCAAGGCAATATTTGAGCAGGTCGTGGAGACAAAAACACCCTACCAAGCCATTGCGAGACCATTCACCTTTCCAGATCATCCCGAGTGGGGAGAGACCTATTGGGACTGGACCCTAACCCCCATATTAAATGATGAGGATGAGGTAGAGTTTCTCGTCTTTTCATTGGAGGACGTGACCGAGCGCAAAAGAGCTGAGAAGGCCGTGAAAGCAGAACGGCAGCGGTTCAATGATGTCCTGGAGATGCTTCCGGCTTACTTAGTGCTATTGACTCCGGATTATCACGTGCCCTTTGCCAACCGCTTCTTCCGGGAGCGCTTCGGCGAGTCCCACGGCCGGCGCTGCTTTGAGTACCTGTTTGGGCGCAGTGAGCCCTGTGAGATTTGCGAAACCTATACCGTTCTGAAAACCATGGCGCCCCATGAGTGGGAGTGGACCGGCCCGGATGGCCGCATTTATAATGTTTTCGACTTCCCCTTAACCGACACGGACGGCTCCCTCCTCATCCTGGAAATGGGTATTGATATTACCGAGCGAAAACGTGCGGAGGAAAAGGTGAGGGCTGCATCTTTATATACTCGGAGCCTCATCGAAGCAAGCCTTGACCCCCTCGTTACCATCAGCAAAGATGGAAAGATCATGGATGTGAACAACGCCACAGAACTCGTCACTGGCGTTCCCCGTGAGCAACTTATCTGGAGCGACTTCTCTGATTCTTTCACCCAGCCCGAGAAGGCCAGAGAGGGATATCGGAACGTCTTCTCGAAAGGAGCCGTTCGGGATTATCCCCTTGCCATTCGACACAGGTCAGGGATGATCACCGACGTTTTATACAATGCCACCATTTACAGGAATGAAGCTGGTGAAATCCAGGGAGTTTTTGCGGCGGCCCGGGATATCACCAAGCGCAAGGAAGCAGAGAGGCGTACAAACGCCACCAATGTTTTACTCAATCTATTTTCAAAGAAAACTGTTCAGAAGGAATACCTCGATGCCGCGGTTGATTTAATTCAAAATTGGAGCGGATGCCACTGTGTTGGCATCAGGATATTAGATGAGCGGAATTATATTCCCTATGATTCCTATACCGGCTTCAGCCAGGAGTTCTGGAAATCGGAGAACCTGCTTTCGATTCAAAAGGACCAGTGTATTTGCATTCGGGTGGTCACAGGAGAATCCGATCCCCAGGATATATCGGTAGTAACACCAAGGGGCTCATTCCGGTGTGACAACATAGTTAAATTTATAAACAACCTTTCAGAGCAGGAAAAAAAGAGATATAGAGGTGTTTGTATCCAAAATGGATTCTTATCTGTTGCCATCATCCCCATTCGTTACCTTGACAAAATAGTGGGAGCCATTCATCTGGCGGACGAAAGAGAGGCTTTCGTGCCTCCAAGTGTCGTGGAATTCATTGAGACCATGGCTCCTCTTATCGGAGAAGCGATCAATCGGTTTAATTTGGAAGAAGAAATACGGGAGTCGGAAAACCGGCTTCGCGCTCTCTCCTCGCAACTCTTAACCATACAAGAAAAGGAAAGGAAGCGGATTGCCCGGGAACTCCATGACGGTCTTGGACAGGTTTTAACGGCCATCAAGTTTAAAGTTGAAAATGCTCTCCAACAAGAAGCCGAAGATCAGAATATTTCTAAAGAAAAATCTTTAGAGACCGTCATCCCAATGATTAGAGAAAGTATCGAAGAGGTCCGAAGAATCCAGATGGATTTACGTCCCTCCACCTTAGATGACCTTGGGATTTTAGCCACCATTGGCTGGTTGACTCGGGAATTTCAAAAAGTTTATTCCCATATCCAGATCGAAAAACAGTTGGACCTTCAAGAAGCAGAAGTCCCTGATCCACTTAAGATCACCCTCTATCGAATCACTCAGGAGGCCCTGAACAACATTGCCAAACACAGTAAAGCAGACAGGGTGCGCCTCTCTTTAAAGAAGAAAGAGGACGGAATAGAACTGGTGGTGGAGGATTATGGTTTAGGATTCGATATTAATAACTTTAAAAAAGGATTTGGGATTGCCAGTATGAGAGAGAGAACTGAACTTTCAGGCGGGTCTTTCACAATCGAATCGACCCAAGAGGCAGGAACGACGATACGAGCGAGCTGGCCAACCTTATAGGAATGATGAGGGGATGAGGAGATAAGGAGATGGGGAGATTAAAAAACCCTGGATAAGACAATTGAAGTTAACGGCGCTTCGCCCCTGGTAGTAACCACGGGAGAATATTATTTATCATACTAATAATCTTGCCCAAAATATTTTCGTAGGAAGCCAATAGTTTCTCCCCAATTTCTGCTTCCAAATAACCACACCGAATGGCAAATTCTAACCATACCTGAGTTTCCGCTGCTTCAGCTTCAGCGTCACTCAACTTGCTAATAAAAGAAGCTTCATAACGCCTTTTGCGCCAAGCCTCTGCCAGGTTAGCACAGATTGATCGTGAGGAACGACGTATTTGGTCTGTCAATGAATAACGTTCTTCTTTTGGGAAGGCTTTACTTTTTTCAAATATTTCCATAGCTAAATCAAAACTTGCTTGATATACTTCTAAATCCCGATGTGTCTTAATGAGTTTCATATCCGTTCTCCTTATCTCCTTATCTCCTCATCCCCTCATAAATTATTCATTCGAGACAAGTCCTCTTTCAATGGCAAACGCCGTCAAGGCCTGGACATTATGAAGATCGAGTTTCTCCATGAGGTTGGCTCGATGTTTTTCAACTGTTTTTACACTAATACAGAGATCCTCGGCGATATCTTTATTCTTATATCCTTCGGCAATCAGCTTCAGGATCTCTCTCTCTCTCTGGGTCAAGGTTTCCCAGGACGTTCGGGATTTTAAAGTCTTCTTCCCATCCAGATACCCTTCGATCACCTTTTCTGAAATTTCAGGACTAATGTAATGCCTCCCGCTTAAAACTTTATTCACCGCCATCACCAACTCCGCATGGGTAGAATCCTTTAAGAGATATCCATCCGCTCCAGCCCGGAAAGCGGCAAGGATATATTCCTCAGCCTTGTGAACCGTCAAGACCAAAACTTTCGTCTCGGGTGACCTCTTCTTTATCTCTTTAATGGCCTCCATCCCGTTCATCCTCGGCATGGAGAGATCTGTCAGAATAAGACGGGGTTTCAATTTCTCAGCACAACGAATTGCCTCCCGGCCATCTTCGGCTTCCCCGACAACCTCGAAATTCGGGTTGGAAGAGAGCAGAGACCGCAGTCCTTCCCTAAGGATGGTATGATCTTCGGCGATGACGATTCGAACCTTTTCACCCATGATTCAGATCCCTCCTATCCCTAATTTTGAGCAGGGAACTCATCTTTTTCCAAAAAATACATCATTAAAAGGTGTTAAATACATGACATAACCCATTTATCATTTTGGTAAGAATTAGTAAAGTATAAATTATTGAGGATAGGAAGAGCGTTTCATTAAACAATTTCAAAGGGATAAACCCATCATGTTGAAAACATTGATTGTTGAGGACAGTACCATCTTCAGGAAGTTGCTCAAAGAGGCCTTGAATTCTCGATTCCCATCCATGGAAATCTTCGAAGCAGAAGATGGGCAGGAGGCATTACAAAGGGTGGAGACCCTCTCGCCAGACCTCATCTTCATGGATATAAAATTACCCGGAGAAAGCGGTCTCGATTTAACGAAGAAAATAAAAACTGGGCATCCTGAGATCATCGTCATTGTTCTCACAAGTTACGACACTCCTGAATATCAAGAGGCAGCGGAACAAGCCAAAGCAGATTATTTTCTTGCAAAAGGATCGTCAACGAAAAACGCCATCTTAGGATTGGTTGAGTCGATTGTATCAGCTCGATAAATCTCTCTCCTTTCATTTTTTTTTGGGGGGGGGAGGGAGGACTAATAAAAATAGGGCATTTTAAGTCATAAAATACAGGGAACAACTGATTCACTTTTTACGCTATTTGACATAATAAAATTTAATAAGGAGGTGAAAAAATGGCAACTCATGTAGAACCGGTAACGAAAGTGAGTGACAAATTAAAGGACATGTTAAACGATGCTATTGCTCGGGAGATGGCAGTGAGCATCCAGTACATGTGGCAGCACGTTCAGGTAATGGGGGTCAAAGCTGTTGCTGTCCAGGACCAATTCAAGAAGACAGCCATCACAGAGATGAAGCATGCAGAGAAGATTGCTGAAAGGCTCTGGTACCTTGAGGGAACACCCACCATCAAGCCTACACCTATCAATGTCGGAAAAAGCTTGAAGGAATTTCTTGAACTCGACACAAAGGCGGAGGAGGAGGCCATCTTACTATATAAGAAAATCATCGATCGGGCTCAAAAGGAAGTGGATGTGACTACGGCCTTTATATTCAAAGAAATCCTTGAAGACGAAGAAGAACATCACGATCTCTTTACGACCATGCTCGAAGAGGTATAAAGAGTAGTGTAAAGTTTGCTCATCGATGATTATTTTAAATAAGGAGGTTGTTCATATATGTACTTCATCACAGTATCAGAAATGATTGGGACAAACGGTGAGAAAATTGCAAGGAAAGTGGCGGAAGAATTAAATTATACCTTCTCCGGAGAAGATGAATTGTTTGAGGCTGCCTCTGAGATGGGATTTCTTTCTGATATTAAAAAATTGGATGAAAAGGCTCCAGCTTTGTTTGAAAGATTTTTTAGCGAAAAACCCAAAATCTATCTTGACCGTTTGCAGTCTATTATTTACGAAGTAGCGAAAAAGGGCAATACCATATTCTTTGGCAGAGGAGGTCAGTTCCCGCTCCAATCTTTTGATTGCGCTTTTCACATCCTGGTGACAGGTTCAATGGAGAAAAGGATACAGAGGGTGATGGAGGAAAAGCAGGTGGGAAGAGAAGTGGCTGAAAAGATAATTAACCGATCCGACCATGATAAAAAGGCATTCATCAGGTTTGCCTATGATGAGGATTGGCTCAACCCCCGACTGTATGATCTACTTTTAAATACGGATAAATTGAGTATAGACTCTTCAGTCAAGATGATTGTCGATGCAGCTAAATCGGAAGAGATTCAATCCTGTGGTTTCGATTCAATCCAATTGCTTGGAAAACTTTCGCTGAATCGCAGAATTGAATCTGCCCTGCTCGAAGCAGGTGTAGGGAGCCTCCATCTCTTTGCAGTGGAAGCACCCGATTCGGTAAGGCTTTATGGCGTTGTTAATTCCTCTGGAGAAAAAAAGGAGATTGAGAATCTTGTGAAGAAAGTAAAAGGGGTAAAGAACGTCAAAAATGAATTAGTGGTATTTACGGGATCAATGAGTGGATTGTAGCCTCCTTTTGTTTTTGTATCGCCTGTAGGGAGATGAGGCCTGATAAATGAAATTTGATCTGGAAAGGCCCATGAAGTGTTATCGCTGTGGCAGTAATATGGTCTATGAAAAATTCTGCGGTCCCCAAGAACATTTTTGGGGGTGGAGATGCATCTTTTGTGGAGAGATTATCGATCCGGAGATTTTAGAGAATCGAAATTTCTCGAGGGTAAGGCCGGCAGCAAATACAATCGTTCGGAAGCAGTAAGACTATATAATCATCAAGGTGTGGAAAAGGATTAAAAAAAATTAAAACCAGCAATAGAAGAAAGGAAAAAGAATGAATACAAAAATATCGATTCTTGGTTTTGCAGGGAGTCTCCGAAAAGGCTCTTACAACAAAGCTTTATTGAGAGCTGCCCTGGAAATGATTCCGGGAGATGCTGAATTGGAGATCTTTGACCTTGAGGGAATTCCACTTTTTAATCAAGATATGGAAAACCAACCGCCAGAAAAAGTAAAAGAGTTCAAAGTAAAAATTAGAGCGGCTGATGCGATTTTGATCGCTACACCCGAATATAACTATTCGATACCAGGGGTATTAAAAAATGCCATCGATACTGCCTCTCGACCCTATGGAGATAACGCCTTCGATGGTAAACCCGTTGCGATCATGGGAGCATCTGTAGGAATGCTTGGAACAGCAAGAGCTCAATACCATCTCCGGCAAAGCTTGGTTTTTTTAAACTTGTATCCGCTGAACCGACCGGAAGTCATGGTTCCCCTCGCCCAGGAGAAAATCGATCAAAATGGCCGGGTAACCGATCAAAAGACGAGAGAGAAAATAAAGGAGTTGCTTGAGGCATTGGTCATCTGGACGAGAAAATTGAAAAAAGATTAACATTCCCAATTTCTAAAAGACTAAAAATTCCTAAAAATGAAACAAAAGAAAATGAAGGATACTTATATCCTCTCATTTATTTATTTTTGATTTAAGTCAAAGATTTTTTTCTTATTAAATGAATATAATGATATGATTTAGAATTAAAGATGAGGTGACTTCATGAGGAGGTTTCTATGGAGAAAAAGACAGCAAGAAATTTCTTCATATGGGGAACAGTCATCTGTACTGCAGTATTTATCTGGCTCACCATTGATACTCATACCACTATACCCAAACGCACCCATACAGATCAATTGACAGATGAAGTGGTGCTGGGGAAGAGGGTCTGGCACATGCACAACTGCAATGATTGCCATACCATCCTTGGTATCGGAGGTTACTATTCACCGGATGTAACCAAGGCCTACTCTACACGGGGAGAAACCTGGCTCAAAACATTTCTCAGAAATCCTGAATCCCCCGATCCCCAGAGAAGAAAGATGCCCAACCAGAATCTTTCTGACGATGAGGTAAAGAAACTGGTTGCTTTTTTAAAATGGGTCGACGGGATCGACACCAACCAATGGCCACCCAAACCAGTATTGTCGGAAAAGCCAATTAGCATTTCTTTAAAAGAAATGGATCAAATCACATTGGGGAAAAATGTTTATGACAAGTACCGATGTGATCTATGCCATATTATTGGTGTTAAAGGGAGTACAGTTGGCCCCGAGCTCAACCATATTGGAAAGCAACGGGAACCCCTTTGGCTTGAAGAACAAATTAAAGATCCAAAATCCCATAAACCGGACGCCCAGATGCCAGCCTTCCCACAAATTTCTGAAGGAGAAATTCTTGCTCTGGTGGGTTATTTGATAAGCCTCAAATGAAGAAGTTCTGAGTTCGGAGTTCGGAGTTCGGGGTTCGGAGCCAAAAAGCCTAAATAAAACTATAAATTAAATACCCCGAACTCCGAACTAATGAATCCAAAACATATTTCTGAAGGGGGAGGATAAAAATGGTTTACGAATCCCAAAAAGTAGCGATTCAATATTTCATTATTTCTGCGATCTTTTTTGGTCTTCAGGTTATTGTGGGCCTCCTTCTCATTTCTAAATATATCTGGCCGGACCCTCTCATTGGATTCTTACCTTTTAATACCGCCCGAGCCATTCATACCAATCTCCTCGTAGTCTGGATGATCTTCGGATTTATGGGGGCCACTTACTACATTGTTCCAGAGGAATCTGAAACAGAATTATTCAGTAGGAAGTTGGCCAATCTCCAATTTTGGCTTCTTCTTCTGGGCGGCCTGGTAGGAGTAATAGGATTTCTCTTCGGATGGACAGCAGGAAGACCTCTCCTAGAGTTACCGGTAGAGTTGAAATGGGCTATTGTGATCGTGGCTTTGATCTTTATTGTCAATGTTTTTCTCACCATGATCCGAACAAAGAAGTGGACAGCCATTCAAGGCATGCTTCTGGGAGGTATTGTCATGTTGGCTGTTATGTGGCTCTTCGGAATCCCTTTCTTTAAGAATCTCACCCTTGATTATTATTACTGGTGGTGGGTCATCCATCTCTGGGTAGAAGGGGCCTGGGAATTAATTGCGGCCTCCATGATGGCTTTTGTCTTATTGAAACTTACAGGTGTAGAACGCCAGGTCATTGAGAAATGGCTTTATGTGGAAATCGCATTAGTCCTTATTACCGGCATCATTGGAACAGGCCATCATTATTACTGGATCGGCACGCCCGGTTATTGGCTCTGGTGGGGTGGAATCTTCAGTGCTCTGGAGCCTGTACCAATCATTTTTATGGTCTTTGATACCCTCAATCATGTGAGACATAAAAAAATAGAAATCACCAATCGACTTGTCCTTTACTGGGCAGTGGGCTGTGCTATCTTTCATTTCATCGGTGCTGGGGTATGGGGATTTGCCCATACTCTACCTGCTGTCAATCGTTGGACCCATGGGACTCAGGTGACCGCCTCCCATGGCCACATGGCTTTCTTTGGTGCTTATGCAATGGTGATTATAACAACGATCTACTATGCCTTACCCAAATTGAAAGGATTAGAACATTTCAGTCAAAAGAGAGGATTCTGGGTCTTCTGGATCACCACCCTCACTATGGCGGGAATCGGACTGGCCTTTGGGGTTGCAGGTGTGATCCAGTCCTATATGCAACGAGGATTGGGAATGGATTTTCTCACTGTCCAGAATTTTATGAGACCCTGGTTCATGGGAGTCTTCTTTGCGGGGATTGGATTCTTCATTGGAGTGATCATCTATATCACCGATGTATTAAAAATCTGTCTTAGGAGGAAAATATAAAAATGAAAACCATCAATTACTCATTCATTAGACCTGGATTGTGCGTCATTATCCTATCATTAGGTCTACTTCTTCAGGGGTGTGCTCATGCCCCGGTTTCGGAAATAAAGGTTCAACGGATCACCAAGGAGGAATTGAAACCTATGTTAGGGAACCCTGACGTGCTCATTCTGGATGTTCGCTCAGCCCAGGATTGGAAGGAAAGCGAATGGAAAATAAAAGGGGCGATCCGCGAAGATCGAAAGGGGGAGACCAATGCCTGGATGGAAAAATATCCAAAGGACAAGATCATAGTTCTATATTGCTCCTGACCGGCCGAGGCGAGTAGTGCCAGTGTGGCACGGAAATTCATCGTCAACGGTTACACAAAGGTCTATGCACTTAAAGGGGGCTGCCGCGAGTGGTTTGATGCAAAATACCCCATTGAGGCGAAATAAATTTAGGAGGTTGTTATGAGAACAAGAAAAAGGTTCTTCATCTTTTTATTACTTGTATTACTAGTGGGGTGCGCCTGGATTCCTGCTCGCAAGGAGGTCAAGGTCGACCTTACCCTTCCTGTGGGCAAGATCGAGGATAATCGTTTTACAGGAATCAGGTATCCCTTCAATATCTCGGCTCCTTCCAACTGGAAGGTAGCAATAGAGTTCCCCCCTTTTATGGAGGAGATGGGCTTTGCTGCTGAAGGCTTGGAGGAGTCGGAAGTCTTTATTTACAACCCTTCCACTCAGTCGAACTTTCAGATCGATTTCGTAGGGGCAGGGAGATATTCCAGATTCAACCAAAAAAACATGGAGTGGTTGGTGGGAACAGCTGCTACTTCAAGCTTTAAAGAGGAATTTGAAAAAGATTATGGAAAAGCCGCGCAGTTTGATCTCGGCCCCACAACTCCTTATTCCCTGAAAGGGGTTCAGTATGCAGCGAAAAAATATGCGACCTATACCCACAAAGGGGTAAAGTGGATGCATGGATGGATTTATGGATTCTCAGAACCTTTTCAGATCTTCATCATTTACATGATCCTCGAAAGGGAGGGATCAAACGACCGACAGGATATCGAAAAGATTTTGAACTCTTTTGAGGTGCTTTCAAGAAAATAGACTAGTGCGGTGTGTCCAACACTTCTTTACTTTTGGTTGGCATGTCATGCCGCACTTGATGCGGCATCCAGTATATGTTTTTCTGGATTCCTGCTGGAGTTTATCCCGATAAAAATCGGGGCAGGAATGACAATCATAGTAAAAAAAGTTGCCCCGTGAGACCTATCCCCGCCTACAAGCCGGGGCTTTACGGCCTCACAGAGAACCGGCAACTTTCTGAATCCAATTCTAAACCACCATTCATCCCCGTTCACAGAATGGGGCATTCTGGGAATCTTAGTAAAAGGGAATTCGAAGATAATTAAACCAGCTTTGGCGGATCCTAACGAAGCAAGAGAAGAAGTCGAAAAAGCTGTGGAAGCTATTAACAAGAAGACCGTCCAAAGACAAACGCACATACTTCTGGATGCTTGTGTGGTTTGCCATGAGAGGTTCAGAAAATGAAAAAATATATTAAAATCACCCTTCTCATCACTCTCAGTCTATCACTCACTACATGCTCACTTATTCCGACAAAGGTCATTGTTTCTGAAATGGACCCCGGATTCTGTATGAACTGCCATCAACAGGTAACACCTGGACTTTTTCAATCATGGGTAGAATCGAAACATGCAAAAAATGGGGTTCATTGTATGACCTGCCATATTGACCATGAGGCAGCTACTCAACAGAAGTCCATGGTCTTTCCAGAAAAATGTGGGGAGTGTCATAAAAAACAATTGGCG
>Ga0256868_10001318_pt1 | contig 13666 bp, 11 predicted proteins | sample RVTome_13_FD_187341 | JGI IMG/M metagenome (GOLD analysis project Ga0256868, IMG submission 187341) | Soil microbial communities from uranium-contaminated site in the Upper Colorado River Basin, Wyoming, United States - RVT92D227 HiSeq ... | reverse complement strand
CTGTGACCAGTGTTTTGCAGACAACAGCAGGCAGGATGATATTCTCGAAGCTGAAAGAGGATTATGAAAGGGAGGAGTGAAAGATAGGGAAGTAAATAAGATTCAAGGGAAGCTCCTCACTCTTCCCCTTAACCCCCTCTTTCCCCCTTAAATTAAGGGGGATGAAAGGGGGTTACAGGATGGGTGGGATTATTCTTCCCTCTCCCCTTGCGGGAGAGGGTTAGGGTGAGGGGTATTCGTAATGAAATGTTAACCAAATGAAAAAACTCAAAGAGCACATGAAGATTACCGCAATTGTACCGGCGGCCGGCCTGGGGAAGAGATTCGGTCCGGGAAAGAACAAACCTTTCCAGATTCTCGGGGGCAAGCCGCTTATTGTCTGGTCGCTCGAAACACTGGTGTCAGTTAATGAGATAGTGGATGTAATCCCCGTCTTTAAGGCTGAGGATATGGAACACGGGCAGAATATTATTGAAGAGTACAACCTGTCAAAAATTAAGAGGATAGCACCGGGAGGAAAAGAACGGCAGGATTCCGTATACAATGGTCTTAAGTTCATTGAAGACACGGAGAGTATCGTACTCATACACGATGGAGTCAGACCCCTCATTGATAAGGATTTGATTGAAAATGTGATAAAAGAATTATTAATCCCTCCCGCCCCTCCTCCGCCTGAGGCGGAAGTAAAGGGGGGCATGGGGGGATTACATGGAGTTGACGGTGTTATCCTTGGTGTGCCTGTAAAAGATACCATTAAAGAGGCGGAGGATGGAATCATAAAAAGTACCTTGAAACGCAGTTCCCTTTGGGCCATCCAGACACCACAGGTATTTCTGTACAGCAGTATCTTACAGGCCTATGACAGAGCGATGAAGGAGGGATTTTACTCAACCGATGACGCTGCCCTTGTGGAAAGAAACAGCGGGAAAATCAAGGTTGTCATGGGCTCACATAAGAATATTAAAATTACGACACCGGAAGACTTAGCTATTGCAGAGGTTCTTCTCAGGAATAAATGAAAAGAAAGAGATAATTACGGTAAAAAAAGTTAAAGGAGAGAAAATAGATTTTTATGCGTATAGGTATCGGCTATGATTCACACAGGCTTGTTGCGGGAAGAAAGCTCATAATAGGTGGAATTGCAATCCCGTTTGCAAAGGGTCTGCTCGGCCATTCTGATGCAGATGTTTTATGCCATGCGATCATAGACTCTATTATCGGTGCACTCGGTCTTGGAGATATCGGGAAACATTTCCCTGATACAGACCCTCAATGGGAGGATGCTTCAAGCATCGAACTCCTTAAATATGTTGTTGAGCTTACTCGTGTCAATGGATACGAGGTCACATGGATAGATTCAAGCATAATCGCTGAGAGGCCAAAACTTGCTCCGTATATCGAAGCCATGAAAAAGGCGATATCAGAGTCAGGGATTCCGTCAGGAGTAATCAATATCAAGGCGAAAACAAATGAAGGCATGGGGTTTACAGGTCGCGGAGAAGGCATAGCAGCTTATGCCGTATGTTTACTCAGCAGCATAACGTAATGTTTCCCTTGACTACTTTAGTGTTTTAAGGTTGGCTACTCTTTAAGCAGTAACTTCCTTATGTCTCCAACCCTCAATGTTACCTTGTTCGAATCGAGGTATTCAAGAAAAGGCAGGGCGTATTTCCTTGTCGTACTGAGGACATCTCTGAACTCCGCAACCGTCATCTCCGGCTTTTTGCTGAAAAAGGTTTTCAAACTCCCGATCATATTCCTGTACGAGGAAGATGCTATATACAGAGAATCGTTGATCCTTACAAGACTGCCTTCTGTTGTCATGAGTTTCAGGATATCGGAAAACCGTTTCTGATCTATTTTTAAAGACTCGGAAAGTTCTTCTTTCATCGGGGGCTGAAACCCGCTTTTTTCAAGGAGTTCATGAATTTTTGTCTTTATAGTCTCATCTACCTGTGACAGGGCGATTGTAAACGTTGAAAGACGGACCAGTTCCTTCTCGATAACAATATCTTTCAGAGAGTTAATCAAATTACCGAAAAGACGTGGTTCAATAGAGATATAAGCCCTGAGTTCTTCCTTCAGCATCCCGGGTTTGAGAGGGTTTTTCTTGTGGAAATCATCCATAAACTTTTTCACTGTTTCTCTCAAGGAATCAAATGCAGTTTTATGAACCAGGATATCATCGAATTGCATGAGAATACCCTTTTCTTTTAAACCCATTATAGCCTCTTTGATCGAAGGAATCTCGGCCTTAATCCATCCTTCTATTAAGGAGATTTTTATGCCGTGAATGCCGGACCTCTTTACTTTAGCAGCAATTTTTTCAGCCGTAGTTCCGGTTTCAAACGTATGCAAGTCATCTAAACTCTCTTTAGAACTCCTGCGGTAGGATAACGGATCGAGTACCGCTCCGCCACCAATCGTGTCAAGGGGTGAAAATCTTCTTATGATATACCTGTCTCCTGACATGGCAATGACAGGATGCTGGAGCCTGAACTGGCCGTAACAGGTTTCGCCGGCCTTCAGTTCATTTCTCCCGAAAAGGATGACCCTTGCTGTGGTCTCTGATGTTCCGAGATGAAAATGGATAAGACTCTTGCTCTTGAGGACCGGCGCGTCAGAGAGAAGCTCCACCTGGGCATCGATCTTTTTTGTCGGTGTGAGTCTGTCGGGTACTACAACAGCATCCCCCCTGGTTAATGCTTCCTTATCGACTCCCTGAAGATTGATTGCTACCCTCTGCCCGGCATACGCTGTCTGGATCGGCTGGCCATGACTATGGAGCCCCCTGACCTTGCTCTTAATGCCGCTCGGCAGTACCTCTACATCCTGATCAAGCGATATACTTCCGGAAATAGCGGTTCCGGTGACTACTGTACCGAATCCCTTCAGGGTGAAAACCCTGTCAATAGGGAGTCTAAAGAGACCTTTCGTTGGTTTCGGCTCGACCTGTAGAGCCACTTCTTTGATCTTTTCTTTCAGGAGATCAATATTTACCATGGTTTTTGAAGAGACAGGAACGATCGCTGATCCTTCAAGGAAGGACCCACTTACAAAGTTCCTTACTTCTTCCGCTACAAGCTCGAGCCAGTCTTTCTCAACCAAGTCTGCCTTCGTGATCGCAATGAGCCCTGCTTTGATCCTCAGAAGGTCGCAGATATGGAGATGCTCACGGCTCTGCGGCATGATCCCCTCGTCAGCAGCAATAACCAGAAGAACAAGGTCTATACCGCCTGCGCCTGCAAGCATGTTTTTCACGAGTCTTTCGTGACCGGGGACATCTACAATGCCAACGGTAAGACCGTCAGGATACCTGAGGTCAGCAAACCCGAGGTCTATGGTGATGCCCCGCTCTTTCTCTTCCTTCAGCCTGTCAGGGTCTATGCCCGTGAGCGCCTTAACCAGAGCACTCTTTCCATGATCAATATGACCTGCTGTCCCGAGGATTATGTAGCGCATAGTGTTCTTTCGTTTAAGTGAATTATTATACCCAAAAGATATTTGTTATTATTAAGTCGCTAAACCGGTTTGCCTAACAGAGCAATTTTCCGGCCTTGAGGATCTCTTTTCTGCTTCCGTCTTTATGAATTAAGGTTACCGTTGGTTTAAAAAACACAAAGTCCTGGTGGAAAGGTGTCTTTGTATTTCCGCCCATTGAGCTGTTATCACCGAGGGCTATATGTATTGTACCGAGTATTTTTTCGGATTCGAGGATATTATCGGGCCTTTTGGCAGCATCGTTTGTACCTATGCCAAGCTCGGCAATATTTCCGTTTTCTTTCTTTTCAGAAAGTTTCGTTCGGAGGTATCCGACGTATTCATCGGCACCTGAGATATTCACAACATAACCATTCTTGATGATAAGGGTAACCGGTGACCGGAGCTGCCTGGTCGGGGCCCATTCGAGGATGAGCTTTCCCTGAGCAGTTCCTTCAACAGGCGCAAGGTATACCTCCCCGGCCGGAAGGTTTCCAAAAGAGCTTTTTCTGGAGAGTATCCCGGTATCTGACAACACCTTTCTCCCCTTCTTTGAAAAAGAAACATGCGTGCCGTTCGGAGTTTTTATCTCGATATGCTCGGCCATGTTCACGACCCTGGCTATCCCTCTTGTCTTTTTTGACAGTTCCTTCCAATCAACATTCATGGAACCCTCAAGCATGGATACATCGAAGAGTGGGAGGCTTGCATATCTGCAACCGCAAATAGTCGTCAGGAAATCCCTGAATCTTGTATGGCTTGTAGAATAATTAGCAAGTGCAATTACACAGTGAACAGCATTGTTCTTGTATCGTTTGATGATTTCCTCAGCTCTTTTAATATCCTGGTTCTTTACGGTCTTTTGAAGAATAGGTTGCAGGATACGTTCTTTCTGTAAGTCATTGACCGCCTTTTCTCCGAATGCAAGCTTCCAGAGGCCTGCCGGAGGCTCTGTACCATGTGTCCCTGTTGCAGGAAATTCAAAGTATATGACTGATTTGCAGAAGGCCTTGCCGATTTCGGATACAAGCATTGAGAGGCTCCTGATCTTTAATCTTCTATCCCACTCTGATTCAGTAACCTCCTCGTTATCCGAAATCCTGTCATTGAAGATAAGAACCCGCTCGTGTCTCCTGACACCGAGGTTAATTCTGAATATATCCCTTAATGTATTGTTAATCAAAGTCTTATGGTTCTTTCCGATCTTCTGTTCTGAACCCTGAGCTGAACGGGTTCAGCATGATATAACGGTTTCTTATATGGCGTTTATTTGAATAAAAATTCCATCTGCTTGAGATGTTCGCCGGGAAAACTGATGGGATAGTTACAATCGAAGCAAGCAGTACAGTAATTATGAGAATTCGGGACAATCTTCTTAAGTCCTTCGAGACTGAGATAGGAAAGTGAATCTGCGGTTACATATTTCCTGATTTCATCGAGGAGATGGGTGGAGGCAATAAGTTCACTTCTCGTTGGTGTATCTATGCCATAAAAGCAGGGACCGATAGTCGGCGGAGAGCTTATCTTGAGATGCACTTCTTTAGCACCTCCCCCTTCCCGCAGCATCTTGACGATCTTCTTGCTGGTAGTACCCCTGATTATTGAGTCATCGATAACAATCAGTCTTTTCCCCTCGAGGAGTTGCCGTACCGGATTCAGCTTTATCTTGACACCAAAATGACGAATGCTGTGTTTTGGTTCTATGAACGTCCTTCCGACATAGTGGTTTCTTATGAGACCGAAATCGAACGGTATTTTACTCTCTTCCGAAAACCCGAGCGCTGCAGGGACACCGGAGTCGGGTACCGGGATAACAAGGTCTGCATCTATACAGGACTCCCTTGCCAGTTGTCTTCCAAATTCCTTCCTCATCTCGTTCACATTCTGGCCACCGAAGATGTTGCTGTCAGGTCTCGAAAAATAGATGAATTCGAAAATACAGAATGCCTTCCTGTGACAATTGAAAAGCTTCAGGGATTCAAGACCCTGCTCATTTATGATCAGTACTTCTCCCGGTTCTATATCACGTATATATGTTGCACTGATAAGGTCAAAGGCGCAGGTCTCTGAAGCTATAACATAAGCCCCGTCTTTCATGCCGAGACTGAGCGGTCTTACTCCATAGGGATCCCGTATTGCGATGAGTTCTTTTTCTCTCAGGATCAGCAGGCTGAAGGAACCGCTGATCTGTGAAACTGCATGGGCTACTCTTTCATAAAAGTCATTTGCCTTGGAATGGGCTATGAGATGTACTATTACTTCACTGTCCGATGAAGACTGGAATATTGCGCCTTCCTTCTCCAGAAAAGTTCTGAGTTCGCCGGCGCTGACGAGATTTCCGTTATGAGCTATGGCAAGTGTACCGAGGGCAAAGTTTGCAACGATGGGCTGAACATTCTTCATCACACTGCTACCGGCTGTAGAATATCTGTTATGGCCTATTGCCATATAGCCAGGAAGCCTCCTGAGTCTCTTTTCACTGAAGATGTCGGCAACAAGACCCATAGACTTTTCAAGGAAAAGCTGTCTTCCATCAGAAGAGCATATCCCCGCGCCTTCTTGCCCCCTGTGTTGAAGCGCGTACAGTCCGAGATAAGTCAGGTTTGCTGCTTCAGGGTGCCCATATATCCCGAAGATACCGCACTCTTCATGAATGTCGTGGAACATAACCCTGATATTTTAACATATATTGGGATTTCAACTCTCAGTTATCCCCCTTACCGAAAAATAGACATAGACATGTGAACTCCTTGATTTGCTTGTCATTCCGAACACCCAGCGGGTGCGAGGAATCTCTGATGCAAAGTGGTAAGATTCCTCGCTCCGCTCGGAATGACAACTTTCTATGTCTATTTTTCGGCCCTTTAAAAAAGTGGGGAATATACCATTTGTTCCTGTGTGTCCCAACATTATATGTAAAGCAGATTAAGCACTACAGAAAATCCATTGACCTTATTTTCGTTCTATGGTAGAAAAATACATGAACGAAAAGCAGAAACTACTCTCAAACCTGCCTTCAGTAGATGAAATCCTGAAGAGCGCCCGGGGCATCGAATGGGTTGATACCTATCCGAGAAGGTATGTCCTGCAGGCGATAAGACAGGGAATTGATGCAAAGAGAAAAGAAATCATCGAAGGTCTCTCTGCTGATCTCTCTGAGGAAGTCATGATGGCTGATATTGAGAAGATCATCATAAAACTCTCATCACTCAGCCTGAAACCGCTTATCAATGCAACAGGTGTAGTAATCCATACAAACCTGGGACGTTCTACACTCTCTGATCGGGTACTGGAAAATATCAGAAGGGTTTCAGAGAGTTACTCGAATCTTGAATACGATATTGAAAAAGGAAAAAGGGGCAAAAGGTATACCCATATCAAACGTATTCTCAGAGAGGTCACCGGAGCAGAGGATGCACTTGTCGTGAACAACAATGCTGCAGCGGTACTGCTCTGTCTTAATACCCTGTCAAAAGGGAAAGAAGTGATTGTTTCAAGGGGTGAACTGGTAGAGATAGGAGGTTCCTTCAGAATGCCTGATGTCATGACAGCAAGCAGCGCCGTACTCAGGGAAGTAGGCACGACAAACAAGACCCACCTCTACGACTATGAAAAGGCGATCAATGAAAACACTTCTCTTCTTCTGAAAATTCATAAATCCAATTTCAGGATTGTTGGATTTACCGATGAAGTATCTATAGAGGACCTCGTCAAGCTTGGCAGGAAGCATCAGATTCCGGTAATGTTCGACCTCGGAAGCGGATGTCTTATCGATCTTAAGCCATACGGCTTACATGATGAACCGGCAGTCAGAGAGATCGTGAAAACAGGGATTGACCTGACGACCTTCAGCGGCGACAAACTCCTCGGTGGCCCCCAGGGAGGTGTCATTGTCGGAAAAAGAGAATATATTGAAAGGATTCAGAAAAACCCCATGACACGGGCGATGAGGATAGATAAGCTGACGCTTGCCGGATTCGAAGCTACACTGATGGAGTACATCGATGAGGAAAAGGCGATCAAAAGTATCCCGACACTCCGGATGCTCATGCAAAAGCCCGAAGAGATAAAAGCAAGGGCAAATAAGATAGCAAAAAAATTAAGGATGGAGATAAAAAATGTCCGGATTGATGTGATACCCGACACATCGAGAGCTGGAGGAGGAGCACTTCCAGAAGTAGACCTTCCTACCTATGCAGTATCAATAAAAACCGCTGAAATATCTGTAAATGAATTCGAGGAAAGATTAAGAAAGGGCAACCCGCCGATTATCGCACGGATAAAAGAGGACTCTCTGGTACTGGATGCAAGGACGATCAGGGAAAGAGATTTTGAAGGCATTGTTCAGGGGATAAAGGCAGTCTTATCAGGAAATACCCTTTAATAGAAAACGAGTTAAGAAATTTTCTTGACCGGAGAATTTGAAGTATTTTTTCCAACGTGTTTGTAAACATGTAAACAGAATGAATCTCAAATCTGTAAATAGAGAAGGAGAGTTTATATGGGTATCCCGCTGGATGTTCTGATCATTGAAGATTCAGAAGATGACACCCTCTTAATAGTGCGCGAACTTCGGCAGGCCGGTTATGAGCCCAGGTATGAAAGGGTCGAGACAGCCGAAGCAATGAAGGCAGCACTCGATAACCAGCTTTGGAATATCATTAAATATGCATAACACTCAATCAGGACGAATAATGATAGTTGACGATGAAATTGACGTAATGACCATGTTACGTGACTTTTTGTCAGGTCTGGACTATGAGGTTGAGGGATACGTTTCAGTCCAAGAGGCACTGGAAGCATTGAAGGGAAAGGATTTTGACCTGGTTCTGACAGATCTCAAGATGCCTGAAATGGATGGCATTACCTTCATGAAATCCGCCCAGGAAATAAATCCCCGTCTTGTCTGTATTGTCATAACCGGCCACGCAACGGTCCAAACCGCTGTTGAAGCAATGAAGGTCGGAGCGTTTGATTACATGACGAAGCCGATAGACTGGAAAATCTTAAGGCCGCTTTTGACCCGCGCTATGGAAGTCAGCAGACTAAAGAAATCCGAGGAGAAATATCGTTCCATTGTCGAAGATCAGACCGAGTTAATCTGCCGTTTCTTGCCCGACGGGACACTGACCTTTGTTAACGAACCCTATTGCCGTTATTTCGGCAAGACGGAAGAAGATTTGATCGGCAAAAGTTTTTTTCCATTCTTGCCGGACAAGGATAAGGAATTCGTCAAGAAGCAGTACTTGTCCCTGAGCCCGGATAATCCCACCATAACATCTGAACACCGTGTCATAAAGCCTGATGGAGGGATTGGCTGGCAGCAGTGGACTAACAGGGCATTATTTGATGACCGAGGCCACCTGATTGAATTCCAGGCAGTAGGTCATGACGTTACCGAGCGTGTGCATGCAGAGGAAGCACTGAAAAATTCGAGAGATCAGTTGAAAGCACTTACCAAGCGTCTCGCTGAGGCAGAAGAGGCTGAACGACAGAGACATGCACGCGAACTGCATGACCAGGTAGGACAGAATCTTACGGCTCTCGGCATAAATCTGAATATGATACGCACTCAATTATCGCCGGTAATGACAGAAGAAATTGATCTGCGGATCAACGACTCAATGAAAATACTGGAGGAGACAGCAAAGAGCATAAGGGATGTCATGACTGATCTGCGGCCTTCTATCCTGGACGACTACGGTTTAATGGCAGCAATGCGCTGGTATGGCGACCAGTTCTCGAAACGTGCCAATATAAACATTGTTGTGCAGGGAGCAGATCTGGTTCCGCGATTGCCTCTGGCTGCAGAAATGACCTTTTTCCGTATTGCACAGGAGGTATTGACCAATGTTGCCAAGCATGCCATGGCCAGAAACGTTACGATCGTCCTGGAAGAAGAGGGCGGGAGAGTTCGCTTGACTATTAAAGATGATGGGATAGGATTCGATCCCGAAATCTTCAGAAAAGCCGGCGGAAAGGAATGCTGGGGTCTCATCAACATCCAGGAGAGGGCGGAGACAATAGGGGGAACTATAACGGTAGAATCTGAGTCCGGCAAGGGTACAAAGGTTGTTATCGAGATGGAAAGATGATTCCATGGCAATAAGGGTTTTTCTTGCTGATGACCATGCTGTAGTACGAGATGGACTCAGACTTCTGTTAGAGGCGCAGGCCGATATTTCCGTAGTCGGCGAAGCAGCAGACGGACGTCAGACTGTACGACAGATAAGGCAGTCATGTCCGGATGTAGTTGTAATGGATATTGCCATGCCGGAACTCAATGGTATAGATGCTGCCCGTCAGATTCACGAATTCTGCCCTTCCGTACAAATCGTCATTCTCTCCATGCATGCATCCAACGAATATATCTATCAGGCAAACAGGGCCGGTGCCAGAGGTTATCTCCTGAAAGAGTCAGCAGGCAGAGAGGTCGTCGATGCTGTCCGTGCTGTTTCCCGCGGCCGACGGTATCTGAGTCAGCAATTAACCGAAACGGGATTTGAAGACTACATGCAAAAGGTTAAGACAATATCGGCCAAAAGTCCTCTGGAAAGCCTCAGCAATCGGGAACGGGAAATTTTGCAGCTTATCGTTGATAGTAAATCCAATACTGAAATTGCGAATATCCTTTCCCTGTCCATAAAGACTGTTGAAACATACAAAAGCCGTATGATGGCAAAACTCAGCATAAAAGATCTCCCCGGTCTGGTAAAATTCGCAATCAAACATGGAGTAACAACACTGAAGTGACTGAAGCCCTTCGGATTTTTCCCCACAAATAATATCAAGGTTTCCTGACAGACAATAGAAAAAAACAAGTTTACAATATTATTAAGAGTCTGTTTATAAACTGACAGATTCGTAAAAAAGTGTCATTCCCGTGAAAACGGGAATCCAGTGTTTTCAATAGGTTCTGGATTCCGCATCAAGTGCGGAATGACAAAAAACCTGAGTTTATAAACAGATACTATTTAGGCAGGTAGTTTCAATCTCAGAAAGGGTGAAGTTTTTTATGGCAAGCGCAGATAGTAAACATAAGAATCTGAAACCGACTATCCTTGTAGTAGAAGATCATGATGCGCTGCGTGATTCATTGAAAAAATGGCTCAGTTCTATTTTCAATAACTGTAGTGTTCTGCAGGCGAAAAGCGGAGAAGAGGCTCTGGATGCGGTTTCAACCCAGGCCCCTGATATCGTCCTGATGGATATCATGCTGCCCATGATGAACGGCATCGAGGCTGCACGGCGCATAAAAAATTCTGTTCCTGATACTCAGGTGGTGATGCTCAGCATCTATGAAGATTCCGCTTACAAGGCAGATGCTGTAGCAGCAGGGGTGAGTGCCTATATCTCGAAAAGGAAAATGGGAACCGAACTGATCCCCGTGATAACAAAACTTCTTTACGGTCAAGGAATCAGAAATAGTGAGTTGCCGAATTAAGGTGATGAAACAAAAAAAGACAACGGTGACCACCGGAAGTAAAGCACAGGCAAAGGTGAAATGCTGGGAAGTTTTTCAATGTGATGAAAAGGACTGTCCCGCATTTAAGAAACAGGACCTGAGGTGCTGGCTTAAATCAGGCACACATTGCCGGAGCGAGATGCAAGGAAAATTCCTGGAAAAGCTGGAACTGTGCCTTGCCTGCATGGTTTTTAAAACAAACATGGACATTGCTGCGATGAACAAGACCCTTAAGGCTGTAAATACCCAGCTCGAAGAATACAAAAAGATGGTTGTTTCCCGTGACAGGAAAATGGAATCAATGAGTATAGAGTTGGCTATCGGCCTGTCCGAGGTCTTTGAGGGATTAAGGAAGATATCCCAGGGTGACCCCACGATAAGAATCAACGAAGCCTCAAAGGTCGAGCTAATCAAAAAGTTAAAGCATATCGTTAATCTTACAGCAAAAGATATCGGGCAGATCGTTGACCAGTCTCATGAGTTCGCCATGGTGCTTGCAGAACATTTTGATGTTTTGCACAAGGTCTCGACGGGAGACCTGACTGCAAGGGTTTCCGGTAAGTCAAAAATTGAACTGCTGGAAGCTCTCAAGAACGTCACGAACGAAATGGTAGCAAACATCGATAAAGACATCACCGAACGCAAGCAGATGGAGGTGGCACTCAGGGAAAGCGAAAAGAAATACCTTGACCTCTATCAAAACGCACCTGACGGATATCACTCGTTAGACCCTGACGGCAAGATCCTTGAGGTAAACGATACCTGGCTAAGGATGCTCGGTTATAAACGGAATGAGGTTGTAGAAAAAATGAAGCTTACAGACTTCCTTACAGAGGAAGGGATAAATACCTTCAATAAAACCTTTGCCAAGCTGAAACAAAAGGGATCGCTGGAAAACATCGGTTATTCTTTTATGCGGAAAGATGGCAAGCTCCTCCCTGTTCTAGTTAATTCCACGGCTGTTTATGATGATAAAAGGAGTTTTTTAAGATCAAGAACAATCGTAAGAGATAACAGTGAAAAGAAGTCTTATGAGAAAATGCTCGAGCGTGCCTCAAGAGAATGGCGGTCAACATTTGACTCTATGCCGTACGGCGCTATGCTCCTCGATAAAGATCTGAATATCATGCGGGCCAATGTCTATATTTCCGGGATCTTTAATATTCCGATCCATAAACTAACCGGAGTAAATTGCTGTGCATTGAGCTTTGGCAGCAGCAGTCCGGCAGAGTTCTGCCATACGCTTAAAGCAAAGGATACATTGATCACAGAGACGTTAGAATTTCATGATACAAAATTAAACCGATATTTCATGATGCAGGGGACGCCTGTCCCGGACGATGAAGGTCTGATCAGGGCTTTCGTGCTTTCGCTCATCGATATCTCGGAACTCAAGGAGAAGGAGCAGAGACTGATCGAAAGCAAGGACGCCTTTTTCAACATGCTCAAGGAACTCGATGTCTCATACAAAGAACTTAAAGGTCTCTATGAAAGCCTCATCCATTCATTCGTCAACGCGATTGACGCAAAAAGTCCCTGGACAAAAGGTCATTCGGAACGGGTCACCAATTATGCCGTATCCATAGCAAAGGAAATGGGTCTCGGGGAGAAAGAGATCGAAACGCTCAGGATAGCGGCACTCCTTCATGATATTGGGAAAATCGGCACGTATGATGTGATACTGGAAAAGCCCGGAAAACTCTCTGACGAGGAATTCGCCCTGATAAGGCAGCATCCTGTCCGGGGTGAGGAGATTCTGAAACCCATAAAGCAGTTTGAAGAACTGCTCCCGATCGTCAGACATCACCATGAAAGAATGGACGGAAAAGGATATCCTGACGGACTTTTAAATGGTCAGATACCGTTCCTGTCAAAGATTATCTGTATTGCTGATTCATATGATTCCATGACGTCCGACCGGCCGTACAGGCCGGCACCGCCTCCGGAATACGCGATATCCGAATTGAAGAGGTGCAAAGGGACACAGTTTGAGCCGCAGGCTGTTGAAGCATTCCTCAGATTTCTCGAAAAAGCTTAAAAACTAACCAGAAATATCACCTTGTTTTTCTTAAATGCTATATTGCTGCTATAGTATAAAGAACAATGATATATGGACGAAAAGGCAAGATTTTTACCAGATATCTAAAGTTGCCGACAGGCGTTTTTTTGTTGATTATCTGTTTAGCCCTTGCAGCGTATTCGAACGAAAAAAAGGTGTTGTTCCGCGAAGACTTTCATAACCTCGAAAAATGGAAACCTCTTTACTTTAAAAAAATAAAAAACCATACAACGTATACTGTGGCATCAGACGGTAACGGGGATTACTTAAAGGCAGAAAGCCGCTCTTCTGCATCTGCCCTGGTCTGCAAAGAAGAGTTCGATGTATACAAATATCCAAAGGCACGGTGGAGATGGAAAATCGGCAGCATCTCCATTAAAGGTGACCCGCTGAAAAAATCGGGAGACGATTATCCGAACCGTGTGTATTTCCTGTTCAAATATGAACCTGAAAATGCTTTATTTACCGAAAAGATCAAATATGCATTGTCAAAAAAAATCTATGGAGAATATCCTCCCCACAGCAGCCTGAATTACGTGTGGTCCTATACAGAAAAGACGGCAGAGGTTTTTAGCAGCCCGTATACGGATAAATCAAAAATTCTCGTACTCGAAAAAGGTGACAAATATGTCGGTCAATGGATGACGGAAGATGTAAACATC
>Ga0256868_10001316_pt1 | contig 13678 bp, 14 predicted proteins | sample RVTome_13_FD_187341 | JGI IMG/M metagenome (GOLD analysis project Ga0256868, IMG submission 187341) | Soil microbial communities from uranium-contaminated site in the Upper Colorado River Basin, Wyoming, United States - RVT92D227 HiSeq ... | reverse complement strand
TCTTGCAATTGTTTGATTAAAGATTATTAATATGAAAAAAGGAATACATCCGGAAAGTTACAGGCTTGTGGCCTTCAGGGACATGTCGAACGGTTATACTTTCCTTACCAGATCTACCGCAGCATCAAAAGAAACCGTTAAGCTGGAGGACGGCCAGGAATACCCGCTTATTAAACTGGAGATCTCAAATACATCCCATCCGTTTTATACCGGTAAGATGAAACTAGTTGATACAGCAGGTCGCGTAGATAAATTCATGAACAGGTACAAGAGTCATCTCGACAAGAAGAAAAAATAGACAGGTAAATCCTGTCAAAATTATCAGGCTCCGTTTGCATTTTATTGAAAACGGAGCTTTTTTTTATCTGCCGGTTGACCTCAAATAACGGGATGCTCCGCCCACATAAAATACAACAGGATTGCCTGTCAAAGACTATAAAATAATTAAGTATATTTACATACCACTGAAGTTAAAACTATGTCAGGCCTACAACAAAATTTTGTCCTTTTTGATGACCTTCAACGCGATCATCTTTTGCCATTTACCTTTACTAGGCCTGTGGCTGAAATCCGGCTGGGTATCCTCACAATCAGGGAGAAATGGGAAAAATGGACAGGTAACCGGTTTTCCTATTTTACGCAGGATTACCTGCAAGCGAAATACCCGCTGGTGACTGGCGATGAAAACATCATTATCAACGGATCGGTGACGCCAAATTCAGCCCTGGTATCAGAGATCCTTGAGCTTAACTGTGGTGAGTTGCTGATGAAGGATAATCTTCTGATTGCCGGATGTATTGACCGGCTGTCAATGGAAGCATTTGCCATGCAGGTTCCGGAAGGATGTACCGTTAAACCTGTAAGGTCGGATTTTCTGCGTATTTCCAGGCTCTGGCAGATATTTGGTTTGAACGGGGAGGAATTGTGTTCCGATTTTAAACTGATGACCTCAGGTCGCGAATCCTTGCCAGTGAGCCCTGCGAATAACCTGATCAGTCCGGAGAATATTTTTGTGGAAGAGGGCGCAAATCTTCAGTGTGTTACCATAAATGCAGGTACTGGACCGGTTTATATTGGCAGGAACGCGAAGATTATGGAAGGGTCACTTATACGTGGTCCCCTTGCTTTATGTGAAGGAAGCACCATTAAGATGGGGGCCAGAATATATGGGCCAACCACAATAGGTCCTTTTTCCAAGGTAGGTGGTGAGATCACCAACTCGGTTTTCATGAGCTTTTCGAAGAAGGTGCATGATGGATACATGGGTAATTCAGTGGTTGGTGAATGGTGTAATATTGGCGCAGGTTCCAATACTTCAAACCTGAAGAACAATTACACCCTGGTAAAGGTATGGAACTATGCTCTTGGAAGGGAAGAAGATACCGGTCTGCAATTTTGCGGATTGTTTATGGGTGATTACTCACGGTGCGGGATTAATACCATGTTTAACACCGGAACGGTTGTGGGAGTGTCGGCAAATATCTACGGATCAGGTTATCCGGGTAGTTTTATTCCTTCCTTTTCCTGGGGAGGAGCCGCAGGATTTGAAACCTACAGATTGGGGAAAGCGCTTGAAACCATTCAAACAGTGCTTTCTTTAAATGAACTGGAAATTGCTGAAACTGACCGGCAAATCATCAATCGTGTTTTTGCATTAACGGGACGTTATCGCAAATTGGTCTGATGATATATTACAATAACCTGGATTTCGTTTTAATGGCATGAAGATTGTCTTTCATGATGGGAACAATTTAATCGGCTTATAGCTGACATTTTGTCTTTTGTTTTGTTATTTTCTCAGTGGATCAATTGTTTATGAGTAAACCGCAAGTTAAGAAGAGGAACGAAATTTTCCTGTCATCCCCTGTAAATGAGGATACCGACTTCATTCCATTGATTTCAGATGAGGATGAAGAGAGTATAACAACTACCCAGGTTCCGGAAACTTTACCTATTCTGCCACTGCGAAACACGGTGCTTTTCCCGGGAGTCATCATACCCATCACGGTTGGCCGGGACAAGTCAATGAAACTGGTCAGGGATATTTATCAGAAGACTAAAATCATAGGGACGGTTGCGCAAAAAGATTCCAACATTGATGAGCCGGGACCGGATGAATTGTATAAAGTGGGGACTGTTGCACAACTGCTCAGAATACTGGAAATGCCTGACGGCAGTACATCCGTCATCATTCAGGGTAAAAAACGATTCAGCGTTGATGAAGTTGTATCATCTGAACCTTATTATATTGCGCGTGTAAGTGCACTGGAAGATATAAAACCACGCAGAAAAGATCATGAATTTGAAGCCATCGTGGGTTCATTGAAGGATTTATCACTCAAGATCATCAAGCTTTCCAGCAATATTCCCCCTGAAACTTCCTTCGCTGTAAAAAATATTGAAAGTTCTGCCTTTCTGATCAATTTCATCAGTTCCAACAGTGATATCAGGATGCATGAGAAACAGCATTTATTGGACCAGAGCAACCTTAAGAAAAGAGCCACTGCACTCTTGCAGTATCTGGCCCGCGAAGTTCAGATGCTGGAGCTGAAACATGATATTCAGACCAAGGTCAAGATTGATATGGACCAGCAGCAGCGAGAGTATTTCCTGCATCAGCAATTGAAAACTATTCAGGATGAGCTGGGAGGCAATCCCCTTGAGCAGGAAATAGAAGAATTAAAGGCCCGTGCTAAAAAGAAAAAATGGGGTAAGGAGACAGGGGCTATGTTTATCAAGGAGGCGGAAAAGCTGAGCCGCCTTAATCCGGCTACCGGGGAATACTCGGTTCAGCTCAATTATTTGCAGACTCTGCTTGAACTGCCCTGGAATGAATATACAAAGGATAACTTCGACCTGATACGGGCACAGAAAATTCTGGATAAAGATCACTTTGGTCTGGAGAAGGTCAAGGACAGAATTATTGAACATCTCGCTGTACTGAAGCTGAAGGGTGATATGAAATCACCCATCATTTGCCTGTATGGTCCACCGGGGGTTGGGAAAACTTCCTTGGGTAGGTCGGTAGCCAAGGCCCTTAACCGGAGGTATATCAGGATGTCACTGGGCGGTTTACATGATGAGGCCGAAATACGTGGTCACCGCAAAACATACATTGGTGCCATGCCTGGCAGGATCATTCAGAGTATTAAAAAGATTAAATCGTCCAACCCGGTGTTTGTACTCGATGAAGTTGACAAGGTTGGCAGAGATTTTCATGGCGATCCGGCTTCTGCCCTGTTGGAAGTCCTTGATCCTGAGCAAAACAGTAATTTCTATGATAATTTTATAGAGCTGGAATATGATTTATCCAGGGTTCTGTTTATTACCACAGCCAATACCACCAGCACCATTAATCCGGCATTGCTCGACCGGATGGAACTTATCAATGTGAGCGGATATATCGTTGAGGAAAAGGTTGAAATTGCCCGAAAACATCTGGTTCCTAAAGAGCTCAGAAATCACGGGCTGCCATCGGGTGCAGTTACGTTATCAAAAAAAATGCTGGAACATCTGGTAGAAAATTATACCCGTGAATCAGGTGTTCGTGAGCTGGATAAAACGCTTGCCAAACTTATCAGGGTTATTACCAGGAAGGTTGCCATGGAGGAGAAATATAACAAGAGCCTGAAAGTTAGAGATATAGAAGCCATCCTGGGAGCTCCCAGGTATCTGAACGATAAGTATCAGGGAAATGAAATTGCCGGTGTGGTTACCGGCCTGGCATGGACTGCCACCGGCGGTGAAATTCTGTTTGTTGAAACCAGCCTGAGCAAAGGGAAAGGTAATCTTACCCTTACCGGCAATCTGGGAGACGTCATGAAAGAATCAGCAATAATTGCACTGGAATATATCAAATCACATAACGATGTGCTTGATCTGGTCCCAGAGGTATTTGAGAATTGGAATATTCATGTACACGTTCCTGAAGGGGCAATTCCCAAGGACGGACCCTCGGCAGGCATAACCATGGCTACTTCCATAGCTTCGGCCATAACCCAGCGAAAAGTCAAAAAACAGGTGGCCATGACTGGTGAGATAACACTGCGGGGAAAGGTATTACCGGTTGGGGGCATTAAGGAGAAAATACTGGCAGCCAAACGTGCCAACCTGAAAGACATCATCATTTCGGAGGAGAACCGGAAGGATATCCAGGAGATCAATGAAATATACCTCAAAGGATTAACATTCCATTATGTGAGTAATATCATGCAGGTATTTGATCTGGCACTTTTAAAGGACAAAGTGAATAATCCGGTTATAATTGCCTAATACCGATTTGAAACTGCATTTTACCGATTTCAGTTTTGATTTTCGACGGACCTGCCCTTATTTTACACTAAATTTTAAAAATATATGAGAATGGCACCAGGATTATTTTGGGGTGTATTGCTCGTCCTGATCGGATTGGCATTCATCTTTCGTGTGGTTTTTGACGTAAACCTTTTTGGCGTTCTTTTCGCTATATTCCTGATCTTTATCGGCGTTAGCATGCTTGTTGGAAAACCCTGGATGTTTCATCATCCTAGAAGGGAGGGTGATACCATCTTTGAAGACCGGAAAGTCCTCGATCAGCCGCGTGATAATTCCGAATATAATGTCATATTCGGCCAATCGGTGTATGATTTCAGGAATATTCAGTTCCCGGATAACGAACCAATCAGAATTAAGATTAATACAGTATTTGGCAATTCTGTAGTCCTGATTAACAAAAATACTCCTGTGAAGATTAAGTCTGACGCTGTATTTGCCGGGTCTACCATGCCCGATGGTAATACTGTGGCATTCGGCAGTATTCAGTATGCAACCGACACCTTTGCCGTAGCGCTTAATCACCTATATATTGACGCTCCGGTTGTATTTGGAGCCTTGCAGGTGAAAGCGGAATAATGAAAAGGGACGCGGGAAGAGGGACAAGGGACACCTGCCTGCCGGCAGGCAGGAGGGACAAGAAATGGTGTTTTATTATTGATGGGAAATCCTTAAGTTTACGGCAATTAATACATCTTATGTCATGCCGGATGATAAAATTAAAATAGCCATATTCCCCGGATCCTTTGATCCGTTCACCATTGGACATGAATCAGTAGTTCGCCGGGCGCTTGATATGTTCGACAAGGTGATCATAGGAATAGGATTTAACACAACCAAAACCAGGTTTCTGTCAATTGAGAAAAGTACGGAAGGGATACGCCGGGTGTTCAGCAATACCAATGGCCGGGTGGAGGTGAAGGTATTCAGGGGTCTTACCGTGGATTTTTGCAAAAGTGAACATTCACGGTATATTCTCAGGGGACTGCGCACAGCGGCTGATTTCGAATATGAGCGTGCCATCGCGCAAACCAACAAGGCCATGTACCCCGAAATTGAAACGGTTTTTTTGCTTACCCTGCCACAGCATACGTTTGTGAACTCATCAATTATTCGTGAGATCATCAAACAGGGTGGAGATGCAAGCCTGTTCCTTCCCAAGAATTACTTGACCGATATGTGAGAAAGGAATCATGCCCAGATTTCTCTTATTTTTGCTGCTCCTGTTACCTGCATTTCCGGGATGGCTGATTCAGGCAGAGCCGACGACTGTTTCAGGCAATGCTTCGGCTTATTCCGGCATGCAACTTGTATTCTACCGGACATCAGATTGGATAAGCGGTACAGAAAAAATTGCCGGACAATGCCAGATATCTGATTCCGGCGATTTTCAACTTGTGATTGCACTGGAGGGTACCACACGTTTATTTGCTTATCTGGGAATTTATAAGGGTTATTTTTTTGCAGAACCCGGGAAATCTTATCAATTGGTTTTGCCCGAAAAAAGGGATAAATCACAGGAAGATCTGCTGAATCCTTATTTCGAACCGGTTGAACTGCAACTAGGTCTTGCCAATTTCAACAGCGCTGATCTGAATATGCTCATTGCCATGTTTGATGATGCCTATATTCCCTTTTACGATAAATATGTGAACAGTATTTATAACAAGCCTGACCTGATGAGACTGGAAGAGGACATCAAGCAAATGGAATTGCCGTTTAAGGATGATCAGAACGATTTTTTCAGGGCATACAGACAATATCACTATGGAATGCTTAAAATGCTCACCAAACAACAAGGTACTCAAAGCCTGTCGGATGAGTTTTTTAATAATCGTCGGGTCTTATACGAGAATCCTTCATATGCCGAATTGTTTAACCAGGTGTTTGATAAATATTTCATTTTTATCGGTCGTACTGGGGCCGGAAAGCAGATTTATGCGGACATTAACCAGACAGGGAGCTATCGCGATCTGCTCCATACCTTATCCGGATCCGATAATATCAGCAACGATACACTTACAGAGCTGGTAGTACTGAAACAGATTCATGATGAATTTTACAGCAACCAGTTTTCACGCAACGGGCTACTCAGTATCCTGGATTCACTTTGCCTAACCACCCGTGTAGAAGAGCACAATGTAATCGGACGAAATATCAAATACAAGATTACACGGTTACAACCGGGATACGCGCCACCGCAATTTGAACTCAGGGATACGGATGGGAATCTTGTGAAATTATCTGACTTTAAAGGAAAATATGTTTACCTGAATTTCTGTACTTGCCAGAGTTATACCTGTTTAAATGAATTCAATATGCTGGCCGGATTACATAAGCGACATGGCAACCGTTTGTCCATTATTACTATCGCTACTGATCCCATGGAGGAGGTGCTCAGGCAATTCCTGGTTAAAAACCAGTATGACTGGAAATTCCTGCATTATGATAATCAGCCAGAAATTCTGAAAGACTATGATATCAGAGCCTTCCCTACGTATTTTTTAATTGGCCCCGATGGTAATTTAATTTTTTCACCGGCTTTGTCTCCTGCAGAAAACTTTGAAACAAAACTGTTCGAAACAATGCGGAGCAGGGGTGATTTATAACAGGTTTCTGTAAATTAAGACATCCAAAACAGCCGGATATGTGTTCTCAGTAACCATCCCCAATTCCTCTTTGTTCATCCATCTGATCTCGGTAATATCTTCATCCAATTCAGGAATAGGTTCCTGAATGCCCGAATAGGTCATTTCGAACCAACAGGTCCGTTTTAAAATGGTTTGATCATCAAGAAAGTAAGTATGGTAGGTGGATATTAACGGGCCGGCGATTTCAAGTCCATTCAAACCGCATTCTTCTGATACCTCTCTGATTGCAGCTTGTTCAAAGGTTTCTCCGCGATTGACCTTTCCTTTTGGCAGGTCCCATTTTCCACGTCTTCTCATGATCAGGTATTTGCCATCTGTATTGCATACCAGCCCGCCGGCTGCATAAACCTGCTGAAAACATGATTTGAATCTTTCACGCAATTCTTCAATATCATGATGGAATATGAAAAGGGTATTGATGCGTTTCAGTTTCCAGTAAAAGGAAATGAGTTCTTTCAAATCGTCAACATTTCTGTATTTGTAGAAAAGACCATGGCGAAGCTGAAAATTCCTGATAAAATCGTCAGTTAGCAGCACAATCCTCTCGTTGAAAAAAACTTTGTACATTTACCTTATGAAAACACGTGAAAAAACCATTGCTGGCTTATTATTAAAATGCAATGCCATTAAACTTAGTCCTGAAAAACCATTTCAATGGGCATCAGGCTGGTTATCACCTATTTACTGTGATAGCCGGAAAACGCTGGCATATCCCGAAATAAGAAACGCAATCAAATATAGTTTTGTAGATTTAATTAAGGAAAACTTTTTATCAACAGAAGCTATTGCAGGTGTTGCCACAGGAGCCATAGCCCAGGGTGCTCTGGTGGCCGATATGCTGGGATTACCTTTTATGTATATACGATCAGCACCCAAAAGCCATGGTATGGAGAACCTGATTGAAGGTGATCCCCGGCAGGGACAAAAAGTTCTGGTAATTGAAGACCTGATATCAACCGGCGTAAGCAGCCTCAAAGCTGTTGAAGCGATCAGGGACGCAGGTTGCGAAGTAATTGGCATGGTTGCCATTTTCACCTATGGTTTTCCAAAAGCCACTGAAAGCTTCAGCCAGGCTGACTGTACTTTACTTACATTAAGTAACTATGAGGCACTGCTTAATCTTGCACGGGAAACCAGCTATATTTCAGAAGCAAGCCTGGAAGCACTCAATGCCTGGCGCCAATCACCTGAAACCTGGCAAAAAAATCCAACCTGATATTTATTTGCTTGCATGCTAAAGATAGAAAGTAAAACAGGGATTGCCAATGGCAATCAGGAAACAGTTTATAATTATGTTTCCGATTTCAGAAATTTTTCACATATGTTGCCTGCTGATCGATTGAGCAATATGGAGGTTACAAGTGATGTGATCCGGTTTGACATAAGTGGATTGGGCACCGTTGGGTTGAAAATCGCAGAAAAGAAACCTTATACCCAGCTTGTAATTACCGGAACCGAGGACAGTGCGGCTGATTTCACTTTCTGGTTAAATATCGCCACTATCTCCGACAACCGGTCTCAGGTAAATCTTACCCTGCAAGCAAATCTGAACATGTTCATGGAAATAATGGCAAAAGGACCGCTGCAACAGTTTACAAACCTGATCATTGACAAACTATCAACCATGGAGTTTAATAAATAGGTGTGCTTTCAATTTCCCTAAACCCATACTGCCTTGTTGACCCGGTACGATGTACAACAATCAGCTCGCCTGTGTCAGCAACGTCAACAATTCTGCCTTCAAATGTCCTTGTTGAATCGGTATACATGGCCCATTCATTCATTCCATGCAAATTATTCAGGTATAAGGTTTTTATTTCACCAAAACGCTGACCATAAAGCTTATTGAGATGCAGCGTAAGTGACTTTAGAAGTAATTTACGGGATGCTGATAGGTTAAATTGTCTGCCGGTTACCAGACTCAAGGATGTCGGATTGGGCACACCGGGTGGGAATTCACTTTGATTAACGTTCAGGCCTATTCCCACAACTGAGGTATGCAGATTTTTGTGCATTATGGAGTTTTCGATCAGAATGCCGGCAACCTTTTTCCTGTTCAGCAGAATATCATTCGGCCATTTAGTGAACACGTCATTGCTGAAAGGAAGCAGGAAATCGACAATGGCGCTGGAAACACACATTGATATATAAAACTGCCTTTCTGCCAGTAAAAAATCCGGCCGAAGGATCAGGCTGAACAAAAGGTTGGATCCGGCTTCACTTACCCAACGATTCCCAACCTGGCCTTTCCCCATGGTCTGATATTCTGCCAAAATTACAGTACCTTCATTAACCTTACTTTTCTGTAACAACCGGGTGGCATAAGCATTGGTCGAATCTACCGACTGAAGCCGTATCAAGGGATGTCCAACAGAAACCTTTTTCATATGAGGCATGTATTAAGAGTTTACCTGCATTAATAGTATGTTTGGTATTGTAATTGATGGTGTAAAATAACGGTAAATTTGCATGAGTACAAAAATACTGAGGCTGTTGTACCATAGCCGAATGGATAATTTCACTATTTTTGTACAATGCTAAAATAAGAAGTGCTTGGGAAATTACGAACTTTTGTTGCAATTAATAATTGAGGGATTACAGGAGAAGAAAGCGAAGGAAATTGTCAATATCGACCTGAGAAAACTGGAATACACAGCTTGTGATAATTTTATAATCTGTCATGGAGATTCCGGTACACAAGTAAAGGCATTGGCCGGTTCCGTGGAAGATAAGATTGAAGAGCATTTAAACCTGAGCGTTCGGCATCGGGAAGGAGTGGAGAATGCCAGCTGGATATTGCTGGATTATGGAGAAATTGTGATCCATATTTTTGTGAAGGAATCAAGAGACTATTATAAACTTGAGGATTTATGGGGTGATGCCAATATCACTGTGATTACAGATGAATAATTCGAGACAGGAAAGCATGGAAGAAAACAAGGATTTAAATCAAAAGGCTGAAGGAGAGAATAATAATAATAACGGCAAGCATAAGCCATCCGGGAACCTGATGGGGAATAAGAAACCACGTTTCAATGCCATATGGATTTATGCCATTATTGGTATTGCCATCATACTGATTTACCTTTTCGATTCCGGACAGGGACCGGTGCCAGTTGACTGGAAGTTCTTTAAGGATGAACTGTTATTGAAAAAGGAAATTCAGAAAATCCTGGTGGTGAATGAGCAGCATGCAAATATCTATATTAAAACAGAGTTCCTGAATCAGCCCAAGCACCAGAAAAATTTTACCAAGGGATTGAGTGCTTTTAACAAAGCGGGACCTCATTACACTATGACTACCGGGCCAATTGACCAGTTCATGAAGAACCTGAGCGATGCCCAGACCAGCTTACCTGAAATTGATAAGATTTATCCGGAGTTTGTTCGTAAAAGGACATTTGGTGACACCTTTGCTATTTTATTGCCCCTGATTGCCCTTGTTGTACTTTATTTGTTGGTTTTCAGGAGAATGGGAGGTGCAGGAGGAGCGGGAGGTGGAACAAACATTTTTAATGTTGGCAAGTCCAAGGCCCGCATTTTTGACAAGGATGAGAACATACGACTTGATTTCAAGGATGTTGCCGGTTTGGAGGAAGCCAAGATGGAAGTGAAGGAAATCGTGGATTTCCTGAAGAAGCCTAAAAAATATACTGACCTCGGAGGCAAGATACCTAAGGGAGCATTGCTGGTGGGCCCCCCCGGTACCGGTAAAACCTTACTGGCAAAAGCTGTTGCAGGTGAGGCCCATGTGCCTTTCTTTTCACTTTCCGGATCGGACTTTGTGGAAATGTTTGTGGGTGTGGGTGCATCCCGGGTGCGCGATCTGTTTAAACAAGCCAAAGAAAAGGCACCCTGTATAGTATTTATTGATGAAATTGATGCCATTGGGCGGGCCCGGGGCAGAAATCCAAACCTGGGCGCCAACGATGAGCGGGAGAATACGCTGAACCAATTGCTTACTGAAATGGACGGCTTTGCCTCCAATGCGGGTGTAATTATCCTGGCAGCCACCAACCGGGCCGATATCCTTGACAAGGCACTTCTAAGAGCCGGACGGTTTGACCGTCAGATTTATGTTGAATTGCCTGACCTGAATGAAAGGAGGGAGATCTTTAAGGTTCATCTGCGACCCATTAAATATGAGAAAGATCTGGAAATCGATTTTCTGGCCCGACAGACTCCCGGTTTTTCCGGTGCCGACATTGCCAATGTGTGTAATGAAGCAGCGCTGATTGCTGCCAGGAAGAACAAGAAATCAGTTCAGAAGCAGGATTTCCTGGATGCTGTAGACAGGATTGTTGGCGGACTTGAAAAGAAAAACAAGATTATCACCATGGATGAGAAAAAAACCATTGCGTACCACGAAGCCGGACACGCTACGGTTAGCTGGATGCTTGAGCATGCAAGCCCACTGGTAAAAGTCACCATTATACCCCGCGGAAAATCTTTGGGGTCTGCCTGGTACCTTCCGGAAGAACGGCAGATTACCACACGTGAGCAGCTTCTGGAAGAGATGACCGCAACACTGGGAGGCCGGGCCGCAGAGCTGATCACTTTTGGCATGATATCCACCGGGGCATTAAATGACCTTGAAAGGATAACCAAGCAGGCTTATGCCATGGTAACCTATTTCGGACTCAGCGATAAGATTGGTAACCTGAGTTTTTATGATTCTACAGGACAAAACGACTATTTCTTTCAACGACCCTATAGTGATAAAACAGCAGAACTGATCGATCAGGAAGCTAAGGAAATCATCGATACACAATACCTCCGGGCCATCAGCATCCTGAACGACCACAAAGAAGGACTGGTTCTGCTTGCTGAACAGCTATTGGAAAAGGAAGTGATATTTACGGAGGATCTCGAAAAGATATTTGGAAAGCGAAAGAGCAAGGCAGTAGTGCCGGAGAAGCCAAAAAGATCACGGAAAACCGGTAAGACTGCTAAAGATGCAGCTACCAGAAAACCAAAAATCAGTTCAGGCGAGGAAAAGATGAAGAAATCAGCTTGAAGTTTGAAAAACCTGTTTCAACGAACTGTTTCAGGTATTGTATACCTGATTATCTTTATAGGATCCTTGTTTTTAGGAGCCTATACCTTTGGCATCTTACTCCTGCTGATCGGAATTATGGCTCTTCTTGAATTCTATGGATTGACCGGTGTTTCGGAAACCATAATCTGGAAAATACTAGGAATTACCGGCGCATTCGGAATAATTATTCTATCCTTTCTGGCCAATTCGCAAATAAGCAGTTATAAGATTCTTTCCATAGCGGGGATATTTCCTGTTTTGTTTTTCATCATTGGATTGTATTTTCCAAAGGCAGATCTGATCAGAAATCTGAGTGTGGTATTATTGGGTCTGGTATACGTGATAATTCCTTTGGCGCTTATGATTTATCTGATTTTTCCGGCCTGTAATGGTTATGTTTATACCCACAGGATAGTGCTGGGAATTATGACCCTGGTATGGATCAATGATACAGGAGCATACCTGTCGGGTTCGCCGCTGGGGCGCCATAAGTTGTTTCCAAGTATTTCCCCAAATAAATCCTGGGAAGGTCTGATTGGAGGAACAATACTTACCCTGGTCGCTTCGTGCTGGATGAATAGGATTATGGGGATTTTAACACTAACCGACTGGATTTATCTGGCGATTATTGTATCGGTATGCGGTATTTATGGCGACCTGACTGAATCACTGATCAAAAGGAATGTCGACAAAAAAGATTCGGGATCCATTATGCCCGGCCATGGCGGTGCACTTGACAGGATCGACTCAATTCTGTTTGTAATACCCGTTTCCTTTTTATATTTGATTATTAATGGTTTGTAGAAAAAAACTGCAGAATCATGAGGATACATAAGGAAGGTCTGGTCGTTTTACTTTATACGCTGCTCATAGTGGCGAGTCTGAACCTTTTTTTATACTGGTTATTTAGACATTCACTCTGGCAGGCAGTGTTTGTTATCATTTCTGTTATTTTTTTTCTCCTGGTAATATGGTTTTTCCGGAACCCTGAAAGACCTGTGATTTCCGACGAAACCCTTATCAGGTGTCCGGCCGATGGTAAGATCGTGGTAATTGAGGAAGCGGTTGAAAGCGAGTATTTCAAGGATAAACGGATTCAGGTTTCCATATTCATGTCGCCTTTGAATGTGCATGTCAACCGTTATCCGATAAGCGGATTTGTCCGTTATTTTAAGTACCATCCGGGTAAATACCTGGTAGCCTGGCATCCCAAATCATCCATACTCAATGAACGTTCTACGGTTGTTATTCAGGATGCCCGGGGACGCGAAATCCTGGTAAGGCAAATAGCCGGGGCCGTCGCCCGCAGGATAGTTCCCTATGCTGTTGAGGGAGAACCTGTGGTACAGGGTGGTGAACTCGGATTTATCAGATTTGGTTCCCGGGTGGATCTTTTTCTTCCAATCGGCACTAAAATGGCAGTAAAAATTGGAGATAAAGTAACGGGGAACATTACTGTGATTGGAAAATGGTAAACATTAATCAGTAATCAGTAATCGGTACCGAATAACGATTACCGGTCACCGGTTACCGTTCCTGAATAACCTTCAGTTCCTTTCCAACCTTAGCGAATGCCCCAATCGCCTTATCAAGATCCTCCATGGAATGGGCAGCAGAAAGCTGCACGCGGATCCGTGCTTCTCCTTTTGGAACTACCGGATAATAGAATCCGATAACG
>Ga0256868_10001315_pt1 | contig 13680 bp, 14 predicted proteins | sample RVTome_13_FD_187341 | JGI IMG/M metagenome (GOLD analysis project Ga0256868, IMG submission 187341) | Soil microbial communities from uranium-contaminated site in the Upper Colorado River Basin, Wyoming, United States - RVT92D227 HiSeq ... | reverse complement strand
TATCAGCCCCAAATGCATAACCACAATTCGAACATTTCCATTGCGTCATGAAATTCACCTCCCTTTTCCCCTCACCCTTTCCCTCTCCCCTTGGAGACTGTGTCGTAATGTCATTCTGAGGCATCAGCCGAAGAATCTCTGTTTTCCAACCCATTGATTCTACGAGATTCTTCACTTCGTTCAGAATGACAGACATAGCGTTTCCTCCTATTGCGACACAGTCTCCAAGGGGAGAGGGTGGGGTGAGGGGGTCAGTCTTCATACAGATTGACATCATAACCCAGTTGAATGGCTTTCAGATTCTCTTTGAGATAGGATTTGGGTAAGAATTTCTCCAATTCGATATGGGAAATATCAATATCGATCAAACGGAGAAGCCGGCCGAGGGCGATCATATTGCCAAAGATCATCTGACCAAACTTCTCAATCCCTATCCTCCCGAAAGGAACCTCTTCATCCGTGCAGAGGCCTGTATCACAGATCGTCTTCTGAGCAATGAGTTGATCCCCTTTTGCATGAAGCCGTACCAAAATATCCGCCTCATCGATCATTGGATTCTCAATCGGATTTCGGTCATAGGTGAGATAACCACTGATTCGCTGATTCCGGATGGAGGAGTCATAATCGAAGAGAACGGCGACCTCATAACCCAATTCCTTCAACGCCATGGCGAGGACATGGGAGATGACCCTGACCGATTGGCCTCCTATGCCTGTAATAACGATTCGTTTCATTAAATCCCTCCCAGCCTCCCTCGGCTTCGAGTCGTACCGACTTTGCCAAAGAGACTGCTTCGTAATGTCATTCTGAGGCATCAGCCGAAGCCTGTCCTGAGCAAAGCGAAGGAACTTCCGAGATCCTTCACTTCGTTCAGGATGACACTCTGTGTCAGATTCTTCACGGAGTTTATCCTGAGCCAAAATTCGAGACCCTTCGTTTCACTCAGGGTGACAGGGGTGAAGGGTTCAGAATGACAAGCATGGGATATCTCCCATTGCGACACAGTCTCAAAGGGAGGGGTAGTCATATCCCCCTTTCTTAAAGGGAGCTTACTTCAATCTCCCCACCAGTGGAAATTTAAAGATGAGATCGTCCCCATGGGGTGCCACATCAATATCTTTGGTGAGATCTTTCCCTGCAATATGACACCGCATCCTCTTCTCTCCCTGGAAGAGAGGGCTCTTGGAAAGGTCATAGACCTTTCCTTTATAAGCCACATAGATCGGTTTCCCTTCTGTGCCATCAAAGGTTTGGAGTTCGTCGAGGGTGAAGGGTTTCAGTTGTTCTGCCGCAACTGCAACTTCAACCTTAGCCTTAGCCTCCTCTTTTGGTCTCGAAACTTCTTCAACTTCCCTTTTAGCAATCCCAAGTTCATCTTCCTGGAGATGGTCCCTTACTCCCTCAACGATATGGAATCGTTCATCGAACCATTTAAACATCTGATGAGCGGTTTTGAAACCCAAGCGCCGCCCATTCAACTCGATGCAATCACTGATGATGTCGACAAAACTGAATCCCTTCCAGAGGAGGGCTTCCCGAATGCAGGTTTTGAAATGGTTAAGGTGATAGACAGTTGTTCGAGCATAAAAGTACGGGGCCTGTTGGGTGAGGATGCGACCCAATCGAAGGGGCAGGTAAGGCTCCCCCCGGGGGGAGGTGATCGTCTTTGTTCCCTGAGGCGTCGTCGGTCCAGCCTGGCCACCCGTCAGTCCATAGATTTCGTTATCATTGCAAAAAACTGTGATATCCGGATTTCTCCGAGAGGTATGGAGCAGATGGTTCCCTCCAATACTTCCCAAATCCCCATCTCCTGAGAGGACAACGACATTTAAGTCCGAGCGCACTGCCTTGATCGTCTCTGCCGCTGTGAGTGCCCTTCCGTGAGGCGTATGGACTGCATCAAGGTTCATATAGCTGCTCATCCTTCCTGAACACCCGATTCCTGAAACGGCGACGGTATTTTTATCATTCCAGCCGAGTTCCTTCATCACCATAGCCACATTTTTGAGAACAGAGCCGATGCCACAGCCAGGACACCAGGTATGAGGGAAACGCCTCATTTTGAGGAGCTCTTTATAAGAACGGTCCATCATCTCCCCTCTCCCCTCAACCGATCTTCGATCTGGCTCTGAATCCATTTCAATTTGAATCCCCCTCCCAAGCAGGGGACTTTCATCACCTTTCTTCCAATGGCCCATTCCACCCAACTCGCATATTGTGCGTCACTGCCTTCGATCACAATGATCCGGGGATAGGATTGGGTCACTTCCTTCAACTCTTTCTCTAAGACCGGGTAGATGCGGATCGGCCTGAAAATGGAAAACCGTTCTTTCAAAGCCGAAATGATCCTCGAAGTAATCCCAAATGCGATGAGGAGGATATTCGAATCTTTGCTGGGAAGATACTCAAAAAGAGGATATTTTTCAGCGACCCGGAAGTGGCGATCTTTCAATTCTCCAAGCCATTCTCGGTAAATCACAGGATCACTCGTTTTCACATTTCCAATCTTATCATGGGCTGTTCCAGTGAAGAGCCTCTGGCCTTTGCCCAGGGGCCCTTTGGAGCGGGGAACGATCTCCGTTTTGATCTTCTCCAGATCGACGAGCTCATAGAGATGGGAGAGGAAGGCATCGGCAAGGAGGATGACCGGTGAGAGAGACTCTTCTGCTGCGTTGAAGGCCGTCACGGTCAGACGAAAACACTCTTCCACGGAATGGGGATAGAAGGCGATCGGATAGTAATCTCCTGCACTTCCTGCTTTAATCTGAAGCAGATCCGATTGGGCAGGCTGGGTGGGCATGCCTGTTGATGGTCCCACTCTCATGGAGTTGACAAACACGCAGGGAGCCTCCACCACATGGCCCCATCCCAGGGCCTCCTGCATGAGTGAGAACCCCGGTCCCGAGGTGGCTGTGAATGCCTTCGCACCGGCTAAGGAAGCGGAAATGGTCGCGATGGCGGCCGCAATCTCGTCTTCGGCCTGAAGAAAGCGGAACTTCGAATCTTCCTCAGATCGGAGGGCAGCTCTTTGAAGGATTTCTGAAGTCGGACTGATGGGATAGCCGGCAAAGTAAGTGGCACCGGCCCGGAAGGCTCCTTCGAAAATGGCGTCATTCCCAGAAATGAGCTGCTTCATCTCTCTGCTCTTCTCAATCTCTTATCAGATCTCTGAATTCTATATTGATTTTTTCTGTTCATCCATCACTTCAATGGCAATGTCTGGGCAAAAACGTTCGCATTGATAACAGCGGATACATCCTTCCTTTTCCAGGATCTCGTTCATTTCTAAAGAAAGGACCTGAACAGGACAGACCTCCACGCAGAGCAGGCATCGCTTGCAATAGATCTCGTTCCAAATGACATTCAGTCTGGGCTTCATGCGGCTAGAACGAGCTTCCTCCCAGCTTCCCTCGCTTGCTCGAGCGCCTTTGGATGTTTTAAGATCTCACCCTTCCCATCGACTCCTCTATAAACCAACTCGCCCGTATATTCTGTATTGAGGGCATCAAAAAAATATTTCACCGTCAGAATGGCTCCTTCGAAGACCTTCTGCCCTTTTGTGGCTCCCACGGAGATAAAGAACCCTTTTCTCCTCTTCCCCCTCTTTCCCATGGCAGGATCATTGACAAGATATTTTTTCGCCCAAAGGGCTTGACTTCGATCGATCAGGGTTTTCGCCCAGGCCGTGACCCCATAAAAGAAGATCGGTGAGGCGAGAATAATAATGTCTGCCTCTAATAATTTGGGATAGATCTTCTGCATCTCATCGAGAATGACACAGTCTCCCGTCGAGTCACACCCATGGCACTCTGTACAGGGAGTGATCTTCAGATCGCTCAGATAAAGACGCTCGATTTCTGCTCCCTCCCTCTCGGCCCCTTTGAGGGCTTCTTCCAGAAGGATTTCTGTATTGCCGCCTTTTCTCGGGCTACCGAAGAGCCCTAACACCTTCATCGGTTCCTCCAAATACCTAAAACCTCAACCCTCAAACCGTTATCTCCCGTAATCCTCTCAGCCCATCCAGCCGGGGGTTCTCGATCCCTTTATGCTGAATCAGTGTCTTGAAGACCTCGCCCATTCCTGCTTCTGGTTCAATCAGATGCTTTAAAGTAAGTCTAAGATTCAATCCGTCCACTTCAGAAAGCTCTCCTCCAAGGGATTCCATCTCCTGAAGAAGGCCCAGAGCGATGAGGAATTGGTATTGGGGAACAAGACCAGTCAAATGGAGCCCCACTTCCTCTCCCTTACGGATCAGACCCGTGAAGTTGACATGGGAAGTAATATCCTGTTCTCCCAATCGCTCAAAAAATTTGTCGGAGGTCTGATGGCGATGATAGCAGAGGAGCGTTCCTTCCCTACGGTAAGGCGCATAGAGTTCTTCAGCGGGATATCCATAATCGATCGTCAAGACGAATCCCTTCTTCAAACAACCTTCTATTTTTCCCATCCAGTCCAGGGCTTTCAGATTCACCTCAGCCTTTTGGCCTTCCCGAAGCGTGACCTTCATGGATTGCAGATAGCCCTCAATCCTCGGGTCAGCAGGTTCCCCCCATTGTTCAACCAGTTCCCCGTTCTGTTGAGTGACATGGCTTTCTTTCACCTTTCCGTGATCGAGGACGATCCGGTGAACAGGGAAGGCGTCGACCAATTCATTGGAAAGAAAGCACCCCTCCCATTGAACCCTCCCGGCTTCAAAGGCTTCCGAAGGGACCCAGAAGACCTTTCCTTCTTCTTCCCATATCGTGAGCCTCTCCTTCTGTTCCTTTAGAAAATGTGGAGCCGTTTCAATGAGATGATACCGGAGCCGCCCATAGAACGAGAGAGAATTCCTTTTAGACCAGTCGAGAATATCTTTGCAGAGAAACCCTCTTCCCCCGCCCATTTCGATGACATCGAAGGCCTTTCCTCCCAAGATCCCTGCCATCTGTACGAGTTGTTTTGCGATCAGGTGTCCGAAGAGAGGGTGAACACAAGAGCTGGTATAATAATCTCCATCCTTTCCTATTTTCGTTCGTTCCGAGGCGTAATAACCATAACTCGAGTGATATAAACACCAGTCCATAAATTGAGAGAAGGGGATAGGACCTTTCTCTTCAATCTGGGAAAGGATGAACGTCTTCAGACTTTCTTCCCGCCTTCCTTCTTCTTTTTCCATATACAGAGAAGCTGCCGATGATGATATCCCGATTGAACCAGTTCCCAACCCTTCTTTCCTTTTTCACTGAAGAGGTCTTCTAGCCAACCGAGCCCTACTTGAAAGGCATCGTGGACAAAACAAAGACCATTCTGATCGCAGTCAATGGTGGCCTCCCGATTCTCTGCCTTAGGTTCTGGAAGTTCATGAATCGTAATTTGATATTCCCATTGAGCCATGGCTCTCCCTCTTTCATTTTTCATAGGCTAAAACCCTTACCAATCCAATCGTGGCACCGGTATCGTCCGTCGTGGTCGTGTCACTGACGGAAATCACCCTCTTCACTTTATTTTGAAGGATGAAGCGATTCACCTTCTCATCCAGAGCCTCTAACTCCTTCATCGTCTGGAAAATTTTCACTTCCGTCGCGAACGTTCTTACCATGATCTTCCTCTTTGCTGCCATCTTTAGACTCCTTTCTCCCCCCTTACGATTATAACTCATCTCTTTCCTCAAAAGGGAAAGATTTTATCCGAATCCTATCGATAAGATCAGAGATATTCTTCTGGAAAACGGGGGATGGAGAGGAAAGCTCATGCCCGTCTGGGACGTTTGAGGGAGGCCTCCTCTAGAACCTCATGAACCCAGTTGAGCGTGGCAATCATCTTTGGGAATCCGATCGTCGTCAATCCCAATAAGACGACATGCCGGATCTCTTTGGGAGAGATTCCAATAGCAAGGGCTCTTCGGGTATGGGATTTGACTGCACCCTCTGACTCAGATCCAATGGCGATCCCCAGCTTGATCAACCTTCTGGTCTTCTCGTTGAGAGGTCCTGAGGCATGGCATTTCTTAGCAAGCCTGTCATACTCCTTCTCAACTTCTGGAAACTCCTTCCTGAAACGTTCGTAGGAAAATGGGTACAACCCCTTCTTGGCCATCTTATCCCCCTCCCTCCTTACGCTAAAGTAAGGATGTATTTATGAATCATATGATGGGGAAAGTAGGATTCCTTGGCTTTTCTCAATCCTTCTTCCCCTAAATCCTGCTCCCGATTGACATAGAGATAGGCCGGCCATTCATTTTCCAGAAAGACCTGGTTAATGAGAGGATAAAGACCCTCAAAGGCTGGATTGGCCTTTTCGATGTGAATGACGACGGTTTCCGGGTTGAGGGGTTCTCCCAGGGTAAAGGCCTCCAACTTCCCGTCAATGAGGATCGCTCCTGCTTTCATATTCAATTGTTCGAAGTGTGTCAAGGCTTCTTTAATGGCCACCGACTCATTCGCCAGACCCGGAACGACCTCGCAATGCCGGAGATCGCACCATTCGGTCTCCAATCGGAGGCATTCTGATATCCACTTGGGCGTGAGTGAAAGATACTGGTAGGAATATTTTTCCTTGAACTGTTTAATGTGGTTTCGCTTTCGGTGGTACTTCCTGCCCTCCAATTTAGTTAAATCTTTAACGAGGTAGATGTAATCGGATTGATCTCGATCGAGGTCAACCCGCATCCCATTTTCTTTCCAATCAATCTGGGTGACCATAGATTCTGGAACTCTGGGAATCTTAGGTGAAATTCCTCTTTCCTTGAGATATTGAAGGAGGATCCGGAAAGATTCTACCCTATCTCCCTCACCGATAGGAGGGAAAAAGAAGGACGGGTCTCCCTTGTTAGACAGAAGGCAGATAAAGTTTTTAAGATGACTGATTTTCAATTGATAGGCATGGCGCCAGATGAAGAGGTTGGTGAAAGTAAATTCAGAGATGACAGGAGGGAATTTGAGGAAGGTTGCTTCGAGGAGAGGCTTCTCTTCGAGAGAAAAATCTTTAAACTGAGGGAACTCAGGTATCTTCTTCCATAGGTCCTCCATTCTAAAGGGCTTCCTCCGTTCTCTTTCCTCATCGGACCAAATGGGTCACCATCGTACAAACCTCTTCACGATTGAAGGGTTTATTAATGAACCCGTAGACTCCGAGATCGATGGCCTCTTTGAGAAAGGCATCCCCTTTCTCGGAAACGATCAAAAGGATTCTCGGTTGCCGGACTTTTTTGATTTCGATGAGAAGGTTTTTCTCTCGGACGCCAGGAGAATCAATATTGAGGATGACTACATCGAAAATCTCTTGGGAAAGATGAGATTTAATCTGAAAACCATTATCTAAAATGGTTACAAGATGACCTTCTTTTTCCAAGCATTCTCTAAGATAACCCCGGCTGGCTAAGTCGTGATCAACGATGCATATTTTGCTCTTCATCCCCCATCCCATCCCAGAAGTATTTAATGGACTTCATCCTCATGGAAAGGGGATTTACCGTTTCTGTTCAAGCCGATTCTCGAGGATCACCTGGTCAACAATCTCTCCGCAAAAGATGCATCGCCACCCAGAGAATTCCTCACAGATTCCATAAAATTTCTCGAACACCATTACGCCGCCACATCGATGACATCTCATATAAGCCTCCAAATTTGAAACTGTTTAAATTTAAAGGCAAATTTCGTACCAAAAAGAAGGTTTTTGAAAAAGCTGAATAATTTAGGTGGGTTACAATTTATTTGTTAGATTTACAGCGATGGGATAAGAAATCGGAAGTGTACAAATTTTGACATAATTTTCTTATTCTATTATTAACTTAAAAATAATCTACAATATTTTCAATATATTAGAACTATGTCTATTTTTAGACATTAATGTGCTGATTTTATTCTTTCGTCAGCCCATACCGTTTCATTTTGCCATAAAGCGTGGACCGCGTGATTTTCAGTCTCTTTGAGGTCTGATGCTTATTCCAATTCGTCTCTTCTAGGGCTTTCAAGATGAGGTCTCTTTCATGATCCTTCAAAGAAAACAATTGCTGATTTGGCAAGGGCTTTTGTAAGAGGTATTGGGGTAAGTCTTTAGGAAAGATTTTATCTTTTTTAGCAATGATGGATGCATGTTCGATTACATTTTCCAATTCGCGTACATTTCCAGGCCACGAATGGGCAAGGAAGAGTTCCATCACTTCAGAAGCAATACTCGTTACCCCCTTTCCCTTTTCATGGCTGAATTTCTGCAAGAAATGGGAAGTCAGCAGGGGGACGTCATCCTTCCTCTCTCGGAGAGGAGGGACAAAGATGGGAATGACATTGAGCCGATAATAGAGGTCTTCACGAAATGTTCCTTTTCTCATCTCTTCCATCAAGTTTTTATTCGTAGCAGCAACCACACGGACATCCACCTCTAAGGTTTCCTCTCCCCCAACTCTTTCGAATCGGTGATCCTGAAGCACACGAAGAAGCAGGATCTGAGTTGGAGGGGAGACCTCCCCGATCTCATCGAGAAAGATGGTCCCTCCGTGGGCCAGTTCAAACCGTCCGATCTTTCTCCGGATCGCTCCAGTAAAGGCGCCTTTTTCATGACCGAAGAGCTCGCTCTCCAAGAGGTTCTGGGAATAAGCAGAGCAATTGGCCACCACAAAGGGTTTGGTTTTCCGGTAACTGTTAAAATGGATGGCTCTCGCGATCAATTCCTTGCCTGTACCGCTTTCACCCTGAATGAGAACTGTGGAATCGGTATTGGAAATGTCTGAGATCAATTCGTAAATTTCCTGCATCCGGCTGTTCTTCCCAAGGATGTTCCCAAAACTGTATCGTTTCTCCAGCGCCTGGGAGAGCAGGATATTTTTATTCCTCTCTCGTTTCAGGTCATCATGGAGGTCTTTGATACGGAGCATCACCTTAATCTTTGCCAATAACTCCTCATTGATAAAGGGTTTGGTCAGATAATCATCCGCTCCAATATTGAGGGTATTGATCTTGTCCTGCAGGCTCGAACGGACCGTGAGCATGACTACGGGAATGAATCTCATCTCCTCATCCCCTTTGATCTTTTGGCAGACATCTCTTCCATCTTCTTGTCCCAGCATGATATCGAGGAGGATCAGGTCCACCGGCGTCTCAGACTCTGGAGTTACCTGCCTCCTCGTTTCCAGAAACCGCATGGCTTCCGTTCCTGAGGAAGCAGAGAAGACCTGATAACCCTCCAATTCAAGGAGCGCGGTGATCATTTCCACCGTTTCCTTTTCATCCTCAACGATCAGTATTTTCTTGGTTGTCTTATTCTCCATCTCCGAGGTCGACCTTTTCTAGGGTTGATACGCCACCCTACAAGTCAATAATATTCATGAAAAATTATCCAGTGTCAATTGTATTTTAACGGTCCCCAGGTTCGAATGGATAGGAGGTTACAACCTCTGGAAAAGAATTGACAAACTAACCCTGTCTGGTTAGTCTTATTCTTAGAGATTTTGTTATTGTTTCTTACCAGAGACATTTCTCTCAACCGAAGGGTTAAATAATGAACAGAAAGGCATTTTGTTCATCACTTTTCATCCTCACAGGTTTGTTTCTTTTATCATCTTGCTCTGGAGAAAAAAAGGGAAGACCTGTTGTGGCTTTGCCGGTTGAGGTGGCACCTGTCGTTCAGAAAACCGTGCCCGTCCAACTCCGTATCATTGGGAATGTACAGGCGTATTCAACCGTGACACTGAAATCAAGGGTTCCGGGACAGATCATGCGGGTCTACTTTACAGAAGGTCAGGATGTGACGAAGGGAGAACTTCTCTTCATGATCGATCCCCGTCCTTTTGAAGCTGCTCTCAAGCAAGCTGAAGCAAACCTCGAAAGAGACCTCGCTCACGTGAAGCAGGCAGAATCTAATCTCGTAAGAGACATGGCTCAGGAGAAGAATGCCAAGGCAGATGCCGATCGTTATCAGATGTTATTTGAAAAAGGCGTTGTGGCTCGGCAACAGTATGATAAGTTCCGGACGGATTGGGAGGCTCTTGTTGCCACTGTGGAGGCGGACAGGGCTGCGAAGGCGAACGCCGAGGCAACTGTGCTTGCCGATAGGGCAGCCTTGGAAAACGCGAAGCTTCAACTGAGCTACTGCTCCATTCATTCCCCTATGGAGGGCCGGACTGGAAGTCTGATCGTCCAAGAAGGAAATATCATTAAAGAAAACGATGCCAATCTAGTTGTGATTAATCAGATTAATCCCATCTGTGTGTCCTTCTCCGTCCCGGAACAGTATCTGGGAGACATGAAGAAGTATATGAGAGCGGGAACCCTTAAAGTCGAGGCCATCGTTCCTAATAATGAGGGGGCTCCTCATCAGGGTTTCATCTCCTTTGTTGATAATGCGGTAGACACCGGAACAGGAACGATAAAGCTAAAAGGGACCTTCACCAACAAAGACAGGCGTCTCTGGCCAGGGCAGTTTGTCAATGTCGTTCTGAAATTGACCCAAGTGCTTAATGCAACTGTCGTTCCATTCCAGGCCATTCAGACCGGACAACAGGGTCAGTACGTCTTTGTCGTCAAGACAGACCTTACCGTGGAAACTCGCTCCATTGTTTCAGGTTTTACCCTCGATAACGAGACTGTGGTTCAAAAAGGTCTTCAACCAGGTGAGATCGTGGTGACCGACGGACAGCTTCGGCTTTATCCAGGAGCGAAAGTGGAAATCAACACTTCTGATTCAGCCACAGCTACGAAGCAAAAAGCACCATGAGCATCTCTGAGCTTTTTATTCGACGGCCCATTATGACCACTCTCGTGATGCTGGGCATCCTGCTCTTTGGCATCATGGGGTATCGGCTCCTGCCTGTAAGCGATCTTCCCACTGTCGACTTCCCCACCATTCTGGTAATAGCCGAATTCCCCGGAGCTAGCCCGGAAACAATGGCCTCAGCGGTGGCTATTCCTCTCGAGCGGCAGTTCTCGACGATCGCTGGGCTGGATTCGATGAATTCGACGAACACCCAGGGGATAACCCGGATCACGCTTCAATTCAGTCTGAACCGGAATATTGACGCTGCGGCTCAGGACGTTCAGGCTATGATCGGAAAGGCAGCACGCCAGCTCCCGCCGGACATGCCGAATCCGCCTTCTTATCAGAAGGTCAACCCCGCTGATTTCCCTATTCTTTTTCTGGCCTTGAGTTCACCCACCCTTCCTCTCTCAGCGGTTCATGAATACGCAGATACCTTTGTGGCTCAACGCATTTCGATGGTGAGTGGGGTGGCTCAGGTTCAAGTCTTTGGGGCTCAGAAATATGCTGTTCGCGCCCAACTGGACCCAAAGGCTCTTGCTGCGCGCTCCATTGGAATCGACGAAGTGGCCAATGCCATCCAGAAGGGAAATGTAAACCTTCCCACCGGGATATTATATGGAACCCACCAAGCTATCACCATAGCGGCGAGCGGCCAGCTCAATAACGCCGAGGCTTATCGTCCCCTTATCGTGGCCTACCGAAATGGTTCCCCTGTCCGGCTCGGTGAGCTAGGAAGGGTGATCGATAGCGTCGAAAATAATAAGACCGCAAGCTGGTATAACAATGTTCGTAACATCGGCTTGGCCGTTTTCCGTCAACCTGGAACCAACACGGTTCAGGTGGTCGATTCGATTAGGGAGTTGCTGCCCAGGTTTCGTGCTCAAATGCCTGGTTCGGTAGGTCTAACCATTCTCTACGATCGCTCTCTATCGATTCGTGCATCGGTCAATGATGTCAGGTTCACCTTGTTTCTGACCATGTGCCTGGTCGTGCTGGTGATCTTTCTCTTCCTGCGAAATCTATCCGCTACCATTATTCCGAGCCTGGCCCTTCCCATGTCAATCATCGGTACATTCTCGGTCATGTACCTTCTGGGATATAGCCTGGATAATCTCTCTCTGATGGCATTAACACTTTCAGCGGGCTTCGTGGTGGATGACGCCATTGTGATGCTAGAAAATATTGTCCGGCACATGGAGACGGGGGAGCAGCCTCTTCAAGCCGCATTCAATGGATCGAGAGAGATTGGCTTTACAATTGTGTCAATGACGCTTTCGCTCGTTGCTGTCTTTATACCCATTCTCTTTATGGGCGGGATTATTGGCCGACTGCTTCATGAATTCGCAGTGACGATTGGTGCGGCGATTCTGGTTTCCGGTTTTGTTTCTTTAAGTCTCACTCCTATGCTCTGCAGTCGGTTTCTTAGGCCGCCTGAGAAAGAAAGGCAGAGCCGCCTTTATGCGACCTCAGAGCGCTTTTTTGAGGGGATGTTTAAAGCCTATCGGTTGAGCTTAAGATTCGTGCTGAACCACCGCCTTGCCACCATCGTGATCTCTAACCTCATCCTCGTTGTGACGGTTCTTCTTTTCATGACCTTCTCCTATGGATTTCTTCCGAGCGAAGACATTGGTCAGATCTTCGGCACCACTGAAGCCGCAGAGGGAATTTCATTCGAATCGATGAAACAACATCAGCTCGCTGTGGCGGAGATCGTCCGGCAGGATCCGAATGTGGATTCCTTCTCGTCCACGGCTGGAGCAGGAGGCCCGTCACAGACAGGCAATGTGGGTCGTCTCATGATTGCCTTGAAACCCCGGTCGCAACGCAGGCTAAATGCGGATGAGGTGATTCAGGAATTACGTCCAAAGCTGGCAAAAGTTCCAGGGATCCAGACCTTCCTTCAAAACCCTCCTCCCATTCGGATCGGAGGGCTAATGACAAAAAGCCAATATCAATTCGCGCTTCAGAGTCCTGAGTTCAAGGAACTTTATGAACATGCTCCCATCCTTGAAGCAAAGATGCGAGAATTGCCGGGGCTGCAGGATGTGACCAGTGATGTGCAAATCAAGAACCCTCAGGTGAATGTCGAAATCGATCGAGATAAATCATCGGCTCTTCGCGTGACAGCTAATCAGATCGAAGATGCTCTCTACAGTGCTTATGGAGCGAGGCAAATCTCGACGATCTATACCTCTATAAACCAGTATCCAGTCATTATGGAACTTGAGCCTCAGTATCAGTTAGACCCTTCTGCTCTATCCATGCTATACATTCGATCGTCCACCGGCCAATTAGTTCCTTTGAATACGGTTGCAAATCTAAGTCGTAGCGTTGGGCCTCTTTCTATAAACCACCTGAGCCAACTTCCTTCGGTGACCATCTCTTTCAATATCAAGCCAGGTGTTTCCCTGGGGGACGCTGTAACAGCCGTTGAGAAACTCGCACGCACTACGCTGCCTGCCACCATCAGCACCAGTTTTCAGGGAACGGCACAGGCTTTCGAGACTTCTATGAAAGGGATGGGTATCCTATTAATTATGGCGATCGTCGTGATCTACATCGTCCTAGGAATTCTTTATGAGAGTTTCATTCATCCTCTGACCATTCTTTCTGGTCTTCCTTCTGCCGGGTTTGGGGCTTTGGTGACACTGATGATTTTCAAAACGGACTTAAACATATACTCCATGGTAGGGATCGTCATGTTGATCGGAATTGTTAAGAAGAATGCCATCATGATGATCGACTTTGCCTTGGACGCACAGAGAAATCAGGGGAAAAACCCGTCCGATGCCATCTACGAAGGTTGCCTCATCCGGTTCCGTCCCATCATGATGACCACCATGGCCGCCCTTATGGGTACCCTGCCCATCGCGCTCGGTTTTGGCGCGGGTGCAGAAGCACGCCGTCCTCTTGGACTCGCTGTGGTCGGTGGCTTGGTCTTTTCACAAC
>Ga0256868_10001314_pt1 | contig 13682 bp, 13 predicted proteins | sample RVTome_13_FD_187341 | JGI IMG/M metagenome (GOLD analysis project Ga0256868, IMG submission 187341) | Soil microbial communities from uranium-contaminated site in the Upper Colorado River Basin, Wyoming, United States - RVT92D227 HiSeq ... | reverse complement strand
AATCAGTTTTTTGACAGCGCCATAGGCTGTTAATCCTCCACACGCCAAGGAAACTTCGTTATCACTTACTTCCTCGGGCAGCTTTACCAATGATTTTGCCCATACCGAAATGTACTCAGCATGGGTGCCAATAATGACCTTAGCCTCTTTGCAGAGCCTGGGTTTTCCGCTGAGGCAATATTCACAAGCGCCGCACCAGTATCCTCCACCTGTGCCACCGAGACCCAATATCACCCTGTCGCCTTCCTTTACAAATTTCCCCGCTCCAGGCCCTAATTCCTCGACGATTCCTATGCCTTCATGACCCATTGGAATTGGAAACGGCGGGACTAGCCGAGGCCAATCCCCCTTAACCAAATGTACATCCGAATGACAAACACCTGCGGTGGTAATCCTGACCAAGGCTTCCTCGTATTTAGGGGAAGGTTTAGGCATATCTTTTACGGTCAGTTTACCATTTTCAAAAATAGCTGCTTTCATACGGTTCAACCTCCTGTATTTGATAAGAACCCGTCTTTGAGTGTGAGAAGTATAGGTAAACGTATTCTTCTTATATGTCAAGTTGATAAGATGCTAAGAAATGGCTTTTTCGATGTCAAGGGGTCTTAAAAGGGGGCAGTCCAGGAATTCACGAAATTCCTTTGAATCATTTTTCAATCTCAAGGAAATGAAATTCTTTCTTTTTCTCCTAACGAGCCTGTAGAAAAACCCCCCACTGCGATTAAGGGGTGGTTTTCGGGGGTCTTTTGACCCTTCCCCAGCATGAGATCATCGTACGCGAACCATCCTGGGGGGTCGCATTTTCTTCCAACTCACCAGATTCGATCCAGATTGCCTTTTTCCACAGTCTCAACGTCCGAGCTGAGCTGAGGCCCCTTGGGCCTTCTGCTCGAGCGGTTGGTTCCCGAAGCGCGCAGCGCTGAGGGAACTTATTTTTTAAGGTTATTCTGTATATGTTTCATATTATAGTTAATAAAGAGGGCTTGTCAACGAGCGATTGCTGATCTGACGTTAAAAATTGACTTGAAAGATTTTATTTCATCTAATGTCGATCGCGAATCTGCCTTGCGGTTCAATAGTTGAAAATGATATAGATAATCAAAATGAATTCCAAACGAGTAGCTATTACAGGGTTGGGTATCTTCTGCTCGACTGGAAAGGATGTGGGAGAGTTTTCTGATTCTTTAAAGGAGGGCCGAACGGGCATCAGGCCGATCACTCTGTTCGATACATCCAAATACCCATGCAAAATCGGAGCAGAGATCAGAGATTATCGGCCTGAGGAATTCTTTAAAAAGAAGGAACTGAAGAAGCTTTCTCGGACAGACCAATTTGGCCTCATCGCTTCGGAGGAGGCTGTGAAGGCCTCCGGGATTCATTCTTATCCTTCTGAAGAAGTGGGGGTCTGTCTGGGAGCAGGTGCCGGAGGAATGTTTGAAGCAGAGACCTATCACCGGGAAATCCTTGTCAAAGGAAGATCCAAACCTTCTCTCATCTGGCCTTTTATACCAAGCTTTACCAGCGATCGTGTCGCAGAACGGTTCGGATTCTCAGGTCCGAAATTCACGGTCACCACGGCATGCAGTTCCTCGGCCACAGCCATTGGTTATGGAGCGGACCTCATCCGAAGTCAGAAAAGCAAAGCCGTTCTATGCGGAGGGAGTGAGGCACTGAGCGAACTCACATTCGGTGGATTCAATTCCTTAAAGGCAACTGATCCTTCTCCCTGTAGGCCTTTCGATCGAAAGAGAGCCGGGATGTCTTTGGGCGAAGGAGCGGGCATTCTCATTTTAGAAGATTTCGACGAAGCCATAGAAAGAGGCGTCAGAATCTATGCTGAATTTTTAGGATACGGAATCGGAGGCGAGGCTTATCACATCACTGCCCCTGAACCATCTGGAATGGGGGGGGCTCGCATTATGAGAGAAGCTATGGAAGAGGGTGGCATACCCCTAACTGAAGTCGATTATATCAATGCCCATGGAACCGGCACACCGCTCAACGATAAAGCTGAAACGCTTTCCATAAAAAATGTTTTTGGTGAGAGGGCTTACTCGATTCCCGTCAGCTCCATTAAATCATCGGTAGGTCATTGCTTGGGTTCTGCAGGAGCCATTGAAGCGATTGCCTCGGTGCTTTCGATCATTCATCAATTTATTCCTCCTACCCTCAACCACCAAGTGGGAGATGAGGATTGTGATCTCGATTACGTTCCTGGGAAATCCCGTGAGAAAGAGGTGAAGGTTGTCCTCTCCAACTCCTTCGCCTTCGGCGGCAACTGCACAAGCTTGGTCTTTGGGGACTATTTAAGGAAAGGAAGGTAGAGGATGTTTATAGCGCCCTTATTGGCAGGGGGCGGACATCGTCGGCAATACCTGCCTGCCGGCAGGCAGGAATACCGACACTACTTACGATTAAAGGGAGATCGAATATGGCTGGAGAAAAGATACAGCATGACCAAGACGGAAAGCTCAACGTCCCTGATGAACCGATCGTTCCCTATATTGAAGGGGATGGGGTCGGCCCGGATATCTGGAAAGCATCCGTAAGAGTCTTTGATGCCGCCGTAAAGAGATGCTATGGAGCCAAAAGAAAGGTGTACTGGCTCGAAGTCTATGCGGGAGAGAAGGCATTTCAATTGAAAAAGGAGTGGGCTCCGGAGGAGACGATTGAGACAATTCGAGAACATAAAATCGGGATTAAAGGTCCTCTGACAACCCCTGTAGGCGGGGGGATCCGAAGCATCAATGTATTGCTCCGGCAAAAACTCGATCTCTATGCCTGCATTCGACCGGTGAAATATCTTTCAGGGACGCCGAGTCCATTAAAGCATCCGGAAAAAGTGGACATGGTTGTCTTTCGGGAGAACACCGAGGATCTCTACACAGGTATTGAGTGGGAAGAAGGATCGGAGGAAGCATTGCGACTGAGGGCGTTTCTTGAGAGAGAGATGGGCAAAAAGATTCGGGAAGATTCCGGAATCGGAATTAAGCCCATCAGCCGCTTTGGAACAAAACGCCTGGTTCGGATGGCCATTCAATATGCACTCGCTCATGGCCAAAAGAGCGTAACGTTGGTCCACAAAGGAAACATCATGAAGTTCACCGAGGGGGCTTTCCGTGATTGGGGATATGAGGTGGCCAAGGAAGAGTTCGGAGATCGCATTCTATTGGAAAGTGAAATGGAGAAAGAGGGGATAAAAAGAGTTCCATCTGGTAAGATCATGATCAAAGATCGGATTGCCGATGCCATGTTTCAACAGATCCTCTTAAGGCCTGAAGACTATGATATGCTTGCTATGCCCAACCTTAATGGGGATTACATGTCCGATGCCTTAGCGGCCCAAGTGGGAGGCCTGGGCATGGCGCCTGGAGCAAACATTGGAGATCAGGCCGCTGTGTTTGAGGCCACCCATGGAACAGCACCCAAGTATGCGAATAAAGATATGGTCAATCCTGGGTCTCTCATTCTTTCCGGAGCGATGATGTTCGACTATCTGGGCTGGAAGGAGGTGGGGCAGAAGATCAAGAAGGCTCTGGAGAAGACCATTTCGAGGAAAACCGTCACCTATGATCTTGCCCGTCAGATGGAAGGCGCAAAGAAGCTGAAATGCTCTAAATTCGCCTCTGCGATCATTGAAAACCTTTGACAAGCTTTCTATTTTTAAATTATCATTAATAAAAGGGAATCTTTAATGATGGGTTCATTACCCTCAAACAATGAAAATCCCCCTCAATCCCCCCTTTGCCTGCCTTCGGCAGGAAAAAGATACCAAAGGGGGAGGTTACTCCTCCCTTTCGTAAAGGGAGGTGGGGAGGGATTTAAGAAAGCTATTTTCTGAGCAATTTACATACAGATTATTTCTGCCTTCAGTTTCTTCAAGCAAAAAGGGAAATTTGGATCATGGCAGAGACAAAGAAAAAGAAGGAAACACCGGAAATAGATATCTATAAGGCCTGGTGCAAGGCGTGCGGGATTTGTGTGGCTTTCTGCCCGACAGGTGTTTTGGCGAAAGACGAAGCGGGCCGTCCTTATGTGAAGGACATCGAGAAATGTATTAACTGCGGATGGTGCGAGATCCGATGTCCGGATTTTGCCATTACCGTGGAAACGAAGACCAAGGGAAAAAAGAGGGCTGAAGCAAGAGGTGGAGAAGAAGAGCCAAAACCGAAGGAAGAAGAAATCTCGCCTGAAAGAATTGTTGCTCCAAGGCAATGAGGCAGTGGTTGAGGGAGCCCTCCAGGCAGGCTGTCGCTTCTTTGCGGGCTATCCGATTACTCCGGCAACGGAGATCTCTGAAATCCTATCCATAAAACTTCCTCAAGTTGGTGGGACTTTCATCCAGATGGAGGATGAGATTGCGAGTCTGGGTGCAGTGATCGGCGCCTCTCTCGCAGGAGTGAAGTCCATGACAGCAACCAGCGGCCCAGGATTTTCTTTGATGCAGGAAAACATGGGCTTTGCTCTCATCGCTGAGGTCCCCTGTGTCATTGTCAATGTCATGCGAGGGGGGCCCAGCACGGGACTTCCGACCTCTCCCTCACAAAGTGATGTGATGCAGGCAAGATGGGGGACGCATGGAGATCACCCTGCCATTGTCCTTTCTGCCTCAACGGTTCGTGAATGTTACGATATGACGATCAGGTCCTTCAACTTCTCTGAAAAATTCCGAACGCCCGTTGTCCTTCTGATTGATGAAGTGGTCGCTCATATGCGAGAGAAGATGGTTCTTTCGGATGGAGAAGAGATAGAAATATTTAATCGGGTCAAACCCACCGTTCCACCGGAATGGTACATTCCCTATGAAGAGACCCCCAGCGGCGTTCCAGCCATGGCCAATTTTGGAGAGGGTTATCGATATCACGTCACAGGTCTCACCCATGACGTGAGGGGTTTTCCGACATCCAGACCCGATGAGATCGGCCCCTTTATCGCCAGACTCCACCGGAAAATCAGTCAGCATTTTTCAGAGATTCAGATGGCTGAATTTTTTCAAACAGAAGATGCCGAGATCACGATCGTCGCCTACGGGTGTGTCGCCCGATCCGCCAAGAGAGCCATGATTGAAGCGAGGGAGAAGGGGATCAAGGTGGGACTTCTGAAGCTGGTAACCCTCTGGCCCTTTGCGAGATCTGCGGTGGAGAAAGTCCTTCAGACCTCGAAAATTCTGATTGTTCCTGAAATGAATATGGGCCAGATCTCGCGGGAGGTAAAGCGGGTCAACCGAGGGGCCGCCAAGGTCTTCACCCTTAACAAGGTAGATGGGACGATCATCACTCCGAAAGAGATATTGCATCGAATCACGGAGGTATCCTGATGGGAGAGGTCACCAAGCTCATCCACAAATATCTTCGACATGACAAGAAATTTCCCCATGTCTGGTGTCCGGGCTGCGGGATCGGAATCATGCTGGGTGCCCTCATCCGGGCAATCGACCGGATCGGTTTTGAGAAGGACGAAGTTGTTTTGGTTTCAGGCATCGGATGTTCAGGAAGGCTTCCCGTCTACGTGGATTTTAATACGTTGCATACCACTCATGGCCGTGCTCTCACTTTCGCAACGGGAGTGAAGCTCGCAAAACCCAGTCTGAAGGTGATTGTGATCATGGGCGATGGCGATGCGGTGGCGATCGGCGGAAATCATTTCATCCATGCGGCCCGAAGGAATATCGATGTCACCTCCATCATCCTCAACAACAGTATCTACGGGATGACCGGCGGGCAATACTCGCCCACCACTCCTTATGGAATGAAATCCTCAACCACCGTTTATTCCAATATTGAACAAGACTTCAAGATCTCAGAGTTAGCCGTCACAGCGGGAGCGGTCTTTGTGGGGAGGGGGACCGTCTATCAGGCCAGACTTTTAGATAGCTTGATCGAGAAGGCAATTTTGAAACCGGGTTTTTCGGTGGTGGAAGTGATCGCTCACTGCCATACCCAATACGGAAGGCAAAACCGTCTGGGAACAGCGGTAGAAATGATGGAGTGGCAACGGGATCATGCCGTCACTGTGGAGAAGGCAGCCACCGTGAAGCCCGAGGAGCTGCAAGATAGGATCGTGATTGGAGTGTTGGTGGATAAGGAGCTTCCGGTTTATCAGGATGAGTACGAGAAGATTCGGGAGAGGGCCAAAGGAACGATAGGGAGATAAGGGAACGGTAAACGATGAACGGTAGACGATAAACGATAAAGATAAGTTCATAGTCCATCGTTCACGGTTCATCGTCTGAAGGGATTAAGATGGCATATCGGTATGAGATCCGATTGAGCGGTTCCGGAGGGCAGGGATTGATTCTGATGGGGATCATCTTGGCCGAAGCGATTGGAATTTATGACGGAAAATATGTTGCACAGACTCAGAGCTATGGGCCAGAGGCGAGAGGGGGATCCAGCAAATCGGAAGTCATCGTCAGCGATGAAGAGATCGATTACCCCAAAGCCATGAGCGTTGATCTCCTTCTGGCGATGAACCAAAAATCTTGCGACGAGTTTTACCCGGATCTCAAGCCGGAGGGTTTGCTCATTGTGGATTCCACGTTCGTCATCCAGGTTCCCACTCCGAAAGCCTTTCAAATCTCCTTTACGCGTATTGCCAGAGAAAAGTTCAAAAGGGAGGTTGTCGCCAACATCATCGCCCTGGGAGCCCTGTCTCAGTTAACCCCGGTCGTCTCTGCAAAGGCCATTGAATCTGCCGTCTTGGCACGGGTGCCCAAGGGCACAGAGAAATTGAACCGCGATGCGTTGAGGGCGGGGAGGAGTGCTGCCAAAAAAGCGAAGGAGGCATGGATGACATTAGGAGCGCCTCTGGAAATACCGAAAGAAGACCTTTTGGATTCGTATTAATCTTCAAATCCCCCCTCGCCTCCCTAAAGCTGTGAAAAAAATCGGGGGGCCGGGCTAGCAAGAATATCTTCAAAGTTTTACAAATGCGGTTACTTGATAGGGTAAGGCTGACGAAAGCCTGTAAGTAGGCAATACGTGTTAGAGTTTTTAATTGTAAGTAGTTAACGTGAAGAGGTGCTGCCCTGCCTTCGCCGAAGCGGCTACGCGCAGGCAGGTGTAAAACTTTTCCGACATCCCTGCCCGCCCTTTGCACGGTGGATAATTTTTTCACACCGTCACTTTGTTAAAGGGGGATTGGGGGGATTTAGAGTTATGGGACGGGAGTGAGAAGGAACTCCATCATCTATTCTATGACCAGAGGTATCACCCAAATTGTCTTTTCCCTTTTTTATCGGATCGAGACCGAGTGGAAAACAACGCTTCCTGATCAGGGACCGATGATCATTCTTCCCAAGCATCAATACTGGACCGATATTCCGATCATCAGTCTTGCCTTCAAGCCGCTGCTTTACTTTGTGGCCAAGAAGGAACTCTTCAAATTCCCATTGATTCGAGATTACCTATCCCTTTTGGGCGGCCTCCCTGTGGATCGGAAACAATCCATTCGAACCTTAGACTCTTTCAAAACGCTTGTCTCTTTGTTGAGAGCCGGCGAGAAGATCGTTATCTTTCCGGAAGGAACTTACTTCCGAAATGAAGTGGGTTCAGGAAAAAGCCGGCTCCTTCAGATGCTTTTAAGATTCCAATCGGAACTGGGATATCTCATTCCCTTTATTCCTGTAGGCATTCGGTATGGAGAGAGGGCGGGATGGAGGAGGCGGGTGGAGGTATGCATTGGCTCGCCTCTCTTTGCGGAGAGGGATTCTGATGCCGTTCCCCTGACCCATCGAGCCATGGAAGAAATCAGTCGTTTGTGTCGATTACCCCAACGTTCGTAGTGAATTGCGGATTGCAGATTGCGGAATTCGGAAAAAAAATTTAGAAATCTTTTGTTTCATTGATTCCGCACTCCGCATTCCGAAATCCGAATTTTAAAAGGAGGTTTTATGCCAAGACGAGAAAGGGATCGGGAACTGGCGAGGAGAAGAAAGCGGAGCAAGGAAAGGAGGAGGCTTAAGGCTAAAGGGCTTCTGAGGCCGCCTGTTAGCAGCGTAAAAGAAAATGAGAAGAAAAAGCCGGAGAAGAGACCGGCAAAAGAGACGCCACAAGAAGTTGTGGAAAAGCCCTCTACGGAGAGCTGATCTTTGGTTGGATTTTTTTCAACGATGCGGTGGATGACATTTCAGAGGGTTCGATAGACGAGATTATCAATCAATCTTGTCTTGCCCAGGTAAGCGGCCAAGGCAACGACCACATCCCCTTCTATCCTGTCCACGTCCTGTAACGTATGGGCATCACAGACTTGGACATAGTCAATTCTGATCAAAGGTTCGGATTGAAGGCTCCCTTTCACCTCATGAAGGATTCGATCTGCTTTTCTCTCGCCCTTTTGGAGGAGTTCTTTTGCCTTTTGCAGTGAATGATAAAGAGACAGTGCGGCTTTCCTCTCCTCGGGCGGGAGGTATGTGTTTCGAGAACTCATGGCCAGACCGTCCGCTTCCCGAACGGTCGGCAGTCCCACCACCTCCACACTCATACGAAGATCTTTAACCATCTGCTGAATCGTGACCAGTTGTTGATAATCTTTCTCCCCGAAGATCGCCACATGGGGCATCACGATTTCGAAAAGCATCGTGACTACTGTGGTGACCCCCTGGAAATGAGTCGGTCTCGACCTTCCGCAGAGGGTCTGGGTCACCTTTTCCACGCGAACGATCGTCTGATGATTGGGGGGATACATGGCACTTGCCTCTGGAGCGAAAAGGACATCGACCCCCACTTCCTCTGCCATCTTTCTGTCCCTTTCAAAATCTCTTGGATAACTTTTGAAATCTTCGCTCGGGCCAAATTGGGTAGGATTGACAAAGAGGCTGATGATCAGAAGATCTCCCCGTCTTCGACCCTCCCGCATAAGGCTGAGATGGCCCTGGTGAAAAAAACCCATCGTGGGAACAAAGGCGATGGTCTTCCCGGCCAGTCTGGCTTGGGAAGAAAATTCTTTCATCGCTTCGATCGTCTTGATCACTTCCATCTTTTTCAAATCAACACAGTCTATCTGACAATTGAATAAAACATTCTAATAAGGCGGTTGGGTGTGTTGGGAAACCTTTACAGCGGCAACCTCTATACGTTTTACTACTCCCTTTCCAGGTCTATGGCGGAAGTTACCTCAGGTGATATTGCATGTTTCCCATAAAACATTTAAAAAACCCGCTTGGTAAAGGTTTAGAAGCACACCCAGCCGCCTTTTCATTAAAACCAAAGCTTATTTAGACCTCATCGGAATGAAATACCATGTCCCCTTTTTCATCTGTTTGATCTCTCGAAGCAACTGGTCGAGATCTTCTTTTCGGTTTACGAAGTCAATCTCGCTCGTATCGACGACTAAAAGCGGAGTTTGATCATAGTGAAAAAAATAATAATTATAGGCTTCGATCAACGTCTTAAGATAGTCTAAGTGAATTGTCTTCTCATAAGGGACATTTCTCGATTTGATCCGATGGAGCAATGCATCGGGTTTCGCCTGCAAGAAAATGACCAGGTCCGGAGAAGAGATCTGGCCATTAAGAAGGTGAAAGACCTGTTCGTAAAGGGCAAGCTCATGGTCATCTAAATTGATGGAAGCGAATATCCGGTCTTTATCAAAGAGGTAATCACAAAAGGTGATTTGGTTGAACAGATCGAGTTGGGCGATCTCCTTCTGCTGTTGGAAACGATTCAGCAGAAAGAAGATCTGGGTTTGAAAGGCGTATTTTTTAGGGTCCTCATAAAAATGGGAAAGGAAAGGATTATCCTCCGCCTTTTCTAAAATACATCGGGCATTGAACTCCTTTGCCAAAAGTTTCGCCAGACTGGTTTTTCCTACACCGATCGGACCTTCGATGACGATATATCGGAACATGATGTCCTCAATTCCTGAATTCTTATAACAAAAGCTTGGGCTCTTGTAAATGAAACTTTGCGTAAGGATAAAACTCTAAATTCGAAGCACCTGCCTGCGCGTAGCCCCGCCTTGCGGGGCGAAGGCAGGCGAAATCCGAAACAATTCTAAATGACAACAATCCAAAATTCAAAACGAAAAAACAAATGGTATTTGAAAATTTGATCATTTGGATTAATGTTTTTAAACATGATCAACTCCTCTTTTGTTTCTTTAAAATTTCAATTCCAGATTCATATTTATCACAACTCCTTACTAATTTGCTACAAAAACCTTTTGATCGTCAAGGTTTTCTCCATTGACCCATTCGGTTGCGCCAAGCCCTTTGGCTGAGCTCACGGCTGAAGCACCGCCTTTTATGACGGGATAAAGAAGCGCCGCTCAGGGTCAACCCTGAGCAACCCAGGCCTTCAGGCCGGGGAGTCGAAGGGTTGACATCTTATGCTATGTTAGGATAGTAATTCTTTATGAAACCTTCTAATGATTTAAGAAAACTCTAACCGCATAGCATGTCCCAACCTTCTCCAATTGAAAAGGGGGAAGGGGGGCGGAGGAGGAGAACCGATGCTGAAGAATAAACAGGTGGGTTTTGTTGGATCCGGGAATATGGGAGAAGCCTTAGTGAATGGGCTTTTACATGGTCATCTTTGTCGACCTGAACAAATCTTGTGTTCAGATGTGCGGCCTGAAAAACTGAAGATGATACGAGAGAAATATGGGGTGAAAGGAACCCCTCATAATACAGAAGTGGTAAAGCAATCGGATATTATTGTCTTGGCGGTAAAACCACAGATTATGAAACCCGTCGTTGATGAGATCGCCAAATATCTTGACCTCTCAAAATTGATCATTTCCATTGCGGCGGGGGTTCCATTGGAGGCCATTGAGTCGTGTGCCAAAAAGGAACTGAAATTGATCCGGGTCATGCCAAACATCTGTGTTTCTGTACGCGAAGGGATTTCAGCGATTGCTGCAGGCAAGCATGCCTTGAAGGAAGATCTTCTGTTGGCCAAAACGATCTTTGATTCGGTTGGAAAATCGCTTTTTATCGAAGAAGTTCTCCTTGATGCAGTCACAGGATTAAGCGGGAGCGGCCCTGCCTATATCTTCCTCATCATCGATGCCTTAGCCGATGCAGGGGTAAAGGTAGGACTATCGAGGGATGATGCCCTCATTCTGGCCTCTCAAACGGTCCTGGGGGCAGCTAAGATGTTACTCGAGACCGGGGAGCATCCAGGAAAGCTGAAAGATTTGGTGACCTCTCCTGGGGGGACAGCGATCGCAGGACTTCATACTTTAGAAGAAGGTGGGTTAAGGACGACCTTGATCAACGCCGTCGAGGTGGCAACCCAGCGATCCGAAGCTTTAGGAAAGATCATGAAGAACAACCTGGCTCCTGATTGATTTTCCAGACCTCCAAATCGATTCATTTATTGATGTGCGAAGTTTTTGGGGCTTTTGGATACATCGTTAGCAAGTCGATGCTCAGGACATTCTATTCGTAGGAACGAATGTCTGGATAGGAGATTCCATGATGAAAGGATATGCTGGAAAGATGCTTAGGGTGGATCTTTCCAATGGAAGGAACTCGACAGAAGAGATTCCAGATGGAATGAAAAGGGATTTTTTGGGGGGTCGGGGGTTTGCCGTAAAGCTCTTATGGGATGAGGTGAAACACGTTGATCCCCTGTCTGAGAAGAACAAGATCATCTTTTCAACAGGCCCCCTCACAGGACAGTCTCTTCCCAGTTCGGGGAAGATGGTCATTGCCTCGAAGAGCCCTCTCACAGGAGGGTATGGAGATGGAAATATTGGGACCAGGGCGGCGATCCATCTGAGGAAGGCAGGCTATGACGTCATGGTTGTGGAAGGGAAATCAGAAAAACCCTGTTACCTTCTGATCGAGAACGAGAAGGTCAAGGTCATGGACGCTTCTGAATTGTGGGGGAAAAATACCTTTGAAGCACAAGACTTCCTTGAGAGAAGGCATGGAAGGAATTCAGGGATTCTTCTCATCGGCCCTGCCGGAGAGAACCAGATCTGCTTTTCACTTGTCATGTCCCAAAAGGGTAGAGCAGGTGGACGCCCCGGGTTAGGTGCTGTGATGGGGTCTAAAAATCTTAAAGCCGTGGTGATCAAGGGGACGGGTTCGATTCCCAATTTTGACGATGAAAAGCTGAAGGAATTTGGAAAAAAGGGATATGAAGAGATCAAAGGAAAGGGGAATTATGACTTCTGGGTGAGGCAGGGAACGATGCAGGCCTTTGATTGGTGCAATGAAAATACCTGTCTTCCCACCCTTAATTTTAGAGAAGGTGTTTTTGAATACTCCAAACAGCTTGATGGCTATGTCCTCGAAAAGACCAAGGTAGATCGTAAAGGATGCCCCCTGTGCAACATGCAATGCGGTAATATTATCAAGGATTCGAGCAACCATCCTTCTGAGCTGGATTATGAAAATGTTGGGATGTTAGGACCCAATATCGGCATGAGGAGTTTACCAGAGGTGGCTCTGTTGAACCGAATGGCTGATGAATGGGGATTGGATACCATTTCCTTGGGGAGCTCGATTGGATTTCTTATGGAGGCCTCAGAAAAAGGACTGATACCGGAGAGGGTAGGATGGGGAGATTTTGAGGCCAACCAGAAACTGGTTGTCAATATTGGAAAGGGAGAAGGGTTGGGTCAGCTCGTATCCCACGGAGTTCGAAATGCCTCCGAGACTCTCGGAAAAGGATCTCATCGGTGGGCCATGCATGTCAAAGGGCTGGAGATCTCAGCTTACAATTGTCATGCCTGTCCGGGAATGGCCCTCTCCTTTGGGACCTCTCCCATCGGTGCAAGCCACAAGGATGCTTGGATCATTGCATGGGAGATATCGACCGATCGACTTTCTTATAGTAAAGAGAAAGTTGAGAAACTCATCGAGTTTCAACGAATCCGGGGAGGTTTTTTCGAATGTGCAACTGTTTGCCGGCTTCCATGGGTCGAGGTGAGTTTTGGGCTTCATTGGTACCCGGAATATGTGGAAGCCATTACAGGAAGTCGAATGAGTTGGGAAGATTTTTATCAAATCGGGGACCGAATTTATAATCTCATTCGGGCTTACTGGAAAAGAGAGATCCCTCAATTCGGTCGAATGTGGGACTATCCGCCGGATCGCTGGTTTGAGGAGCCCCTTTCTCAGGGGAAGATGAAAGGGATGAAGCTGGATCGGCAGAAATATGATCAAATGCTCTCTTGGTACTATGAACTGAGAGGCTGGGATAAGAATGGAATCCCCACGAAGGAGACCCTTGACCATCTTGGGTTGAAAGAGGTTTCAAAGGAGATGATAGGTTAAGTTGGCTGAGCTCAAGTTCTTTGGCTACCTCGCAGAAGTCGTTGGCACTCGAACAATAAATTTGGTTTTAGACAAACCCACTCCATTAAGGAGCATTTTACCTTCGTCATTTCCTGAAGAGAATGTCATTATTCTCATCGATAAGAAAGTAGGCAGTTTTGATAGTCTAATCGAAAATGGGAATTCGATTGTCATCATGCCTATGCTATCGGGAGGGTAGACCTTAGAGTTCCAGAAAAATGTTCCAAGAGGCAGCCGGGTGTGCTGGGCCGACCTCCTAAAGAGCGGTATGATCCGCAAGGCCTACCTCGGGATGTAAGAAACCTCCTGCAACCTGTTTTGCCGCAGAGGGCACAGAGAATGATTTTGAATTAGGATACAGGCGCAAGGAAATGGCTGCAAAACATTTATTTTCCACAACCCCCCTTTTTTTCTATTAAATTTTAACACAAAT
>Ga0256868_10001313_pt1 | contig 13686 bp, 10 predicted proteins | sample RVTome_13_FD_187341 | JGI IMG/M metagenome (GOLD analysis project Ga0256868, IMG submission 187341) | Soil microbial communities from uranium-contaminated site in the Upper Colorado River Basin, Wyoming, United States - RVT92D227 HiSeq ... | reverse complement strand
GAAGTAGCTCTTGTTGATTCTCGGGCGCGGGCCGACGGCCCGCGCCTCGGGTTATCCGTTAGGATCTGCATCGGCAGATGAAAAATGCGAAGAGACTCTGGGATATTTAATGAGGATTGGTTTCATCGGGGGCGATCATGAAAGATTCGGTTAAAACAAAAGTGCAGCTCTTGAATGAACTGGCAACACTGCATCGGCGGAAAGAACGATTGGAAAAGTCTGCAGCGAAGCTCAAGCTGACGGAAAAAGCCCTCCGGGAAATTGAGGAACACTATCGGACTCTCGCCGAGATCTCCCCTCATTCCATCGTCGTTCACTGCGAGGGCAAGATTGTTGCGGTCAATGCGGCTGGAGTCCGGCTTCTGGGCGGAACAAATCCCGGGCAAATTATTGGGAAACCCATCCTGGATTTCGTCCATCCTGATTTCCAGGAAATCGTCAAGAAGCGAATTCGAAAGGTTATAAAAGATCAAAAAAAAGTTCCCTTCCATGAACAGAAGTTGATCCAGCTCGATGGGACGGTTATGGATGTCGAGGCGGCGGAGGTCCCCTTTACATATCAGGGCAAGGCGGCGGCGCAAGTTGTTGCCCGCGAAATCACCGAGCGCAAGCTGGTGGAGGAGGCGCTCCGAGCGAGTGAAAAGCGTTTCCGGACGTTGATCGAAAACAGCTCAGATGCCCTTGCCCTGATCAGCTCCAGCGGAACCATGCTCTACATAAGCCCTTCCACAAGCCGGATCTTCGGGATCTCTTCTGAGGAACGCCTTGGCAATAATGCCTTTGAACGGGTTCATCCTGATGACCTGCCATATATCAAAAGCCAGTTCGCCCGGCTCCTCAAACATCCCGGAGAGAGCATGATCGTTCAGGTGAGGACGCTGCATGGGGATGGGACATGGCATTGGACCGAAGCCATGGGCGGCAATCTGCTCAAGGAGCCGAGTGTCCGGGCGATCGTTGTGAATTTTCGCGACATCACCGCGCGCAAGCAAGCGGAAGAGGCGCTCCGGGAGAGCGTAGAAAAATATAAGACCTTAACCGAGCATCTCAATGTCGGGGTCTACAGGAATACCCCGGGGCCCTTGGGAAAATTCATCGAAGCGAATCCGGCGATCGTGAGGATGTTTGGCTATGATAGTAAAGAGGAATTCCTGGCCATCCATGTTGCCGACCTGTATCAAAATCCGAGTGATAGAGAAAGCTTTTCCAAGAAAGTCATCAAGGACGGATTTGTCAAAAACGAGGAATTGAAATTAAAGAAGAAAGACGGGACTTCTTTTGTCGGTTCGGCGTCATCCGTCGCCGTGTCCGATGAAAGCGGGAGGGTGAAATATTTTGACGGCATTATCGACGACATCACCGAGCGCAAGCGGGCGGAGAATCAAATCAAAGCTTCCCTCGCGGAAAAAGAAGTCCTGTTGAGAGAGATTCACCACCGGGTCAAGAACAACATGCAGATCATCTCCAGCCTCCTCAATCTTCAGGCCGGTTATATTAAGGAGAAAGATGATCTTAAGATGATCAAGGACAGCCAGAGCCGCATCCGCTCCATGGCTCTGATCCACGAACAACTTTACAAGTCCCAAGATTTTTCGAGAATCAATTTCTCTGACTATGTCCAACGCTTGGCCGTTCATCTGTTTCAATTCAATCAAGTCGACCCGAATCTCATTCAACTCAAGATGAGCCTGGAAGATGCCTTCCTTGACATTCAGACGGCCATTCCCTGCGGGCTCATTTTGAATGAATTGATCACGAATTCTCTGAAGCATGCCTTTCCTCAAGGGAGGAGGGGGGAGGTTGGGCTCGGACTGCATCCTTTGAAGGACCGCACATACCAGATGATGGTCAGGGACACAGGGGCGGGACTTCCCCCGGATGTGGATGTTCGGGATCCAAAATCGTTTGGGCTTCAGATCGTGACAATGCTGGTCGATCAGCTCGAGGGAAAGATGGAGGTGGAAAAGGAAGGCGGGACGACTTTTAAGATTATTTTCAAGGAATTGAAGTACAAGTCAAGACTTTAAGGCACAAGACTGAACATCTCCTTCCCTTCTTTTTTTATGCGCGCGACAAGAAAATCTGGAAAATAAGGTCAAAATAGGGTAATCTCAGGCGCATGGAAACGAAAGAACGAAATCTTCCTCGGGTTCTTGGCCTTTGGGATATCGTCAGCATCGTCATCGGCGGCGTCATCGGGTCGGGCATTTTTCTTGTCCCGAAGGATATGGCGATTGCCGTTCAGGTGCCTCTGCTCATCCTGGCTGTTTGGGCGGTCGGCGGCCTTTTGAGCTTTTTCGGGGCTCTCTCTTTTGGAGAATTGGGAGCCGCTATGCCCGAAGCCGGGGGAGCCTATGTCTTTCTCCGCGAGTCGTACGGATCCCTGATCGCTTTTCTCTTTGGCTGGACGCTTTTTCTGGTGATCGACACCGGCGCCATCGCGACCCTGACGGTGGCCTTTTCTTCGAAATATCTGACTCATTTTTTCCCCCTTTCATCTTTCGAGCAGAAAATCATAAGCGTCATCTTTATCGTCTTCTTGATGATTGTGAATTACATAGGCGTCCGGTGGGGAGCCAACCTGCAAAACCTCCTGACGGTCATTAAATTCAGCGCCTTGATCGGCATCTGCGGCGTGATTTTTATTCTGGCCAAGGGCAATGCTTCGAACTTTGTCTCTCCCTCACCCAAGACTTTCTCCGGGAACCTTCTTGGCAGTTTCAGCCTAGCCCTCGTCGCTTCCCTTTGGGCGTACAAGGGATGGGAACAGTCCACCTACAGCGCGGGCGAGACCAAGAATCCGCAGCGAAACCTCCCCTTGGGTCTTTTCATCGGGATCGTTGCCTGCATCGCCATTTACATCCTTGCCCAGCTGGCCTATCTCTATGTCCTCCCGGCCAGCGCCATCGCCAAATCCGACCGGATTGCCGCGGACGCCATGAATCAAGTCGTAGGACCCATCGGAGCGTCCATCATTTCTTTCATCATTCTCTTTTCCATCATGGGCGCCACCAACCAGAATTTCCTGTGCTCACCGAGGGTTTATTATGCCATGGCCAAAGACGGGATTTTTTTCAAAGGGCTTGCGTCCGTGCATCCGAAATTCCTGACGCCCCATGTTTCCATCTTTGCCATGGGTGCTTGGAGCATGATCCTCATTCTTTTTATCGGCACGTTCGAGCGGCTTTTCACCTATGTCATCTTCGGACAGTGGATCTTTTTCGGGTTGACGGTCGCGGCTGTGATCATCCTCCGTAAGAAACGGCCCGATTTGCCGCGTCCTTACAAAACCTGGGGCTATCCGATCACGCCGATCATCTTCATCCTGGCGGCGCTCTACATTTCGATCAACTCGCTCATCACCCAGTTCTGGAACGCCATGGGCGGCCTGGGCATCATTCTCCTCGGCCTCCCGTTTTATTGGTATTGGAAGAGAAAAAGCGTCAAAACGTTCGGAAATCCCGATCGAAAAGATCGGCCATCGAAGATGAATTAATATTTCCTCATGATGTCTTCAGGCTCTATGCCCTCGACTTCAAAATTGAAAACGAACCTCCGCTGACTGCGGGAAAAGTTCTCTCGCTCATGGAAGGCCATGTCATTGTTAAAGCCGCCTATATGGGGACTTATCGCTGAAGATAGAATAGTCCGGTCGTTGGAGATTAAGGGGGCCCCGAATAAGGTATGTGTCTCTGGGTAGATAGAACCCCCCATTGCGGGGGGTATGAAGGGAGGTATGGGAGAAAGGGACTAAGGGGCTATGGGTGAATAATGAAGACGGCCGTCTCTGACGACGAGCCGGCCGTTCTTGATGACATGGATAATGGGATTGACTCCCAAATGATAGACAAGGAAGAGATAGTTCGGGATGTTGCACAGGATGAGGTCCATTTTTTTCCCGACCTCTAAGCTGCCGACCTCATCGTCCATCCCCAGGGCGTAAGCGCCGTTGGTCGTGGCCGCATTGACGGCTTCCTCGACGCTCATTTTCAACGTGAAAACGCCGAGCTGGAGGACGAACAGCATCGATTCGGTCATCGAGCTTCCCGGGTTGAAATCCGTGGCCAGGGCCACGATCGCGCCCGCCTCGATCAGCCTTCTCGCCGGCGCCTTCTTTTCCTGCATAAGGAAAAATGAAACGCCGGGAAGGAGAGTGGCCGCGGTCGAGCTCTTCGCCAGGGCTTCGATCCCCGCGTCCGTGATCGCGATCAGGTGGTCGGCTGAGGCTGCGCCGGCTTTTGCCGCAAGCTCCGCCCCGCCGAGCGGGGTGAATTCATCGGCATGGATCTTGATTCCAAAGCCGGCCGCTTTTGCCGCCTGGACCAGCCTTTCTGTCTCTTCCACAGAAAACACGCCCTTTTCACAAAATACGTCGAAAAATCGGGCGAGGTCTTGATGACGGACCTCGGGGATGATCTTGTGAATAAGAAGGTCAATATAGTCCTCCTTTCGGGAGCGGTATTCCTCGGGAATCTCGTGAGCCCCCATGAACGTCGAAACGAGGTCCACGGGATGCATCTCATCGGCTTCCCGGATGGCCTCGAGCTGCTTGATCTCGTCCTCAAGGTTGAGGCCGTATCCGCTCTTGGCCTCGGCCGTCGTCGTCCCGTGAAGAAGCATCTGGTCTAACCGCTTAAGGCAGGCGTCTCTCAGGTTCGCCTTCGAGATCTGCCGCGTCGCCCGGACCGTCGTCTTGATGCCCATGCCTTTTTCGGCGAGTTGCTGATACGTCCAGCCTTTGAGCCGCAGGGAAAATTCTTCCTCCCGGCTCCCGGCAAAGGGAAGATGCGTGTGGGAATCCACGAAGCCCGGAAGGCCGACGAGGCCGGCGCCGTCGACCCGGAGGCCGCCGCTTTCGAATTCCACGCCGCGCCGGTAATCCTTCTCCGTCCCGACGAAAACGATCCGGCCTTTGCGGCCGGCGATCCAACCGTTCTCGATCAGACCGACATTCCCGAGGGCTTCCTTTCTTTTCGGGACTCCACCCCCGCATGTCAGGAGCTGACGGCAACCGGCGACGACAAAATCGGCTTTCATCACGAGGGATATTTGCGAAGCTGAGAATGCTTGTTCCGGATGAAGGATGGCGTCTCGTAGTCATCCCATCCTCTTTCGTTTAAAGGCTGGGTCCACGACGGTGCGGGCTCCCGGCGCTCGATGCTCTGGGGCTCGAAGGGAAATGGCGGCGTCTCGGCGTAGTTGGGGACAGGGAAGGGCGGGGGAGTCTTCCGGTGTGCCTGCCGGCCGCGGCCGGCGTCGTCGGAAACGCTGACCGGCCTTTCATAGCCCCGCTCGAACCCGGTGGCGATGACCGTAACCTTGACCATTTCCTTCATGGTCGAATCGATGACCGTGCCGAAAATGATGTTTGCCTCGGGATGGGCCAGCTTGTGGATGAGCTGCGAGGCCTTGGAGACTTCATGAAGCGTGAGGTCCTTGCCGCCGGTGATGTTGATGAGGACGCCCTTGGCGCCCTCGATGGACGTGTCGATGAGCAGCGGGCTGCAGATGGCCTTGTTGGCCGCTTCGGCCGCCCTGTTCTCGCCCCCGGCGATGCCCGTTCCCATGAAGGCGACACCCATGCCTTTCATGATGGACTTGAGGTCGGCGAAATCGAGGTTGATCAAGCCGGGTTTGGTGATCAGGTCGGACACGCCCTGGACTGCCTGGCGGAGGATGTCGTCGGCCATTTTGAACGCGTCCTGGATCGACGTGTCCAGGCTGACCGTCTGAAGCAGCCGTTCGTTGGGGATGGCGATGACCGTATCCACGGCCGTTTTCAGGTCGTTCAATCCTTCTTCGGCCTGCTTGCCCCGGACTTTCCCTTCGAATTCGAACGGCAGCGAGCAGATGGCGATGGTCAGGACATCGAGCTCGGAGGCCAGGTTGGCGATGATCGGCGTAGCGCCAGTGCCCGTCCCGCCGCCCAGGCCCGCCGTCAGAAAGACCATGTCCGAGCCTTCGAGGAGCTGGATCAGTTTCTCCGTGTCCTCCATGGCCGCCTGCTTTCCGATTTCCGGATGGCCGCCGGAGCCCAGCCCTTTGGTGAGCTGGTGGCCGATCTGGATCTTGTTCGGGGCCTTGTTGTTGTTCAGCGCCTGCACGTCGGTGTTGACGGCGATGAAGTCCACGCCCTCGATGCCGGCTTCGATCATCCGGTTGAGCGCGTTGCCGCCGCCCCCGCCGATGCCGACGACGCGGATCTTGGCGCTGAAAGTCTCTTCGACGAGGTGAAATTTCAATTTGCTTCCAGAATCATTTCCCATAGTCCCTCCTATTCTTCCTTGAATAAATCCTTGAACCGGGCAAAAAACCCTTTCTTTCGGTCTTTCGTCGATCCCTTTTCTTTGAGCAGGTCGTGGCCGTAAAGCAGAAGCCCAACGGCCGTTGAATAATCGGGCGTGCTGACCCTGTCCACCAGACCTCCGACGCCGGTCGGATCGCCCCGGCGGACGGGCACATCAAAAATCTCCTCGGCGGCCTCCTCGAGACCCTCGAGGAGGGCCGTGCCGCCGCTCAGGACGATCCCCGAGTTCAGGGATTTTTCGAAGCCCATCCGCTTGATGTCGCTGTCCACCAGGCGGAAGATCTCCTCGGCGCGCGGCTCGATAATGTCGGCGAGAAGCTGGCGGGAGAGCACGCGCGGTTTCCTCCCTTTGCCGACCGAGGGGACTTCGATTGTCTCCTGTTCGTCGCTCGCGGGCGAGATCACGCAGCCGAACTTCTTCTTGATTTTTTCCGCGTCGGGAATGGGCGTTCGCAGCCCGACGGCGATGTCGTTGGTGACGTTGTCGCCGCCGAGCGGGATGATCGATGTGTACCACAGGCTCCCGCGCTCGAAGATGGCGACTTCGGTCGTGCCGGCGCCGATGTCGATGAGCCCGACGCCCAGCTCTTTTTCATCATGGGTCAGGACGGCGGCGCTGGTCGCGATCTGGTTGAGGACGATCTGCTCGATATTGATGCCGGCCCGTTCGACGCAGGTCCGGAGGTTCTGGACGAGCGTGATGGCGCCCGTGACGATGTGGACGTTGACCTCGAGCTTGATGCCGTTCATGCCCAGCGGGTCTCGAATCCCGTCCTGCTCGTCCACCACGAATTCCTGCGGAATGACGTGGATGATCTCCCGATCGGGCGGGATCGAGACGGCCTTGGACTGCTCGATGACCCGCCGGATGTCGTCGCGCGTGATCTCCCGGTTCTTGCCAGATACGGCGATCACCCCCCGGCTGTTGAAGCTCTTGATGTGCGCGCCGGAGATGCCGATGAAGGCCGAATGGATGGTGACGCCGGCCATGAGCTCGGCCTCTTCCTGCGCTTTCTTGATGGCGGCCGAGGTGATGTCGAGGTTGACCACGACGCCCTTCCGGAGCCCTTTCGAGTCGGCCGTGCCGATCCCGATGACCTCCACCTTACGTTCTTCGGTGATCTCGCCGATAACGGCCGTCACTTTTTTCGTGCCTATGTCAATGCCGACGACGTATCCGTTTTTTGGCATTAGCGTTTCTCCTTATCCTGGCCGGACGCGTTTCGAGCGTCCGCCTCGGTCTTGGGGCTTTTGAAGTAGATCCGGCCCGGGATGCGGAGGTTCGCATATTCCAGCGGGCCGAACTCATTCTCCAAACGGTCATTTTCCGTGCGGTAAAAGGCGATCTTTTGAGCGAACAGGTCGTCGCCGAGCAGGAGCCGCGTCGGGCTCGACCGGAATTTCAAGGCGACGTTTCGCGATTCGGTGAGGTCGAGCATCTCCACGTCGGCCCGGTCCTCGGCGGATAGGCTATGGATACATTCCCAAGCCAGATGGATCTTGTCTTGATAATCTTCGATGAAATTGTCCTCATCGAAGAACAAAGGAAGATGGGCGTAGGATTCCCGGGAGGTCTTTTCGAGCTCCACGCCTTCCTCATCGATGAGGATCAAAGCGTCCTTTTGAAGAAGCGCGGCCGGCTTTCGGGGCGTGATCTCGATCTTCACGGATGAGGGGAAGACCTTCCGAACGCGCGCTTCCTTGACCCAGGGATTGGATTCTATCCGGGCCTTGATCTGGGCAATGTCCAGGAGGAGGATGTTGCCCCAGCGAATGTCCCGGGCCAGGCGGGCGGTCTCGGCTTTGACGGACTCGTTGAGGCAGGCGAGCTGGACATCCCTGACTTCCAAGTTTTTCCAGGAAATGAGGAAGAGATAGATCTCGTAAACGGCGAAGAATCCGAGCGCCGTAAGCCCGAAGGCCAGTCCCATCTGCTTGATCCTGGGCCGCGTCTTCCGCCTGGCTTTCTTCGTCCGGACCTTTCCTTCTCCTCTCTGGAATTGGAGAGGGTGGCTGGGGGCGAACTCGGACCGGCTCATCCCTTTGCCTCCAGTTTTTTGAATAATTCCGGGATGACCTTGTAGATGTTGCCGGCTCCCAGGAACATGATGATATCACCGGGGCGGCAGATTTTTTTGAGAAGGATGGGGATTTTTTTCATGTCCGGTTCGAAAAAGACGTTCTTGTGGCCGAACTTCCTGACGTCCTCGTAGAGGACCTTGCCCGAGACGTTGGGGATGGGCTCTTCGCCGGCCGGATAGATCTCCATGATGACCAGGACGTCGGCTTGGTTGAAGGACGTGGCGAAATCGTTCATCAGATAGGCCAGGCGCGTGTAGCGGTGCGGCTGGAGCACGGCCACGACCCGGCGCTGCCAGCCGCGCTTTGCCGCGTCGAGCGTGGCCTTGATCTCCGTAGGGTGGTGGGCGTAGTCTTCAATGATCATCATGTTCCGGATCTCTTTTTTGAGCTCGAAGCGGCGGCCCGTTCCGGCATAGCTTTTGAGCGCCTCGAAGATGAGCGACGGCGCGATGTCCAAGTCCAGGCCGACGGCCGTCGAGGCCATGGCGTTGAGGATGCTGTGCTTTCCGGGTACGTTCAGTCTCAGCCGGCCGAGCTCGCGGCCCCTGTAATAGAGAATAGAGACGCTCGAGAACTTATCGAACTGCATGCCCCGGGCGAAAATGTCGGACTGGGCTGAGAATCCGTAGGTGATGAGGCGCCGTTCGAGCTGGGGGATGATGCTCTGGAGGTTGGGATCGTCGAGGCAGAGGATGATCGGGCAGTAAAAAGGGACCTTGTTGGCGAAATGAACGAAGGTCTTTTTGATCTCATCGACGTTGTGATACTGGTCGAGATGCTCTTCGTCGATATTGGTCAGGACGGCGATGAAGGGCGAGAGATACAGGAAGGACCGGTCGCTCTCGTCGGCCTCGGCGACGAAGAAATCGCCTCCGCCGAGCTTCGCGTTGGCCCCGATCGTGTTCAGGCGGCCGCCGACGATGATCGTCGGGTCGAGGCCGGCCCGGTCCAAGATGGTGGCGATCATAGAGGTCGTGGTCGTCTTGCCGTGCGAACCGGCCACGGCGATGCCGTATTTCATGCGCATGAGCTCGGCCAGCATTTCGGCACGCGGAATGACCGGGATCTTCCGCTGCCGGGCTTCCCGGACCTCGATATTGTCCTCTTTGATGGCCGAGGAGATGACGACGACGTCGGCCCCCTTGATGTTCTGGGCCTTGTGGCCGATGGAGATACCGGCTTTGAGCTTGACCAGCCGTCTGGTGGCGTCGTTAGCCAGGATGTCCGATCCCGTGACCTTGTAGCCGAGGTTAAGGAGGACTTCCGCGATGCCGTTCATGCCGGTGCCGCCGATGCCGATCATGTGGATGTGTTTCAGCTTCCGGTATGTCTTCTTGACCATGCCTTTCTCCTAGCGGTCAGCGTCCATCAGCTCGAAGCACAGCCCGGCGATCGCTTCGGCCGCCGCTTCTTTTTTCAACAAAGCCAGGTTCTTCTCCATGACCGAGATCCGGTCTTTATGCTCAAGGAAATGGAATATCTTTTCGGCCAGCCGCTCGGGCGTCCATTCGCTCTCCAGAATGACATCCGCGCCCCCGATCGTTTTGAGCGCCGCGGCGTTACGGGCCTGGTGATCCTCGGCCGCTTTGGCGAAGGGGATGAGGATCGAGGCCTTCCGGGACGCAATGAGCTCGGCGCAGGTCGTTGCTCCGGCCCGGCAGATGATGAGGTCGGACCGGCGGAAATAGTCCGGCATGTCGAAAAAGTAGGGGGCCGCGACAGCCGCTTCGAATCCGTTTTCCGCGTAGCTTCTCTTCATCCATTCAAGATCGCTCTCGCCGGTCTGGTGAAAGATCGTCAGAAGGTCCTTTGTCTTTTGGAGGAGGGGGAGCGTTGCCGCGATCGCCTTGTTAAGGAAGTGCGAGCCCTGGCTTCCCCCAAAAATGAGGAGCGTCAGCCTGCCGTCCCGCTCTCTAGGCGGGAGCGAATAGAACTCTTCGCGGACCGGGTTGCCGAGATAAATGCCCTTGCCTTTAAAGTAAGGCAGCGAGGACTCGAAAGCGGCCACGGCCTTTTTAACCCGGCGGACGAGAAGCCGGTTGGTAAGACCGGGCCGGACGTTTTGCTCGAGGATTACCGTCGGGATCTTCAGCCACGAGGCCAGCAGGACGATCGGGCCGGAGCTGTAGCCGCCAACGCCCACGACCAAGTCGGGCTTGAGGCGGAGCAGGAGGGCAAGGGATTTGCCGAAGGCGCCCGGGAGAAGGGTGAGCGCTTTCAAGCTCCGCCAGCCCCTTCCTTTCAGCCCCTCGATGGGCATGGAAACGAACCGGACCTTGTGATGGGCCATGATCGTCCGTTCAGCGCTCCGTCCGCTGCCGACGTACGTCAGTTGAAGGCCGGGGTCCTTCTCGGAGAGCTTCCGGCCCAAGACGAGGGCCGGGTAGAGGTGGCCGCCCGTGCCGCCGCCGCTGACGATCACGCGTCTTGTCCTCATCCGAAGCTCCGATTGATTTCTTTTCGTTGGGATATATGGAGAAGAATCCCGATGGCAAAGAGAGTCGTGATCAGGGACGATCGCCCAAAACTGAGAAGCGGGAGGGGCACGCCTTTGGCCGGCCCGAGCCCGAGAACGACCGTGATGTTGAGGAGGGTCTGGATCGCGATGAGGAGCGTCAAGCCCGCGGCCGCGAGCTGGCTGAAGAGGTTCGGCGCTTTCATCGAGATCACGACGCCTCTCCAGATCAAAATGATGAAAAGGACAAGCGTGGCCAGCGTTCCGATAAGGCCCAGTTCTTCTCCGATGACCGCGAAAATGAAATCGGTGTGCGGGCAGGGCAGGAAGAACATCTTCTGGGCGCTTTCCCCGATGCTGACACCCAAAAGGCCTCCAGCGCCGAGGGCGATCTTGGACTGGGCAACCTGGAAATTGAGCGTCTGCAGATTCTTGTCCGGCGAAAAAAAGGCCAAGATTCTGTCGAGACGGTAGCCCGCCGAAAACACATAATAGGCGAAGAGGGGAAGGGACAAAAGCCCCAGATAGGCGAAATATTTGAGCCGCACGCCGCCGATGAAGAGGAGGATGGCACAGAGGGCGAAGGTCAGGAGCGCGGTCCCGAAATCCGGCTCTTTGAGGATGACCAGGACGAAGAGAAACACCACGCCCGACGGAACGAGGAGGACGGAAAGCTCCTGGATCTTCTCCTTCCGCCGGTCGAGATACCAGGCCAGAAAAAGGACCAGGCTGACCTTGGCCAGCTCCGAGGGCTGGAACCTGAGACCGAAGAGGATGACCCAGCGGTTGGTCTTGGCGAACGAGGGCATCATGAAACAGAGGAAGAGAAGGCCGAGGGTCAGAAGAAGAAGGCCGAAGATAAAGACCGGGTGCTGGTAGAAAGGTTTCCTGATCGAGAGGATGATGAAGATGACAGCCAGGCCCGTCGCGGCTCCGATGAGCTGGTGGATCAGGAAGTAGAACGGCTGGTTGTATTTTTCTGCCGCGGCGACGCCCGAAGCGCTGAAGACCATGACCAGGCCCAAGGTGATGAGAATAAGAGTCGAGAAGAATAGTCTCTTGTCGAAACGGTAAGGCCTGAAGATCTCCATGGCTATTTCTTTTCGTATCTTTTGGCGAGTTTCCGGACTTCCCGCTTGAAGACCCGGCCTCGCTCTTCGAAATTGCGGAACATGTCCCAGCTCGTGCAGGCCGGGGCGAGGAGGACGACGTCCCCTCGCGAGGCGGCCGCGAATGCGCGCGGTACGACCTCGTCGAACGAGGCCGCGTCTTCCAGGGGCACGGCGCCGGCCAGGGCTTTTCTGATCTTTTCCTTGGCCGCGCCGACCAGGACGGCTTTTTTCGCCCTGGCCTTCACAAGCCGACGCAGCTTTGTGAAATCGGAGCCTTTGTCCTTGCCGCCGAGGATGAGGATGATCGGCCTGTCGAAGCTCTGGATGGCCTTGAGCGTTGCCTCGACGGTCGTGGCCTTCGAGTCGTTGATGAATTCGATGCCGCGCACGGTGAGCACCCGTTCCAGGCGGTGCTCGAGGCCCTGGAAAGTCCGAATGGATTCGCGCATAGGCCCGGGCTCGACTCCAAACAGACGGGCTGTCATGGCCGCGGCCATCACGTTCTCCTGGTTGTGGAGGCCGGGCAGACGGATGTCCGAGACCGGCATGATCCTGTTTTCATCCTTGTCTCGAATGACGATCCAGCCGCGGCGAAGGAAGCATCCCCGGCTCAAAGGCCGTTTGCGGCTGAACCCGAACACTTCCGACTTCGTTTCATCTTTCAACCGCCAGACCGAGGCATCGTCGCGGTTCAGGACGACTTTATCCTGTTCGCCCAGGGCGGTCACGAGCTTCTTCTTAGAGGCGAAATAGCTCTCGAAGGTGCCGTGCCAGTCCAGATGGTTCTGGGAGATGTTGAGGAAGACCGCGAGGGACACGCGGAAGGCGTCAATATATTCGAGCTGGAAGCTTGAGATCTCGATGACATAGATGTGATCGTTCCGGCTTTTATCGACGAAGGAAAGGAGCGGCGGGCCGATGTTTCCGGCGAGAAAGGCCTTGCGGCCGGCGTCTTTGAGAATCTTGTGGATGAGAGTCGCGGTCGTAGATTTGCCGTTGGTTCCGGTGATGCCGATGATCGTGCCTTTCAAAAAACGAAAGGCGATTTCGATCTCGGAAAGGACGGGAACGCCCTTGTCCTGTGCTTCCCGGAATTCCGGGAGGGGCGGAACGCCGGGACTGGGAACGATGAGGCCGGGTTCAAGAAAGGAAGAACGCTCGTGGCCGCCGGTTTCGACCTCGGCGCCGCGTTCCGTCCAATATTCGACCCGGCCGCCGAGCTCGGCCGCGGTCTTCTTTTCGGTGATCTTCACCCGGGCGCCATGCCGCAAAAGAAAATCCGCCGTGGCCTCGCCCGTCTTTCCCAGGCCGACGACCAGGACTTTTTTATTTTGAAGGTCCATCATTATCTCAACTTCAGCGTGGCCAGGCTGAACAGAGCGAAGATGACGCCCAGGATCCAGAACCTGATCACGACTTTCTCTTCGGGCCATCCCAGAAGCTCGAAATGGTGATGGAGCGGGGCCATCTTGAAGATCCTCTTGCCCCCGCTCAACCTAAAGTAGCCGACCTGGAGCAAGACTGACAGTGCCTCCAGGATGAAAACCCCGGCCACGGTGAAGAGCAGGAGCTCCTGCTTGATGAGGATGGCGATCGCGGCCAGTGTGGCGCCGAGCGAAAGGGCCCCGACATCGCCCATGAAGACCTGGGCCGGGTGCGAATTGAACCAGAGAAATCCCAGGCAGGCTCCCGTCAGCGCTCCGGCGAAAACCGTAAGCTCCGCGGCTTGC
>Ga0256868_10001312_pt1 | contig 13691 bp, 22 predicted proteins | sample RVTome_13_FD_187341 | JGI IMG/M metagenome (GOLD analysis project Ga0256868, IMG submission 187341) | Soil microbial communities from uranium-contaminated site in the Upper Colorado River Basin, Wyoming, United States - RVT92D227 HiSeq ... | reverse complement strand
TTTACTTTTGGGCGTTAGGCGGCAACAGTGCCCTACTCAACACGTCCATGATTTTGTTGATGCGCTGTTCAACCGCTGGATTAGAGTCTAGGACCGAAGTTTCGGCCAAGTTTTGTTTAAGCTCGACCAATTCAGCCTCACGAGATTCTAGCCGCTCGACATGTTCTCTCATGGAGTTCATCGACTGGATTTGCATATCGACGAAAGCCTTGAGCATGTTCAGTTGTAGTTCGTCTTTTTTTGCCGCGTACACTTGCATTTGGGCGAGGATGCTTTCCGGGGTTCCATCGGCCACGGGAAATCCCGTCGACGAACCATCAAGAGATGGCTGAACACGCCATTGCATACTTTTGAGCGGTCGGTCGGTCGCGCTTAGCCACTGGCCGATAAAAGTCACTTCTTTTTGCACTCCGTCGGTCCAGTTTTCACAAGCTTCGATGATTTCTTCAGCAATGAGTTTCTCGCCTTTTTGCTCAATTTCAGTCCGTTCATATTCCGATACGGTCTGTAACGAACCCAGTGACCTAGCAGAGACTCTACAAATTGTAGAACCGTCTGAAGGACTCTTAACCCAGGAGGTGATCTGATGGATTGCTCTGGCCATTAATTTCATTCTCCGTTTCTTCAATGATTTCGATGTGTTGCTTTTCAATTCTAGGATAAGTATGCATTTTCAATGTCGCTTCGGCGTGTGCTACTGCTACTCGCCTCATATAAGTTGACCATTTAAGCTGGTATTTTTTTGCCGCTTCAATTAACATTTCCTTTTCCCTAGGAAGCAACGCCACAGTAGTTCTGAGACAACCCAATCTCATAATAAGTACATAATAGGTCTATAAATGGAAAAAGCCAAAGGAAGTTGGCCGTCAAACGTGACCGCCCATATAGTAACGCCAGAGGAAAAAAACCGGTTGATGCAATCTGGCATAGCCGCGAAGGTAGAAACCCAAGTTGTAAACGTTCCTAATCAAGAGGTTCAGGCTCAAATGACCGATTCAGATTCAGACAACGATTCAATACCCGGCAATTTCGCGATAAAAATTGCCAAATCTCTTGGATTAGATTTTGTATGGCTGACAGCTAACCAGAAAAAAATTAGTCTGTCAGACGCTCAGGAAATTTACAAATTGCAGCCAGGCGCGATTTGTTTTGATTTTAACCTGCTGGCTCTAGAACAGGAAGAGCAGGAAGCAAATGCGCACCAAAACGAAGAAATCGAAACCGATGATTCGTATTTAAACTCAGACCCCGTTGCAGACCCAGTTGCAGACCCGGTTCCGGTAAAGGAACCGGTCCCACAGACCCAGAGCCATGCAAATCCCCTCGAACTACCGCTAGACGAACGGCGTCAAAGAGCGTGGGGCGGCACACTCAGCGCTCCCGGCATGCAGGTCTACATACATCCTAGAGGAATTGTACGTGTAGAGGTCTCTGGACAGGTCAAAGTCCAAAAAGGAATTCAAAATGGAATTCGCGTTTTTCGTGTCGAGCGTATGGTGCCAATTACACCAGACGTAACGTACCGCAAGCCGAACATCCCTCTCCCACCTGAAAAAATAGAAATACCTAAACCAACGGAAAACGTAGAATTCGACGACACTGAATTCTAATGTCAGACAAACTCAGAAAAATTCTGCAACGCATGTCCGCGCAAGACGGACTAGACGAATATATCTCTGAATATGATAAAGCTAAGGAAGCGAACCGCAACGAAATACGGGAGATAAGGGACGCGTTGCCGAATAGGCAGGCTAAACGGCGGTATGATAAAGAAATCCGCCGTGAAGCTACTGAAAAAAAAAGCTATTCAGACAAGATGTCTATAAAACAGCGGAAAAAGTCTTTCCGCCTGCTGAGAAAACTCGACGCGCAATTAAAAGAAAGCGGCGCACCTGATTGCGATATACGAGTTATACCAGCCCATGTATGGAAGATGTGTCAGCATGTTATCGCCGATTCGTCGGGTTGGGCTGCTAGGCATTTTGCAAAAAATTGTCCAGATAAAATTGGCATGACTTTGATTCATCGCGCCGCTTTGTCCCATACCAAAGACGGAGACAAGCAGCAATATAGCTACACGGGTGATTCACCGGGGTCGGTTAGAGCGCGCAAAATTCTCGCGCATGGTTTGCTATTTGAAATGTTAGCACGGCGAACAGGTCGAAAAGGACAAGGATGGAATCGAATAGTCAAAGGCATACCTCAAGCAGCAATTCAGGCTGTGCTCAGAGACCCATACAGCGGTCAGAGACCGCATATCAATTCCATCAATGGCACTCATAGAAAATGTCAATCAGATGATACAAGCGGGTCAGTCGGATATTTGACAGCTCTGAAACGAGTGGGGTTCTGCTACTCGCGACAGGCTCGATGGCGGCAAGGCGATGACCCTCGAGACCTGAAAGGCTGGAAAGACATACAGCCGAACGAGATGGTTTCACGACATCACAATTCAGGATGGTATACATCGAGCGCGAGGTATTGGATTGTCTCGGATAGTTTCATGGATGCGAAGGATGGCGCAAAACGCGCACAGCTCTGGGTTGCTTGGCTAGCAGGTCAGCAATCGTACACAGATACTGACAGCGAAGGTCAGTCGGACCATGGGGAACATTCACCAGCAGCTCACGTTCGTGCTCAGTCGCCGCCTCCTAGCTAATTGCGTATTTCAGTATAGTTGTAATATCCGAATCCTTCGACGAAGGCCGAAATTTCAATATATGGCTTGTTTTGCCGTACACATTGCATTGTTATGGTGTGTCTGTAATGCAATTTTTTTTCCAGTGTGCATGTATTTATCGGTTTGGTGGCACCGTTTTCCAGATATACCTACATAAACACACATATGCGAGTTAATTTCTCTGTTCTATTGCACACATCCATTGTGTACACACCTTAAGGTAGTTAACCTTAAGGAATTAAATTTAAGGGAAAGCTCACCTCTACGAATCTGAACACCAAGCGATTTGCCCTTCGAGTTCGTAAGGAAGCGCTCCGCGCCATTTTTGATGTCGGCCTTTAGGGCCGATTGCAGGATTCGGGCCAGTTCTCAACTAGAAGTGACTACTAAGGTCAGTACGGACACTAGTACACGATGCTAGTGTCCGGTTTTATACTGACACCTTGGTTCGATGTAGCGCGATAGTGAGCGATGTTGACTTTTTTGTTCGAAAGTATAAAGTTTACTTATGGTTCTTTCTCCAGGTGAGATAGCTTCACGTGTTCGAGCGCTCGATACTGGTATTCAGTCGCTTGACCACCAAATTTCATCTTCGTCAGAAAAGAAAGTAAATGAATCATTCCGGGAAGCATGGAAGGGGTTCGTTTCTCGCTGGCAAATTGAACGAGACAACTGGCTAGGCTCTGCATGGTCGCGCTTGTTCGCGACACAATTTGTTTCTCGTTTTGATGATTTTCGGTCTGCATACCAAAATTGGCTATCGGATTTTCAGCGCCGAATACCTGGCACGGTGGCAGTACCATTAGTTACACCACAGTCGAGTTTTTTTGGTTTGCCGGAATTGTCCATGCAAACCGTGTTGATACTAACCGGCCTTGCGGTCGGTTTCTTTATTTATAATCAAAGGAAAAAAAACAAATGAAAAAAGGACTTGCGAAAATTCGCAAACTTGAAGGACGTCGGTTAGCCGCTGTTGGCCGTGCACGCTCTATGGCCAAGCAAGCTGCTATCAAACAACAACACACAATCGTAGCTGGCGGAACGTCGTTCGGTATCGGTTTCGCAGAAAATCAGGGTTTCAAATTGCCGTCGATAGCCGGCATTGACCCCGCCGTTCTACTTGCCGCTGGAGCCCTGGCGGGTTCGTTGTTTATCAAAGATGCGGCCATCAAAAAAGTTTTAGAAGGTCTCACCGACGGTTTAGTCGGCGTAGTGGGTTACAAAGCCGGTAAATATGGCTTCAATTCGCTTTTTGCGTACTCGCCGAGTGCTGCACTACCACAAGCAACCGCTGGATGGGGAGAGGAGATAGTTGAGACCGGCGCTTTCTAGTCGCTAGTCACACATAAACGTTCCGGCCTGAGCTAGTCAATTGTGGCAATTCGCTAACCAATAAAAAGGCCAAAACAATAACTTCCAATTCGCCACTCACTTTTTGAGGTACAAATGAATTACATGTCAGGATATGGCTCTGAAATTTTCGAAACAGACAATGCAGGCTATGAAGACGAACTTGTCGGCGATGAAATCGACGACGTCCTCGAGGCGCTAGAAGGAGATTTAGTCGGCGCCAAAAAAGCCAAAGCTAGGCATGCTTTGCGCGCCGTACGTCAGACACAAATGCGCCGTTACCCGCTCGGTCTCGGTGTTACAGCACTGCTGGCCGGTGCAACCGCTGTCATTACGGTAACTCCCCAGTTGCCTTTCAAATTGATGCGGCTGTCAACTCCATCACTAGGTCTCACCATAGACAATATCCAAATCGGTACTGTCTCGCAATTCGTTGCGGCGGGCGGCGTACCGTCAGAGTGCATGGCACCGCTGGCCATTGGCTCTGAGCTCAAGGGCGACACCTGTGTTCCCGGTGTTCAGATACAAATAACGGTCACTGATGTATCGGGCGCACCGAACACGTTTAGGGCGGCTTTGTTCGGTTTAGTCGCTCAGTAAAATCAAATGAGCAATATTCGAGTAGGTTTCGAGGTAGAAGCAAGCGCAGCGAGACTCAAAATCGTTCTGAATGCGCTGGTCTGCCTCAACCTGCTCGAAATGTCCGCAAAAAAATATCCTCCACTGTATCGCAGTGGAGTGCGATATCGCAGAGAACCTCAGATACCGGGTCGTTATGAACAGTGGCTTACGATAAAAGACTTGGTCGCCAGAGGTCATGGAGACTGTGAAGACCTGGCCAGCACAAGGGTTGCAGAGCTCAGGCGATTAGGTGTCAGAGCAATACCTTGGCTACTTAAAAACGGTCCCACTTGGCATGTCGTAGTCAGATATCCCGACGGCAGAATTGAAGACCCCTCGAGAATTCTCGGTATGGGTAAGGAGTAATTATTTATGGGTTTCGCATTCCTTTTAATCCTAGGTCTTGTAGGGCTAGCGGCGGCTCAGTCAGGAGCACCGGAAACTATACCGGTATCGAAAAAACAAACAGCACAGCCTAAACGAGTTGCGCCGCCACCAAAAACCGCACCTCCACCTCCACCACCTCCACTTCTGCCAAAAAAAATAACAGAAGTGACGAAAATAACCCCACCAAAAAAAGAAGCGCGCAAAGCACTGATAAAAGCGGCTAAACCTGTGCCGGACAAGAAAATTTTAGAGAAAATCAAGGCGGCAAAAATCGCACCGAAAACACCGAAAGGCGAAGCTGTTTTGAAAAATATGTTGGCGATGGCTACATCTTCGAAAGCGCCGCCTGCTCAGAAAGCTATGGCGGCACAGCAAATAAAAGCAATAATAGCTAAGCCAGCACCGCAAAAAGCAGCGGCAATCAAAGCCTTGCCGGCAATAGCTAAACAAAACATCGCAAAATCAGTCATAACGGCCGAAAAAACCACTAAACCTACTCCAGACCAAGCCGCCAAGGCGTTGCAGCTCTGGACAAAAAACGGCGGCAATCAGGGCACAGCCGCAAACCGTTCCGAAACAGTTAAGCGGAGTCAAGGATTAATGGGTCTTGCAGCCGATGGAATAATAGGACCTAATACACGGTCTAGGGCGTCTGCATTAGGATTTCCACTCGCGTTGCGCAGTGCACAAAAACCCGGTGCCGTTGGAGCTTGGAGATAAAAATGAAATATTCCATAACAGAAAACCAAGGAGTGTACACGGCGACCATACCGATAGCACTAGACAGCGGCAAGATTTTGCTGATAAAAGGCCGCGCCGCACTCGATGACACGTACAAAGATTTTGCGATGAATCCCGAAGTGGGCGGATTTTTCGGCGATGTAGGTAGGTTTTTCAAGAAAATTACGAAGTCGAAAGCACTTCGTAAGGCCGTCGGAGTTGCAAAAGGAATTCTAAAAAACCCAATCACTACGGCGGCGCTAGGTATTGTTACGGGCGGCGCTGCTGTACCAGCGTTAGGTGCTGCTAATGCGGCAATACGAATAGCCGAAGAAGCGAAAAAAACAGGCAAAAAAGCCATTGCGGCGAGAAAACTCATAAGGGCCTCGATAAAAGTCGCAAACAAAAAGAAACTCAAACGTATCGCTATCGCTAAACAAAAACAGCTTGTTTTAGAGCGCGGCAAATTTCCTATGGAGAAATTACCAGCAAAATTCAAAGCAAAAAAACGAACCCTAGCAAAACTGCCTACAGCGGCCAGAGCGGCCGATTTTCTAGTCAACGTGCATCTTGCATAGCATAGGGGGACAACATGGCGAGAAATCCGGACAGAATAACAAAACAGACGTATTTTGCGTCTGGCACAAAAGGTCTTGAAGAACCACAGCCGATAATCGATGAACGAAGGCGTTGGTACGGTTCTCTGTCCGGCATCAGTCAATCGAATGAAATTCTTATTCCGGCTATGCCTATATGGCAAGATGTTTATGCGGCGATGCCTGGTCCTTTGGTCGAGGTTCTTCGATTAACATTACCGCGACCGGAACCCGTCACCTTGTATTTCCATCCTTTTGGTTGGGACCCGGCTTTCGGTTCAAATAACAGATTTAGGGTTAGTTATCCGAATCATGCGGAAGAACAAGTCAATAACGTTTTGTCAACAAACGCAGGTCGAATATTTATTGAGTGGGGTGTAGGGTCTGGAAAGGACTGGACGTATGTCGATGCAGCACCCGGTAGTTTACACATACCATCAGCTTCGTTTATAGTAGTATCGGCGTATGCATATTTGGCACCGTATCGGTTACTGGTCACTTCTCAAGTCGGCTATCCTCACAACAATTGTACCGCCTCTTGGACATTCAAATATACTCGCACACTCGCTCCAGGGAATTCAGCCAGAATTCCGCTACCGCATTATGCGCGAGACATAACAGTAATGTTTTCGGGCGTAGATGTCACTAGCGAAGGTTATTTAAGACTAATGAATTCAAATAATGCTGATATGCATTGGTGGTACTTGCGCGGTCCTTGGCCGCCTAACCCTCAAACAATACCGTATGCTCCTGTATCAGTACCGTTAGGTAGTGGTAACAAGGTCGAGGCAGGCATTGTAAACACTGGCGGATTTAATTGCACCGTGTGTGCGATTGCCAATGTGAGAGTAGCATGACTGTAAAATTACTCGACAACACGCAGTTCGGAAGAGTATCAACGGTTGCAGGAGCGAGTCCTATCGCGGTAGCACCGCCAAACGACGGTCTCGCTCCACTGCTAGACGGGTCTGGTCGGCTCATCGTTGTTCCATTTATTGGCGGTTCTCTTCTAACCGTACCTACGTTTATCGATTCTCAGGCAGTAGTGCTCTGGCAATTGATTTCAGCGGTAGCATGTAATCTAACACAAGCGTGGGGAGCTCAGGCTAGTGGAGGGTTACTTTGGTTGCAGCTTTTCAATCTCGCCGCTGGACCGCCAGGAGGCGCAGTAGTGCCCAGAGCAGCACCTATCCCGGTTCCAAACAATGGTATGTGGTCGCTAGTATTCGGAGATGGAGGTCTATCGTTTACCACTGGTCTAGTAATCGCGTATTCGACAACGCAAGCGACCTACACAGCACCAGCTATCGGTGGCTGGATTAGCGGGTTTGTGCGATGACATCAGGCATCGGATATCCGGGCGCTTTCGCCACTTCTGTTGATAGTGGCGGTCCAGTAGGGCTCGATACGGGATATATCCGTGACTGCAAGGTTTCTTGGCTGTCAGTGACTCAGGTACAGATAGCAACAGGAGTATGCAGGTCCGATGACGATACTACAGATATACAAGTCAGTGGAGTGCTGACAGTCGATATTACCGCGACTGGCGCGAACGGTCGTAATGTCGATACCGCTGAAGCTGCCAACAAATGGTACGCGATATACATAATCAAAAACACTGCGACCGGTGCGATAGCCGGATTTTTAATAAACGAAGACGACCTATTGACATTTACGTGGCCGGTCGGCTACACAAAAAAACGGAGAGTCGGTTGGATACGCAATAACGCAACAAGCAATTTGCGCGATGGTGTGTATATCGGTAAAGGTAGCTCTCGATATTTCCAATATCGGGTAAACTACACTGAACTCATAGCGTTGTCTGCTGGCTCTGCCGTTGTATACACAAACGTCGATATATCAGAATGGGTTCCTCCAACATCAACATATGTCAGAACAAACAATTTTTACGACCCTAATATAGGCGCTAGTTATTTTTATTTACGACCGGATGGTAGTAGTTATGCAACGCCTATATATTTTAGTTGGGGTACAACATATCCGTCTACTGATGCCTTTATTGATGTAGAAACAAGTACTAGCCAAATAATTGAATATTTAGTAGGAAATGCCGCAGATGATTTGTATATTTATATCGCTGGATTTTACGATGAGGTATAGATATGGCTGAAGCAAAACGAGTAGTGACTAGTAACACAACAGGAGGTGTATACAAATACGGTCGCAGTGATTTTACAGGTCAGTTCAATCCGGCCGTTTTTACTCAATTCGTTTTGGCTGATGAAGCTCAATTTGTGAATGGAATTAAGCCGTATTACCACAAAATAGTAGCCGGGCTGCTTGTAGAGATGACGCCAGCAGAAAAATTGGCCGTTGATACAGAGCGTGAATCGATTGCGCAATCGAAGTTAGAAGGGGCTCTGCGAATCACTAGGCAATTTCCTAACGTAGCAGCGTTGCCAATTCCACCGCCCGGTCCCGGATATATTGTGGCAGTCGCCAGCATGAACGGCAGTCGAGGTCTAGCGTACTCGACAAATATAGGATGGTCGCTTTATCAACAAACAGGTAGTGTATGAAGTTGCCGTCTAAAACGAAAATTCAAGCTTTGTTGTTCGATACGAGTGTCTGGAATCAAAAAGGTGCACAGTCATGGGCGCGTAAGCACAAGTTTTCAGCCACGGCCGTCGACAAAACCGATAATTACATTCGAATTCGGCAATTCGACCCGAACCTGTTTCAGCCAAATACGTTCCGTACCATCGCAGTCGGCCGGGGAATCAAAGCCATTATCGGTCGTCCTTGGGTCAAACTAATAGGACCAAAAACAAACCCACATCCATTGCCGGATAATGACGCGCGCGTGCTGGTCGAAACGATACACGATAATTGGAAGCTGCACCGAGCAAAACATATAGTGTATGGCAAGCTGGCGAAAATGAAGGCGGCCAATAAGCTGACAGCGGCCATATCGCACCGCCAATTCAGCTCTTTAGTTAATGCAGCCACAAAGACTTATCATAAAATGGCTCACGTAAAAAAATCAGTAAAACCGTTCAGCGACAAAAGCAAAGCGCAAGCGGTTTCATTGTTGACGTCGGAATTCAATCGATATTGGCGTGCTGGTCAGCTTGACCATTATCTACCCCGCGGCGCTTGGAGCAGACGGCAAGAAAAATCATGAAATATCCTCTACCAAAACCTAATTGGACATGGCTAGCGATAGGGCTAATTGTCGGTATAATCTTTAAGGATAAATTACCCGAATCCCTAAAACAGCTATTGGGTATAAAAACCAAAACGGACAAATGAAACCGCAAACCATCAGACTAATTGATGTATTTTTGCTTGGACCGTTGATGGTTCAGTCGGGCATGAAACAAAGCAAAAATCTGGCCGGCAAAGCGATGATTGTTTTCGGGATAGCGACAATCATCTACAATTGGCAGAACTATCAAACGGAACGGAAACAAATAGTATGAGAGTACTGCAATATATGATTCAGAGTGGCATCATCCTAGCTGTGCTGTCTGCTACTGGAGTAACAATTAAAGCATACGCCGAACTGGAGTCGCTAAAAACGAGAGTCGGTATTCTCGAAAAAGCAATCGACAAACTTGATGCGAAATTGGACGAACTCCCTTTATGCGCGCGTTAGAGAATCTGGTATCACTGCCAGTGATGACCTGGACACATAACGGTAGGAAGTTACGTTATAACCTATCACTCGTCGATATCGAGGATTTTACTCGCGCGGTTTGGCGCGAAGGCGAACCGCGTCTCGCGGTCGCTCATACGCTGTTACAGCGCTTTGCATGCTTGTATTCTGGCAAGCGACCGTATGAAACGTTTTCTGAATTTTTGCGCGCGTACGTACAGCCGATTAATCCGCGTTGGTTTCCAACGGGTGAGCTCCACAAGAAAGAAGTCGCTCGACTAGTTAAAGCCGGAAAAACGAACGAGGCAAAAGAAGAACAAGCTAGGGCGGCAAGGCGAGTCGAGTACTCGACAACTCCCATGTCGAGCATTCCAGTCGCATACAGAGACCTTGTTTCACAAATTCTTTCTGGCCTGACAAGGTCGCCAGTACCGACCGCACAACATTTTTCGGAATCGAAAGCATCTAGTACGGACACTCAAGAAGTCGCAGAACGTAAAGCTTATACGTGGGGCGCACAAAAAAAGCTCGACGTCTTGGCGGTCGCAGAAGGCTACAAGCCCGGTATCAACTGGTTTTTTGCGATACCTGGAGCTGTGCCGCCTAACCCGACTTTCAGCGCGACAGATATGAGGTCGTATGCACTGTTGGTTCTGCTCGGGCTAGTCCTGTTGGCGCGAAAAAAGTGAGTGAAAATCTTATGTCAAAAGAATTACCCGTAGGTTTGCAACGCAAGAAACTCAGACAAGCAATAAAAGAGAAGCGAAAAGAAGTATTACCGAAACTCAAAGCGTCGATTAAAGAGGCCAAAAAGCAAAAAGCTAGACGAATAAAAGAATGCAAGCAAGAGTGTAGGATTTTGCATCGTAAATTTGTTTCAGACGCGAAAAGAGCACGACAAAAACTTGCGGCTCACATCACCCGAGCTCGGGACAAGGCAAAAGAGTTTTGCAAAAGCTGCAAAGTCACCGTAGAAGCTGAAAATATCGCGAAAATTCAGAAAGCGCTTGAAGCTATTAAGGCTGAAAGTGAACAGATAAAAGAGCTTGCTAAAAAAGCCAGTTCAATCAAATCAGAACGCGGTAGAAAAGGAGGATTAGCAGCGGCCGAAAAAAAAGCAGAGTCAGATGACTTTGTGCGACAAAATTTAGGAGATGACAAAGAGTTAATCGATTTGTTCAATACAGTGAAGTCTAAAATCAAACCGAGTCCTCAAAGGTCGCGCACAGAAGCATTCTTTGAATTTGTTGAATCGCATCCTGAAGCCTTAGAAGAACTTAGAGCTAAGAAAGAAAAAAAGTGGCAAGAAGAAGCTGAAAAGCTTTTTCGTGAAAGGTCGGAATGCTCTATCTCTGAATCTGATTGCGTCGATAAGCTGACAAAGATTTTGAAAGAATGGAAGTCGGCAGAAAAGTTTCTTGAGGAAGCACCTTTCTAATTTCCTAAGTCAATAGCTGTACGATAGGGTTATCATTCCAGATAGCTGCACGTTCGATGTATCCTTGCATTATCGACGATGTATGCCACCGTCCATGTCTCATCAACGACCTTTCAGATATCCCAGAATGCGCGGCGAAAGTCGCGAATCCTCGTCTTAGAGAATGGCTCGAAAGATGCAAATTCAGTTTTGCTTTTTTTGCGGACACATCCAGAATTCGTCCTACCGTTTTTTGACAGAGTCGGTTGCCGTACAAATTGACAAATATCGGTAAGTCACCATTGGCCGGTATTCCTGTTCGACGATTGGAACTTATTGTAGGCAGTTGAAGATTTAAAAGCTCACAGTTATTTTTCCAAAGTCGCAAAGATCGAACCGGACATATAGATTGGTAAGTATCTTTCAGGAGTGGTATACCGAGTATCTCAGATTCGTCACTGGTTTTCGATTTTCTAATTGTTAGCTCGAATCCCTGTTGTGCTTCTGTAATGTCATTCCAATTCAGAGCCACAATTTCACTAGCTCTCAAAGCACCGCACCATCCTAAGGTAAGCAGCGCGATGTCTCTCGGTATGCGCCAATACTCATAAGCGCTATTCTTGGCCGTCAAAGCGTCACAAATAGCCATCAAATCGGCGATTGATAAAGGATGTGCTTTGCCTGGTTCGCGTCTGTCTTTTCGAGCGATGCCCCGCATGACTTCAGTCACGGAACGGGCGAGAGTAGGGTCATTGCTGGCGTTGTGAAGCATCCTAACTACAGTCACAGTACGCCGTATTGTACTTTTTGCAAAATGTTGTTCGTGCATCCAGACCAGATAATTGACCATCGTATTTTCATGCACTGGATATTCATAGACGTGATTGTTGACTGCCCACTGAGCAAACCGTTTCCAATCTTTCCTGTAGCTTTCGATTGTCGATTTTGACCATCGAGCACGCAATATATCTGACAATGTACTCTCAGATACATCCATCACAGTATCAAACCGATTTGCTAGCGTATCCATTCCCTATGAGTTCTGCCATTCGGAGAAAAAAGAGCAGCGTAATGAAGTCCATTGTTTTTGATAAGTTCATAGAGCATTGAATACATTGCATCTAGGGTTCCGTGATAAACTTCTGTACGACTATACTTGTCGTTCACGTAGTGCAGTTTCCATTTATATTTTGTAGATATCACTAAGTTTATCCATGAGAACTCAAACGAGAATAGATATCACTCAAACGAGAATAGATATCGTTATTGATTTCCGTTTGTATGCCCTGTACTTTTTCGATATGTGCGATTAGCTTTTCTTCCATATCAAGCAGAGCTTTTATGTCGATGTATTTTCTATCTTTTTTTTCCATGATGCCTTATAAAATATTGTATTCTTGCTATTTCTTGCGTCTGTGTTCGGCAAGATAAGTCACCTTCAAGGGCTTCTCGAACTTCATCTTTGGTTGATTCTCTTAACTTTTCTATCTCATCGCAAGCGTCATTTATTATTTTTGCTGGATTAGACGAAAATATAATTACTCCGTTTGGATATAATTTTGCTAAACGGAATAACGATTTGAAAAACACGTTTATATTTTTAGAATCCAAGCTTATTTTGTCTATTACCTTATTCAATTTCTTTCCCCCATTTTTCGTCAGCTCGATGCGCACGTTCCAACAATGATTCAAGGTCACGCACCAATTGTTTTATTTCGTGGACTTTGACTGTCGATTTTTTTTTCCACATACGCCTAACCAGTTCATTGATTGCCTGTATCAGGCAATTCTCTACGCTTTTCATAACGACACCTAAAAACAAAATAGACGAAATCATGTCCGGGAATATTCTTTTCCAGGACACAATTTTAATCAAGAGAATTGCATCACATTTTGAATCTGTGATATGGTCGAGCAAGGTCCCTAGGTAGGAAGTTATCCCCTACCGAGAGCTAGCATTTGGACCCCCCCTTTATGCTGGACAGGGACCCCCTTCAATCACCATGCGCCATGCGACATTGAAAAAAATCCCAAAGTCCCACCACCGATGAAAGAGAACAACGAGAACATCGAACGATGCCTACGAGACTGCAAAGGCACGCGAATATCGTATCAACCACTGCGAGATGCTCACCTCAGTTGCTGTCTCGAATGTGGGTATATCTTTGTTCGGTATAAAGACGCCATCGTATATGAGGATTATCAACCAGAAGCGATAATCACAGGTTTTAGCGTAAAAATGTTCGAAGCGATTCGCGCATTAATGCAAGCTCTGCAAATTGGTTCAAAGTAGTTATATCA
>Ga0256868_10001310_pt1 | contig 13721 bp, 12 predicted proteins | sample RVTome_13_FD_187341 | JGI IMG/M metagenome (GOLD analysis project Ga0256868, IMG submission 187341) | Soil microbial communities from uranium-contaminated site in the Upper Colorado River Basin, Wyoming, United States - RVT92D227 HiSeq ... | reverse complement strand
TTGGTACTGGAAGGCCCTCGATTACCTGGCCTATATGGGTGTCCATAAAAAATTGAAAGATCATTTAGGTCTCTCAAGGATCAGGGACACCTATACCGGAGGGGCAGCCATGGGGCCAGATCATTTTCGATTCTTCCATGCCATTGGAGTGAACTTAAAACAGATTTATGGACAGACAGAAATTGCTGGCATTTCAGTGCTGCATCGTGATGGCGATATCAAATTCGATACGGTGGGCAAACCTATCCCTGAGACAGAGGTAAAAATCACTCCGGAAGGAGAGATCATTTCAAAAAGCCCCTCCGTTTTTAAGGGCTATTACAAGATGTCTGAAGAAACAACTCAATCCCTCAGAGATGGATGGCTTCATTCAGGGGATACGGGTTTCATCGATGTGGATGGCCATCTGGTCGTTTTCGATCGAACCAAAGATGTCATGACATTAAGCGATGGAACGAAATTCGCTCCACAATATTTGGAGACCCGGCTCAAATTCAGCCCCTATATTAAAGATGTTTGGGCAATCGGCGACATTAAACCTTACATCACTGCTGTCATCTGCATCGATTACGGTGTGGTGGGCAATTGGGCAGAGGCCCGAAATATTGCTTACACCAGTTATCCTGAACTTTCTCAGATGCCCGATGTTTACGATCTGGTTCAGAAGGAAATTATCAAGATGAATCGCGATCTCCCCCCCATTGCCCAGATCAAAAAATTTGTCAACCTCTACAAAGAATTCGATGCAGATGATGAAGAATTGACACGAACCCGAAAATTGCGAAGAGCCTTTGTCGAAGAACGATATAAAGATATTGTGAACGGACTTTATTCTGATAACAATAGTGTCCATATGGACACCAATATCACTTATGAAGATGGAAGAGTGATCCATATTAAAACAGATCTTCGGGTGATGGAAGTGCCGAAGTAATAAGAATAGGATTTAAGGAAACAAGGGGTCGAGGGGTCTCGTGACAAATTTAATAATAAACACTCGAACCCTGGAACCCTCGAATCCTTGAACCCTTTGCATAGGAGATTTTATGGAACTTTTCTTACAACTCTTTATCACGGGAATTCTAGTCGGTAGCATCTATGCCTTGGTCGCTCTGGGTTGGACACTGATCTATAAATGCTCAGGCGTCCTTAACCTGGCCATGGGTGAATTGACATTGATTGGAGCGTATGTCTGCCTGACTCTATACCAATGGGGTATCCCTTTTCTTCCGGCCCTGCTCATCACCCTTGTCATTGGATTTGCCTTGGGCATCCTCACGGAAATCCTTTTTCTCAGGCCAATGGTCGGGGAACCCGTTTTAAGCGTCATCATGGTAACCGTGGGTCTGGCCTTCTTCTTTAAAGGGCTTGTGATGCTCACCTGGGGAACGGATACCCGGGTTTTCACCCCCACTGTTTTTCCCATAGAACCTGTTTTCCTGGGTAAGGTTGTAGTTGGCCAGGTTTATCTCTGGGCTTTTGTCGCATCGATTATCCTACTCCTCGCCTTTGTCTCTTTCTTCAAGTATACAAAGTGGGGACTATCGATGCAGGCGACTGCGGATGATGAGATGGCTGCGCTCTCTCTTGGAGTGAACGCTAAGATTGTTTATGCCCTTGCCTGGGCCATCGCCTTCATGGCTGCTGGAGTAGGTGGAGCTCTGCTTGGAAATATTAATGGGTTAAACATTTCAGTTGGTTATCTGGGGCTCCTTGTCTTGCCTGCTGTGGTGTTGGGAGGATTAAATTCGGTTCCTGGAGCCATTGTCGGTGGGTTGGTCATTGGGGTTCTTCAGAATTTAGCAGACGGCTATCTGAGCCGTTTTACCCCTGGTGGGTTGAAAGAGGTTTTCCCGTTTGCAGTGATGGTAATCGTCCTATTGTTTAAACCTTATGGGCTGTGGGGATGGGTCCGAATTGAGAGAGTCTAAAAACTCAATTCCCAATTAGCAATAAGCAATTATTAATTTGCAATGTTAAAAGGAAAAAAGATCGTCATTGATCATTGAGAATTGATCATTGGCCATTGACCATTGATTACTGGAGGTTTGTATGGGTCATCGACCTTGTGGAGTTTATCACCAATATTACAAACAGGATCATGCCTGGTGGCAGACCAAATTTGTATGGGGGAAGATGATACTCCTGTTTATCGCTATTTTTTACCTTATCCCTCAGTTTGCGGGTTACTATTTAATTGGGATTATCAATGTCATCGGATATACAATTCTTTCTGCCATAGGCGTCCAATTACTCATTGGTTATTGTGGACAAGTGACCTTAGGGCATTCTGCATTCCTTGCTATCGGAGCATATACCTGCACGCTATTGATGCTTCAGTTGCATATCCCCTATCCTATCGCAATGATTCTCGGGGGAATTGCCGGCGGTCTTTGGTGCGTTCTGTTCGGCCTCCCCTCTGCTCGAGTCAAGGGATTTTACCTCATTATGACCACCATGGCGGCTCAATTCATTACTGTGGAATTCTTCATTACCCAGTATGTCAGTCAAATTGGGGGAAGGGGTGTGGCCTTTTCGATTCCACCCGGGACGGTCAAGATAGGCCCATGGATGATTAAATCAGATATGGATGTTTATTACGTGATGGTAATCCTTCTTATATTGTGTATCCTCGTCATGGCAAATCTTCTTCGGTCAAAGATCGGTCGAGCCTGGATTGCTATCCGAGATAATGACATCGCTGCAGAAACCATGGGGGTAAACATTGTTTTTTACAAACTACTCGCCTTCTTTGTGGCAGGTTTTTTTGGTGGCATTGCAGGAGCTTTCTGGGTAACCTCCCTTGCAGCCGTCAGCCCGGAACATTTCCATTTCGGATGGTCCCTCTGGTTGGTGGGTGTTATCCTGATTGGAGGGGTCGGGAGTATCCACGGGATAATCTATGGCGCATTTTTTATGACTCTGATACCCGAAGGCCTCAAATTCCTCATATTTGCTCTAACACAAAACCCATTTTTTGTTGATCTCATGCCTTTTTTGCCACTTCTGTTAGAAAAATTTCTTTTTGTTAAAGAGGCGGCCTTCGGTCTGGCCATTGTCCTGTTTCTCATCTTTGAGCCGAATGGCATCTCTTATCGCTGGTGGCAGATAAAGAACTATTTTAACCTATGGCCGTTTTCGTATTAACCGTGTCGCGTGTCCGACATCCGTGACCGTGGAAAAGAAAGAACAAAATACGGACACGGACCACGGACACGGTCACGAGCTAAAGAAGGGGGTGATGCGACGTCATGGGATGGTGGGAGAAGATTTTACCGGGGAGTAGTTTTCATTCTTATCTTAAACTTTACAGGAGGTAAAAAATGAGAATCAGAATCTTTATGATTGTTGTGATTTCTCTTGTGGTGGGTCTCAGTGCTTCATGGGTCTTTGGACAGGCCCAAGAAGTGAGATTGGGTGCTCTCCAGGATACAACAGGAGCCACATCTGATGTGGGCAAGGACGAGGCATTGGGAGTCCGGGAAGCAGTCCAGTATTATAATGACCAAGGTGGGATCAACGGCAAAAAAATCCGTTTATTCCAATATGACTATGGATATCGAGTTCCTGAAGCCATCACTACTTATAAAAGGTTTAGAGATTACGACAAGGTGGTTATGGTTTTAGGGTGGGGAACAGGTGATACGGAAGCCCTTTCTCCCACAATCAATGCTGATAAGATGCCTTACCTCTCCAGTTCTTTTTCAGGTCATCTATGCGATCCAAAGAAGACCCCGTATAACTTTGTTTATGGAACCGACTATTCGACCAATGCACGCGGGGCGATCACCTATTGGTTTGAGGAGGTCTGGAAAAAGGATCCCAAATGGAAGGCCCTTCGAGAAAAGGGGGGAAAACCCAAATTCGCTTGTTTCATGGATACTGCCTCCCCTTATGCCACCGCACCAATCAAAGCCATCAAAGATCAGGCGGCACTCCTTGGCTTTGAGGTTGGGCCTGATGCAAACGTATCCTTAACAGCTTTGGATACTAAGAGCCAGGTCATCGCCGCCAAAGGTTTTGGGGCGAATTTAGTGTGGCATGGAAACACCACCATGTCAGTATCCGCTGCCATCAAGGATGGTTATGCCCTGGGACTTGGAGCGGATCATATTATCAATAACTGGGGATTCGATGAAAACCTGGTTAAGTTAGGTGGGCCGGCCGTCGAAGGAGCAATGGGCTTGATTGCCTGTGCTCTCTTTATTGATGAATATCCGGCAAAGAAAAAGGTCCTTGAATATGGTAAGAAGCTAAACCCAGGCATCCCCCTCGAAAACCGACTGATCCGGACGGTCCAGGGCTGGGTGAAGGTGACCCTCGCTGTAGAGGCCATGAAAAAAGCTGATAAGGCTGGTAAACTGAATGGTCCTGGAATCAAAGACGCCTTTGAAACCTTTAAAGACTGGCCAGGGTTGAAGGAATTTGGTGGTCAATTGGTAACGATCACCCCAACAGATCATCGCTATAGCTCCATCGTCAGGGTTGGAAGGGTCATCAAAGGAAAACCTCAAACGGTTGGTGAAATTGACATGCGTGCTAAATTCCCTGACAAGTGGGCTTCCTGGCTCGGATGGTAAGGAGGAAAACGTTGAAACCAGAAGCCTCGATTGCTTCAGGACCGATCCTGAAACTAAACAATATTGAAGTCATGTATCATGAAGTCATTCTTGTGTTGAAGGGAGTTTCCATCGATGTCCCCCATGGAGGTATTGTTGCCCTTCTTGGAGCTAATGGGGCTGGAAAATCAACCACCTTAAAATCCATTTCCGGCTTGTTAAAGCATGAGGATGGTGAGGTGACCGATGGAAGCATTGAGTTCATGGGAGAGAAGATCCACCATCTCTATGCCGAGGAGATTGCCAAAAGGGGAATCTTTCAAATTATTGAGGGAAGAAGAGTTTTTGAACACCTTACAGTAGAAGAGAATCTACGAGTTGGGGCCCACCTTAGGGAAACTGGCTCAGCCAGTAAAGAAAGATTAGAGATGGTTTATCACTATTTCCCCAGACTGGTAGATCGACGCAATGTTTTGGCAGGATTCATCAGCGGCGGCGAGCAGCAAATGGCTGTAATCGGCAGGGCATTGATGGCCCGACCGAAACTGATGCTGCTCGATGAGCCGTCCATGGGACTCGCTCCTCTTCTCATCAAGGAAATCTTTGAGATCATCACCAAATTAAACAGAGAAGAAAAGATTCCGCTTCTCCTTGTAGAACAGAATGTTAAGTTAGCCCTCACCGTGGCGCCGTATGCTTATGTGTTAGAGAACGGCAGGCTCGTGATGCATGATACTTCAGAGAAGTTAAAGGAAAATCCCGACATCAAGGACTTCTATTTGGGACTCTCTGACATTGGTGAAAGAAAAAGTTTCAGGCAGGTGAAACATTATAAGAGAAGAAAAAGATGGCTCACATAAAACCGTGACTCGTGATTCGTGTCCGTGGGTCGTAAAAGTTTTGTTAAATAAAAGTCTTATAGGTTACGGACACGGTCACGTTATTTTCATTTAATGAAAAGGAGGGTTATTATGCGAAGATCGTTACTAATGCTGATTGTAATAACATTTGCTGTCTGGGGAATGACAGGGTGTAAACCGAGCCTTCTCCCTACGGAGGATCCTGGAAAACCAAGAGTTACATTGGAACGGGTCGAGGTGATGAGTTATTTCCCTTGGGTAGATCTTCCTGCCCGGACTCCATTGGCCCTTGGTTTCGTGTTTAATGTCAATAACCCCAGCGGATATAATATCATGCTGGATAATATTAAATTTACTGTCTCCTTTGAAGCAGCTCCAAATAAATATATTGAGATTGCGACCCCAACCTATTATGACCAGATCTATTTCCCACCCAAAACAACGAGTCAGTATCGAATCGTAAGTGTTTTGGATTCGGGAACCATCCGGCTTACCCTTCTTGTGGCCCAGGCGCCGAAGATTCAGGAATTGAAGCTTAACCCTGCTGACGTGATCAAAGATTGGTATGCAAAAATTGGGGATTTTAGTTTTGGTGTCAAAGTGTCAGAGGGAATGGCAGTTTTCAACACTGAGAAAGGGGATGTTTTCGTTCCCTTTGAAGGAAAATTTCCAAAGAAATAATGAGACCCAATGAATTCCTTACATAATACCCCTCACCCTCATTAAAGAAGTGAGGGGTATTATTTTAAAACCCCTCCCAACCTCCCTTTTGTAAAGGGAGGAGCCTATCAATCTCCCTTTTGTAAGGGGGCGTATTAAGGAGATTTCCATGCCTAAAACAGAAGCCATGGATCGGACTATGGGTTTTTTTAAGAAAAATCTCGAGACCATGCCCCATAAAAAGCGTCTTGAATACCTGAATCAAAAGCTGAGAGGAATTATTCAATACGCTTTTAAAAATTCCGTGGCTTTTAAGAACAAAATGGATTCCGTTGGATTGAAACCGAGGGACATACAGACGATCAAAGATTTGGAAAAAATCCCCATCACGAAAAAGGCCGACCTCGTGGAGCTTCAGAAGAAAAACCCTCCTTTCGGCGGATTCGAAGGGGTCCCTGTTCATGAATTGAGAAGAATCTATGTCTCACCCGGTCCCATTAATGAGCCAGGTGATAGGGAATACGATGAGCTGGGTTGGGCCCAGGCCCTGTATGCCGGAGGCTTTCGCCCCGGAGACATTATCATCAATACCTTCAGCTACCATATGGTCCCTTTTGCCATGCATATGGTGGACAATTCGCTTCATATGGTTGGGTGCGTTACCATACCCACCGGCGTTGGCAATACAGAACAGCAGGTTAATGTTTTAAAAAACTTAAAAGCCAATGGCTACTGTGGGACTCCGAGTTTTCTCCTCAACATCGCCGAGAAGGCAGAAGAAATGGGATTGGATCTAAAGAAAGACCTGAACCTCCAAGTCGCTTTTGTGGCTGCAGAAATGCTTCCGGAATCCTTACGCCTTAAACTGGAAGAAAAATTGGGGCTAATCCTTCGGCAGAGTTATGGGACAGCGGATATCGGTTGTCTGGGTTATGAATGTATGTTGAAGAACGGAATGCACGTCCCGGACGACAAGATTGTGGAGATTGTGGATCCGGAGACAGGCAAACAACTCCCTCCAGGGAAGATGGGAGAGATCGTGGCTACGACCTTTAATAAGGGCTATCCCTTGATCCGATTCGGAACAGGAGACCTTTCCCTCCTGACTGAAACGCGTTGCCCTTGCGGAAGAACCTCTCCTCGGTTGATCAAGATTTTGGGAAGAGTAGATCAAGTGACGAAGGTAAGAGGCCTCTTTGTCCATCCGGGCCAGGTTGACGAAGTAGCTGCCAAGCACCGGGAGATTGCAAGGTATCAAGTGGTGGTCACAAGAAAGGAACATAAGGATGAAATGACCTACCGCGTAGAACTTAAAGAGGAGACTCTGCAACCCGAGAAGTTAAAAGAAGAGATTGAAAAATCCATCCGTGATGTGATGAAGGTCAGAGGAGATGTCCAATTAGTCCCAAAGGGAACGATTCCAGACGGAGCAAAGAAGATCGCCGACCAACGCACCTGGGAATGAATTTCGAATGCTACAAAATACCAGTATCTGGTTTAATGGTTAGGGTAAAGTTGCCGAATTCGTTGATAGGTCGTGCCATTGATCTCCAAGTTTTTAGCCTTAATCTTCTCACACCAACTCTTAATAAACTTTTGACGACTTTTTGTTAAATGTGCTAATATGAGACCCAAAAAGGAAGGAGGAATTTATGAAAATCCACTACAAAGGGTTTATGAGGGAAAAAATTCAAAGAAATCCCGTGACGATCAGCCCCGATGCATCCTTTTTTGAAGCCCGAAACCTTATCCATGAGAAGGGTATTCGACATCTACCAGTGGTAGATAAGAACGGTAAACTGGTAGGAATTGTTACCGACAGAGATATTCGGGAAGCAGCCCCTTCTGATGCGACCCTGCTCAGCGTCCAGGAACTCAACTACTTATTAGGAAAGCTGAAGGTTTCGAGCTTTATGACGCCCAAAGAAAAACTAATTACCATTGTTCCGGATACTATTATCGAAGAGGCTGTTCAACTGATGCATGATCATAAGATCGGTTGCCTTCCTGTCGTAGAAGGGGAAAAGCTGTATGGAATTTTTACAGAAACAGATGCCTTAGACCATCTTGTTGATATATTTGGTCTTAAGCAGAAAGGGACTCGCTTGACCCTTGCCCTGGAAGATAAGCCTGGTACAATGCTCGGAATACTTGAGGTGCTCAAAAAACATAATATAAACATCATCAGCATTGTCACTCCTTCTTTTATGGTGGAGGGGAAAAGAATCGCTGCCATTCGAATTAAAACAGAAGATTACAAGGATATTATTAAGGATTTAGAGAAAGCAGGGTATGATGTTTTATCGATAGGCAAATGGCCATCCATATAGTCTAATTTTTTTTCGATGAAAATTAACAGTTTACGTTAAATGGCATTATCAGGCTTATCCCATGGAAAGCAGCGAAACAAAGTATTATCAAATCGGTGAGTTGGCGAATTTATTGGAACTGAGTCCCCGGACGATCCGATACTATGAGGAAATTGGTCTCCTCAACTCTGTCAAAAGGATCGAAGGGGGAAAAAGGATCTATACGGATAAGGATTTTCAGCGTTTAAGATTTATTACAAGGCTGAAGCACCTCGGGCTGACCCTTTCAGAAATGCTCGAACTGGAGGATATTTACCAAATCCATCGGACAAATCGAAAAGTATTACCCCGACTTTTAGAATTACTCGACACCCATGCGGCAAAGATCGACGAACGGATTAGCAGTCTCAATAAATTAAGGGCGGATATCTTAAACTATCAGGATAAAGTCCATCAAAAATTAAGTATGGATGAGGACTTTCAGAAAGGAAAGGACACACATGACAGAAGTCGTGATCACCAGCGCCGTTCGGACAGCCATAGGTAATTTCCTCGGGGCATTAAGTCCCTTCAGTGCTACGGAATTGGGAGGAAAAGTGATCGAGGAGGCTGTAAGGCGATCCAAGATCCAAAAAAAGGACGTGGATGAGGTGATCATGGGCAATGTTCTCCCTTTTGGATTGGGGCAGAATCCGGCCCGTCAAGCAATGATCAAGGCAGGTCTCCCGATGTCCGGAGGGGCCATCACGGTGAACAAAGTCTGTGGCTCTGGTCTGAAGGCAGTGATGCTCGCTGCTCAAGTGATCCTTGCGGGAGATGCGGAGGTGATCGTTGCCGGCGGAATGGAGAATATGAGCCGAGTCCCCTATTACCTAGAAAATGCAAGGACGGGATACCGGCTCTGGGATGGCAAGCTAGTAGACGGTATGGTCCATGACGGTCTCTGGGACGTGGTGAGCGATTACCATATGGGGTATACTGCTGATATCCAATCGAAGAAGTTTAATATCAGTCGTCAAGAACAGGATCAATTTGCATACGAATCAAACCTCAAGGCAATGAAGGCAATACGAGAGGGAAAATTCAAAGAGGAGATCCTCCCTATCACGATCCCTTCAAAGAAAGGGGAACCCGCCATCTTTAACACGGATGAGGGACCCCGCGAAACAGATCTCAAGGCTATGGCCAAATTGAAATCTGTCTTCAAGGAGGATGGAGTTGTCACTGCCGCAAATTCCTCTAAGATCAGCGATGGAGCAAGCGCTCTCGTGGTCATGTCAAGGGAGAAGGCCCGGGCTTTAGGCGTGGAGCCCATGGCCAAAGTCGGAGCCCAGGCGGCAGCAGGGGTGGAATTGGAGGATGTATTGGTTGCCCCCATTCAGTCCATTCCAAAGTGTCTCAAAAAAGCAGGTCTTTCTCTTAAGGAGATTGACCTGTTCGAAATCAACGAGGCCTTTTCTGCCACCACCGTAGCCATCTTCAAAGCCCTCGGAATTGAGAGAGAGAAGGTCAATGTCCACGGGGGTGCTGTCGCCCTGGGCCATCCGATCGGTGCAAGCGGGGCGAGAGTACTGACCACTTTGCTTTACGCCATGAAAGAGACGGGGGCTAAGAGAGGAATGGCTTCGCTCTGTTTGGGCGGCGCCGAAGCCGTCAGTTTAATTGTGGAAAGAATAGGCTAAAAAGAACATTACAAAATGCAAAGTTAACAACCTAACGTTATCAATGAAAGATTTTTCTTTACATTGCTAATTGCTAATTTTTCAATGTTAATTTTGCAATGAGGTTTTAAGAGGAGGCCTTATGGACATCAAGACAATCGGTGTTGTGGGCGCCGGGCAGATGGGAAATGGGATCGCTCAAGTGGCTGCCCATTCTGGATTTCGTGTCGTGATGAGCGATATTGCCGACTCCTTCGTCCAAAAGGGGCTTGGCACCATTTCCAAGAATTTGGGCAAGATGGTAGAGAAGGGAAAAATTCCTCCCCAGAAGAAGGAAGAGATCATGGGAAGGATCATAGGGACCATTCAAGTGAAGGATATGGGCGAGACGGATTTCGTGGTGGAGGCAGCCACGGAGAATGAATCCCTGAAATTGAATATCTTTAAGGAATTGGATCAGGCTATTCGAAAAGAGGTCATCCTTTCAAGCAATACCTCCTCTATCTCCATCACCAAGATTGCCTCCGCGACCCAAAGACCTTCACAGGTCATCGGTATGCACTTTATGAACCCTGTGCCGGTCATGCAGCTTGTCGAGATCATACGAGGACTACAAACGTCTCAAGAAACTTTTAATACGGTGAAGTCTCTCACCGAAAAGATGGGGAAGGCCCCTGTCGAAGCCAATGACTTTCCTGGGTTCATCTCGAATCGAATCTTAATGCCCATGATCAATGAGGCGATTTATACGCTTTTCGAAGGGGTCGGAACCCCGGAAGCCATTGACGCCGTGATGAAACTTGGAATGAATCACCCAATGGGCCCCCTGGCATTGGCAGACCTGATTGGCTTGGATACTTGTTTAGCCATTATGGAGGTCCTCTACAAGGGTTTTAGGGATTCCAAATATCGCCCCTGCCCTCTTCTCAGGAAGTATGTCGATGCTGGCTATCTCGGCAGAAAAACAGGAAGAGGATTCTACCAATACTAATATTTCAGATTGCAGATTGCAGATTGTAGATTTTAAATCTGAAATCTCAAATTTGAAATCTGCAATTTGAGAAGCATATGGACTTCAAACTCACTCAAGAACAAGAGATGATCCGGTATATGGTGAGAGACTTTACGGAGAAGAACATCAAACCCGTTGCGGCCCTCTATGACGAAGAGAAACAGTTCCCCTATGAGAACCTGAAGAAAATGGCCAATCTCGGTCTGATGGGGATGAATATTCCTGCTGAATTCGGCGGGTCAGAAGTTGGGGTGGTCGCCTATAGCCTCGCCATCACAGAGATTGCAAAGGGATGTGCATCCCATGCAGTCACGACCTCCGTGACCAATATGGTTGCAGAGGTAATCCATGAGTTTGGACAGGAGGAGATAAAAAGGAAGCATGTCCCCAAGCTTTGTAATGGCGAGTATCCAGCTGGTGCATTTGCTATTACAGAACCTCATGCAGGATCGGATGCGGCCAATATTCGTACAACGGCCATCCGCCAGAAAGACACCTATATTCTCAATGGAACCAAAACCCTGATCACCAGTGGTGAGGCTTCAGGCGTTACCATCACCTGGGCCGTCACCGACCGGGATGCGAAGAAAGGAAAAGGGATCAGTGCTTTTGCCATCGAGAAGAGAACGCCCGGGTTCATTGTAGGTAAGGCTGAGGAAAAGATGGGTCATCGAGCCTCTCAAACCAATGAATTGGTCTTCGACCATTGTACTATCCCAGCCAACTGTCTCTTAGGTAAGGAGGGAGAAGGCTTCAAGATCGCCATGATGGAACTGGATGGTGGAAGGATTGGCATCGCCTCTTTGGGACTCGGGGTGGGATTTGCCGCGATTGATTTTGCAATCGAATACGTTAAAGAAAGGGAGGCTTTTGGTAAACCCCTTTCCAACTTTGAGGCTATTCAATGGATGATCGCTGATTCCTATACAGCATTGGAAGCCGCTCAACTCCTGGTCTTACGTGCTGCCTATTTAAAAGAGATCCACCAACCCTTTACGAGAGAGGCCTCCATGGCAAAGCTCTTTGCCACGGAGACGGCAAGGGATGTGGCCATTCACGCTCTCCAGATGTTGGGCGGGTATGGCTACACGAAAGATTATCCTGTAGAACGTTACCTCAGGGACATTATCGGAACCACTCTCTACGAAGGAACTTCTGAAGTTCAGCGGATTGTGATATCGAGGGAAATATTGAATCGCTGATATTTTTTTCATACCCTTAATGAAATTATTCACAGAATGGCATTTGGGCTTCGGATTTGATTTGACATTTTTATTATGATATTTGAGACTTAAGTGTAGTGATTTATTTTGAGTTTTAACATGGGGGGACTTAATAAATGGAATTATCAGAACAGACTTTTGCCCAAAAGTTTGACCTCTACGGATGTTTCCAATGCGGTAAGTGTACGGGAGGATGTCCTGTTTCCTTCAAATCGAGGCTAAATATCCGAAGGCTGATGATCGAGGCTATTTTGGGAAAAAATCTAGATCGGGTCAGTGAAATGGAGGAGCTCTGGGATTGTACCACGTGTAAAACCTGCACACTCCGGTGTCCTCGTGGTTTGAAGCCCATGGATCTGGTCATCGGAATGAGGGGAAATTTGATTGAAGAGGGTCATATTCCAAAGACCATTATCGAAGCCATGGAAAGCGCTTACAAATATGGGAATCCCTGGGGAACACCGAAGAACAAAAGGACGGAGTGGATCAAAGGGCTGCCCGAAGACCTAAAGGTGAAGGACTTTTCCCAAGGCGACCGTGCTGAGTTTCTTTACTTCGTCGGATGCACTGCTTCTTCCGATCCACGAATTCAGGAAATCGCAAAGTCTTTTGTCTTCGGACTTCGACAGGCCAACATCGATTTCGGGATCCTCGGAAACGACGAAAAATGTTGCGGTAACGAGATCCGGAGAATGGGAGAAGCAGGTCTCTTTGAGGAGCTCGTCGAAGGAAACATGAAACAGTTTGAGACCTATCAGATCGAAAATATCGTAACCGCATGTCCTCATGGTTTGAATGCCCTCAAGAATGAGTATCCTCAAGGAAAGTTCAATGTTCTCCACGCCACCCAGATCCTGGCGAAGTGCTTAGAAGAAGGGAAACTTCCTCTCACGCAGCAGGTTAAAAAGGTGGTTACCTATCATGATCCCTGTTTTTTGGGCAAGCAGAATAACATTTTCGATGAACCCCGAATTCTTCTCAATGCTATTCCGGGCCTCACCTTCAAAGAACTTGACCGTTCCCGAGAAAGAAGTCTTTGTTGCGAAGGCGGAGGAGGAAGGATGTGGGTAGAATCTTCAACCGAGACAGGCCAGCGTCTTGCTGAGGTCCGAGTGAGAGACGCCGTAGAATTGGGAGCAGAGATCTTGGTAACGGCATGTCCCCTATGTGTATTGACACTGGAGGACGCTGTGAAAACCTCTGGCTTTGAAGAAAAAATCAAGGTAATGGATGTGACGGAATTATTGGCGGAGGCCATCGAGTAAAATGAGATGGGTTGAATCGGTCACCAAAGAGGAATGGGAAAAGATTGATCAAGTGATCGCCAAGTATCAGGGAAGATATGGAGCGCTCATCCCCGTATTGAAAGAAACTCAGGAGATTTGCGGATACCTTCCCAAGAATGTCCAGCGTCGCATTGCAGATGGATTGAGCCTC
>Ga0256868_10001309_pt1 | contig 13741 bp, 8 predicted proteins | sample RVTome_13_FD_187341 | JGI IMG/M metagenome (GOLD analysis project Ga0256868, IMG submission 187341) | Soil microbial communities from uranium-contaminated site in the Upper Colorado River Basin, Wyoming, United States - RVT92D227 HiSeq ... | reverse complement strand
GCGGGGCTCGACGCCGTGAGGTTCAGGTGGTCTTCGATGCCCATTGCTACGCTTTATGTCGGTGCAGCCTTGGTGTTTGTCGTGTCCGTATTCGGCACGTGGGCAATGGTCGAGAACGAACACTTCGAACAATTCGTACGCATTCAAACCGATCGGAAGCACCGCGTCGTAACATCGGGGCCATATCGAATCGTCCGGCACCCTGGTTATGCCGGGTCGATTCTGGGAGCGCTGGGTGTGCCGCTGATGTTGGGCTCCTGGTGGACGTTCGCGCCTGCGGGGGCAGTGATATTGCTATTCATCATTCGGACAAAACTAGAGGACCAAACACTACGCAAGGAGCTGGAAGGATACGACGCGTATGCTAAAAGGACACGTTTCCGGCTGCTTCCTGGCATTTGGTAGAGAGAAGACCAGGAACTTCGAAAAAGCTGCCGCCCATGTCGTTCAAGCTGGCCGCTTACAGCCGGTTTTTGGGGTTGGTCTTGGCAACAGCAACACCTTTTTTCTACTGTGGCTAACACCACGATGACTCAACTCGGTCTTTATCCTTTCTTTCAATCTAAAGTTAACAACTCCTAACGTAGATTGATCTCCAAACTTTGTAGGAGGGAGAGGTAGTCCGTTTTTCTTAACTCTTTCTTCCTGTAATCCACATCCTTACAAATTGAATTAGCATTCATGATTTCGAGCAATAATCAGTAAATTATCTGCTTGACAAAATCGAGAGACGCAACTATCTATATGTTAATGCCGAGCCATGTGAAGTCTGTGCAAAAATAATCACCGGTCTACAGGTTGAAACAGTAGTGATGTTAGAGGGGATTTACCCGACTAACGGAACTCAGATTTTAAGAGAAGCAGGCATTAACATCCGGTATGTGAAACTGTAATGAGGAAAGGAGGGTAATTCTGATGGATAATCAAGTGGGTTTTTTAAAGACAATTTCCATTGTGGCACGGGATATTCCCGACGCCTGGTTTCAATGTGTATTTAATATCTTGGATGATGGCTACCGCTATGTAATTGACCAAGGAAGTTTTGAGGGTTCAGAAAGAATTGAGTTTGACGATGTGAGGGTAAAAATTACGCATCCTCACATGAGACCACTTGAGCCGGATATTCCTCCGGGTCTTGGTATCCCCGCTCCGGTTGCGCCAGACTATATTGACACTTACTTTAACGAAAAGATAATGGTCGGCGTCAAGGATGAAAACGAAGATTATGTTTATGGTGAGAGGTTGAGCGGGATTCTGGTAAAACGATATAGAGATGGAAAAGGCGATGTTACAATGGATGAGCCGGTTATTGTCGGGCCAAATCAGATTGAAGCAGTGATTGAACGATACCAAAAGTATGGTTTCAATACCAATCAAACAACTATGGAGGTAGGACGACCCGATGATTGTTTATTGAATGACCCTCCATGCTTGAGGTTGGTTGATTGCCGGGTGCGCTACGGTAAACTTCACTTTTTTGTTTATTTTAGATCTTGGGATCTCTGGGGCGGCTTTCCAGCAAACCTCGGAGGCTTACAGATGTTGAAGGAAGATATGGCAAGAAAAATCGGGGTTGAGCCAGGCGAAACCATTGCGTATAGCAAGGGGCTACATCTCTACAAATATATATGGGAATTGGCACAGTTAAGAACTGGCATCAAAAAAGGGGAGTTGAACGATGAAACTCTCGGATAGAGTTCTGATATACCTTTGATGGCACCCCACACTCTTTAGGTTCTTGTTGAACTTGTAAACCCATCCTGATAAACTCTTCGCTAATTTGATAGTGGGTTTCATACATGAAGTGCAACCATTGTGAGTAACACCATGGCTTACGAACAATTCTTCGGTAGTCAAGAACATTTGGGGGGATGGAGATGTATCTTCTGCGAGGAGATTGTTGACGATGTGATTTTAGAGAATCGGGAATGGCTCAACACGGGCGTTATGCTTATCAACAAGAATTGCAAAGATTTGATTTAGCAGATTCAATATTTCAACTCGAAATCAACTACCTCTGGTGTAGAGTAATCCTCACACTTCGTAGGTGAACTCGTTGATTCGGGGCATTGGTTCGGCTTAAAAAATTGATGGGGACAGATTTCGCTTGTTACTTCCTGAAGTCATCAAGGCGAGGATTCATATTGCTAGACCAGATTTCAAGTAATAATCCTTAAAAAGATACTTTTCACAACCTCATTTTGGCATTGACAAAAGATTCGTTTTGTGTCTTACTAAACATACAACCTTAACAAAACTTTCTCTTTCCAAAGGGGGGGTGGTAAATGGAGAAAGACCTTTAGAAGTCCCACTATACAATTTAGAATTTTCCTCTTGAAAGTCAGTTCCATCAGAATTGTCTACTCTCCTCTCTGACTTTAATTTTTTAAAGGCCTTCCATAAAAATAAAAATCATTACGAGTTTAATCCCGATATAGAAGAAGTCATAGAAATTGTCCCTATATATTTTTCTACCAGAAGTCCGTCTGGAGAAAGTTATGAAATGGAGTTTCCAGAAGATGCCGATATTGTGCTTCCGAGGAATTAAAACCTGCTGGAGGCTTTTAATCAGAGAATCACTAAAGTTTAAATATAATTAGTGGATTAAAGAGGAAAGGGGGAAAGGTTTCATAATTTGTTTTACTAAACGGGAAAGGAGAACAATATGATGAAACTACTTATGTTATTGCTGGCTATGGTGATGTTGAGTGGGTGTGCTTCAATGGTAGCAGGTGGAGACAGAAAAATAAGCATTAAATCTACTCCAACAGACGCAACAGTCTCTATCCAAGATAGAGAGTCAAAACAAATTGTTCATAAAGGACAAACTCCAATGATAGTCCCTCTATCCACTAGAGGTGGATACTTCAAAAGCAAACAATACGAAGTAACCATTTCTAAAGATGGATATGATACTAAAACTTTCAATATTGATAGTTTTTTAAGTGGTTGGTATGCGGGTAATATTATTCTTTGGCCAGTTGCAGTAATAGGTGGGCTGATTATAGATCCACTCACTGGTGCTATGTGGTCGCTGACTCCAAAAAATATAGACGCTATTCTGGAAACCTCTAAACAGTTTGAGGAACGTAAGTTGAAGGAGCAAAAAGAGGAAGAAAAGGAATCGAAAGACTAAAATTGGAAAAAGAAAATAAAACAACTGTATTTAGACGATTAGTAGAAAAATAGCGAATCCCTTTTAAGTAGTGATCACCGAAGGTGGGGAGGACTGCTAAGGGCAGGGTCAGTAATGGCTCTGCCCTTTTCTGTTGAACATTTCCATCTATAATCGCTATTGTTAGAAGTTATCGCAGGGTGAGGACTTGTAGGTAATGGACATGGACTTGAGGAGCTGGATATTGGGTAAGCTTCAATAGAACTCTCACCAAAAAAAAGATCGAAGAAATGCGGTGGCAATCGACCCATTCGGCGGCACTGAGCGCCGCTCAGGGTTAACTTAAAAATCAGATCAGCTTGGGTGGTAGGTTCTCTTGTCCTTCAACTTTTAAATCAGGGACGATCATCATAGTGGCTGTTCCATGGGCTAAGAGGTTTCCCTCGGCACTGTTGATATAAGCCTCTCCCAGAGCCAATGTCCTCCCCATTTTAATGCACCGGCCTTTTACTACAAGCCTTCCCTTTTGTACCGGAGCGAGATAATTCACTTTTATCTCCACGGTGGTAAGCCCCATCCCATCCTTCACCTGAGGGAAGACAGCCCAAAAGGCTGCGGCATCCATGACCGAAGCGATGACCCCTCCATGGACATAGCCAAAGGGCTGGAGATGTTTCTCTTCCAGTTCAACTTCCAAAACAGAGGTTCCCCATTCAAGGTCTTTGATCTTCATAGAGAGGAGCAAGAAATAAGGACTTTGGTTTACAACCTCGGATATGACTTCTGTGTATTTTGGATTCAACCGTAACTCAGACATCCATTCCACTCCTTTGATAACCAAATTCAAAGGCTCGAACAATGAAAATTTATAATCCCCCCTCGCCCCTCTTTAGCCGCCGGCCCAAGAGGGCCTCTGGCCCGGAGGGCAAAGGGGGGTTGGGGGGATTTAAAACTTTTTTTCGCGTTAATTGAAAACAAGATTTAACAGATCGAGGTGATCTTCAATGTAAAGATCGTTCGCAATCACTTTATTTTTATAGGCAACGAATTTGACGCCTGATGACTTGGCTGCCTGTTGGTCTATTTCGGAATCTCCCACAAAGACAGTCTCCTCCTTCTTCAATTGAAATGTTTCGATGATCTTCTCAACTGATTCGGGGTGAGGTTTGGGATTTTTGACATCGAGGGCGGTCACCACCATTTCAAAATAGGGCCAGAGATTATATCTCTCCATGATATATTTCATCGATGTCGTCCGATTGGTGTTGACGACCCGAAGAATCCCCTTCTCTTTCAGTTTCTCTAAAGTTTGGAACAGATGGGGTTCCATCTTTAAGTAGTCAACATAATCTTTTAAATCGATCTTTTTTTCTTTCAAGATTTCTAATGCCTTCTTTTCCAAATCGTTTTCTTTCCCAAAAATAAAGTGGATGGCTTCAAAGACCGTATGGGTGTGAACATACTGTATCTCATCCTGGCTTAAATGGCCTCTCCCCGCCAACGTGCAGAGATCGTTATATAGTATTGTGTTGGCTTCGAGAGAATCGAACAGAACCCCATCACAGTCATAAATCACACAACGGATTTTCCAATCGTTCTTTTGAGTTTCTACTATCATTCAGGTTTTTCTCCTTCCACCTCTGCCCCTCTCACTTCAAAATATACATAATCTAAAATTTTCTCTTCCCTATCCGCAATAGCGAGTGAGTATTTTCCAGCTTTTGGAGTCCAAGGGATTGTTTTACCCACTGCCTCCATAGGTAAGCTATTCAAGATCCATCGAAAGTCGTTCTCATTGGTTTGTGAGATAAAGAAGATTTTCTGGAGCTCTTGAGGAATGTCCGGATCCATGGCAATGATTGTTCCGTATGGAGGATAAACAATTCTTGTGTTGTATTGACCTGCTCTCTGATCCTCGGAATTGGGTTCTGTCCCGCGGATAAACCATTCCTCCCTTGAGGGTACACTGTCTTGGAAAAAAACCATTGTTTTCCGCACAAGACCTGGTAGATCTTCCCTTTTTATACTGGGAACATCCCGATGAAGAAAATCCATGATCTCAGTCCAGATAGGAGCCGCTCCGGTCACTCCGCTCACATTCCACATTGGCTCTCCTGAAAAATTTCCTGTCCAAACCCCCACGGTGTACTTTCTTGAATATCCAATGCACCAGTTATCCCTCATATCCTTACTGGTACCGGTCTTCACGGCTGTCCAGAAACGGGTGCTGAGCGGGTTTTCAAGACTGAATGTCATGCTCCGTGCATCCCGATCGGACAATATATCTGAAACAAGAAAAACCGCCTCTCTCGAAAAGACCCTTTTTCGCTGAAGTGAACGATGCTGATCTTTTGTGAGGCATGATTCACTCCAAGTTCCTTCATTCGCCAAAGTCCGGTAAGCATGGACCAATTCCAAAAGAGTAACATCCGCTGTCCCAAGGGCAAGAGAGGGGCCATAGAAATCTCCGGATTCATGAAGCCCTTTCATTCCGAGTTGTCTCAGTTTATTCATGAAAGGCTCAATGCCAATGATCATTAGAGTCTTAACTGCAGGCACATTGATGGACGAGGCCAAAGCGGTTCTTGCAGTAACCAGACCCCTGAATCGATGATCATAATTCCCGGGTTGGTAAATTCCACGAAATACAGCTATGTCCAAAGGTGAATCATCTAAAAGAGAAGCTGGCGTTAGGATGCGCAGGTCAAAGGCAAGGGCATAGAGGAAGGGTTTCAATGTGGAGCCAGCTTGTCTTTTGGCTTGGACACCGTCCAAGAACTTGCTATAAGAAGGCTCCCCGCTATAGCTCACATAGGCAAGAACATCTCCTGTGCTATTCTCCACCACGAGAACTGCTCCATCCATTACATTTCGCCACCTCAAAGAGACGAGATGATGTGTTAGACGATCAATGGCAAAGCGCTGGATATTTCCATTAAGAGTACAAGTGACCGTACATCCATTGGGCTGGCCTTGTAATAATTGCCTGGCAACCTGAGGAGCAAGGGCTGCTTGTGGCCGAAGGAACCGAGGTCCCCAAAATACTTGTCTTACCTTTGCATGGATATCCTCTTCTTCAACTCCCCACTTCATCACCTTATTAAGTTGGAAAGCTCTTTGGGAGACTTCTGCCGCGGTGGCATTGGGTGACCGAATCAGAGAAGCCAGAATCATAGATTCTGATTGATCGAGGCCATGGGGATCTTTTCCAAACAGCCCTCTTGAAGCGGCAGCAATCCCCTGTAGCTCTCCACGGAATGTTACAAGATTCAAGTAAGCTTCAAATATTTCTGTTTTTGACCACGTCTTTTCAATTTCCCAGGCATTTAAGATTTGCCTCTCTTTTTGCCAGATGGATCGCCTTCCCTTTTTTGATTGAAGCTCCTTATCCAGGATGGAGGCCAATTGCATCGTGATGGTGCTCGCCCCGCGAAGGCTCTCAGATGTAAGTCCTTGGATTAAAGCAGCACCTATGGATCTGTAATCCACGCCTCCATGGTTATAGAATCGTTTGTCTTCAGCTTGAATCACCGTTTCTTTTAAAGGAGGTGAGATTTCTTTAAGGGATGTCCAGTCAAGTCTCCTTCGATTTTTATCTGTCCTTAATTCATGAAGTATTTCTCCATGGCGATCGAGTAGAAGAGAATCGGATTTGACATAGGCCTTCTGCACCTCTTGGTAAGTGGGCAGAGCATTCGCAGCCCTTCCGATGAGAATAAGAGCGATGGGAAGGAAGAACAGGAGGAATCCAGTGGCCCAGAACATGGTGAATTTCCCTGCCTCTGAGAATAAAACTTTCCTTGTCCCTTCTTTGGATATTTGGATTTTGGATTTATTTTGGATTTTTAAATTTGACATTTGGATTACTGCTCTCACGGTTTAATCTCAACCGTTTTATTAGGTATCTCTCCAAACATCTCTGGGAAATAGAGAGCCTCGACCCTTGTTGTAGGTAACTGAAAAACACCGTTCTGATTCAAACGGATGGTATATTCGACCGTCCAATTTCCTTTGGGCACATATTCATAATAGGCCCTGAATGCCTCGAAGGAACGCTCCTCATAGGTGGGCCAGACCCACCCCTTCCTTTCTTCTCCTTTTGTCAAGAGTTCCGAATCCCTTTCCAGACCTTTTCCGAGAATTGTGGTACCAGCAGGAACAGGGTCGTTGACCACCACCCAGGTCTGGTCTGCCTGGGCTTCGATTTCAAGTCGTACCCGGAGAATATCCCCACGATTCCATTGTTTAGGCTGCTTTGATTCAATCGGAATGATCGTCTTTTTAATCTTATACCCACTGGAGAAGGGTTCTTTCAGATGAATGGCAGCAAGGCTCTGGAGGGTGGCCCATGGCTTCCCTGTTCCTTGATGGTGAATAGAAAGTTCTTCTTTCTTGGCAGGCCATTGAAATAAAGACGTTTTCCCTTTGGGGGAAGCATTCCAATCAGTCTTAAACGATTCTGTAGATAAGGAGGTGCGGGTAGAGCCAGAAACCGGAACGCTCTCAAAAGCTTTTGAAAATTTCTCCATGGCAAGAACGCCCCAGGCATTGGCAAGGGTCAAATCCCATCGTCCTCTTTTCTGTCGGGCCAATGCTCCCTGAACCAATCTTGGCATATCCTCCCTCCATTTTTCTGAGCGAAGAAATGACAAGACAACGCGAACAGCATTCACGTCATTCGACACCATCAACCACCATAAACCATCTGTCCTTTCCGTGGAAAATCCCATGGTCGTTCCCTGGAAATTGAGGCGAGATCGAACGATCTGTTCTGCTTCCTCTCTTTGTTCTTCCCGATTCGGAATGGCCTGAAGATTCAAGAGGATATTGAACCAATCGATCACTGCAGAGGTTGGCCAGAGATTGGGTTCGATAGAGATGGAACTTAACAACTTCGGTTCTGCTTCTCCAACTCTTGATAAAGCTTCTATTGCAGCTAATTTTCGAATGGAAAGATCCGCTGTTGGAATGGATGAATGTCGAATGATCGAGCCCTCGATAAATCTTCTGAGACCCGTTTCCATCTTCTCTTTGATCTCATCAGTGATATTCCATCCTGCTTCATGACCAATGGCCATGATGTAGGAGGTCAAAGTCGGACTCCCATATAAACAGATGGGGAAATACTTCACCAGCCCATCGGAGTCAAGATGGGAAGGAAGCTCAAACATACATTTCTTCCAGAGATTCTCATCACGCAGTGCCACAGCCACTGAGATCTTCTGCTCCATGCACCCATAGGGATACCACTTCATATACTCAATGATACCATTCAATCCTTCAGCAATCTTGGGCTTCAAGGTTACTCTTACACCCCCTCGACCCGGAAGTGCATCCTTTGGTTGTTCAACAGAGGTCTTAAGTTCTTTCTCCACTTGGGCAATGGTCGCTTGAAAAGTCCTTACCGGAATAGCAGGAATGACCTTCTGCGTCACTTTGATACGATCTCCCACTCCAGAGGTTTTTTCCTTTACCTCCACTTCCCATCGGAGTGTTTCAATGGGAAGTGGAACCAATACATCCCATCCAACCTCTTTTGCCTCACTCGGAGTTAGGGAAACCTCCATGGGGCTTAAAATTTTGGAAACACCTTCCACTTTTGCAGAAACATTTAAATCCATATTCTGGTTGGTCGTATTGCGAAGGGTAAATCCTGCTTTGAACCGATCCCCCTCTCTCACGAGAGGTGGCAATCCTGATAAGATCATCAAATCTTGTGTCGACTGGATTGATGTAGAGCCTGTTCCAAAAAAGCCCGGTCCTCCGGTTGCCACTGCCACAATCCTGAAGCTGGTAATAGAGTCATTCAGGGGAACTTCAACCGATGCCTCTCCATTTGCATCCAGCAAGAGACGCCCTTTCCAGAAAAGGAGAGTTTCGAATAATTCCCGTGTGACCTGCCTTCCTCCCCCTCCACCCTGGGGTAATGCCTTCAAACCAAAGTGACGTTTCCCAATGACCTGCATCTGGGCCGTTGCTGTCTGAACCGCATATCCCCTCTGTCCCATCATGGCGGAAAGGATCTCCCAACTCCTGTTTGCCATCAGTTCAAGGAGCCCTTCATCCACAGCGCCAATAGCCAATTCACTTCCCTTGGGAGGAACCTTTCCATTTGCCGTCGTGACTTTGATCTTGACCTGAGCCTTCTGCCGGACTTTATAAATTTTACGATCTGAGGAGACACTCACTTTCAGTTCATGTTCCTTCCATCCTACCTTGATCTCAGCAATTCCCAGTTTATAGGCAGGCTTCCCAAGGTCGACCAGTGCAGTTGGTTTTATCCAGTGCAATCGACCCCTCACAACCAGGACCGAAACAAAAATGTTCGGGGCATAATTCCCCTTTATGGGCACCTCAATAACCGGTTCCTTTCCCGAGATCCTCTTAACCCAGGTCTCCATAACTCCTTCCCGTTCTACAGAGATAAGAGCAGTTGCACTTCTGAAAGGCATCCGGACTTGAAATACTGCGGTCTCGCCGGGTTCATACCTCATCTTCTCCGGTAGAAGGTCGATCCGGTCATGGTCTCCAACCTCGAACCACCACTCACCTTTTCCAGCCACCCAAACCTCATGATGAGCGACTGTCCGGTGTCCGGCCCTGTCAAAACTCTCCGCCTCAAGGATTACATTTCCGGAAATGGGTGATTTGACCTCACAGATGAGAAGCCCTTTTTTATCAGTTTTCCCCTCGCAAAGAGTAGTGATTTTTTTTGTTTCAACCGTATGCTCATAAGCATAGAATCCTCCGACAAGACGCTTCCGGTGAGTATAAATCTTTCTCTCAAAAAGATGCACTTTTACTGGCGCATCCATAACAGGTTTCTCTGAGAGGTCAAGGACTGCCACATGGAATTTGAAAGCATCTTTCGAAACCGCCCATGAATCCGGCTTGATGCCTATCAGGTATTTTGAAGGCCACAGGGGGATCTTGGATGAAACAGTCTGAATCTCACCATTCGGGTCTCTGAGCTCCATTTCAGTCAGGATTTCTGAAGGGGCTCCAGATTTTGGAAAATTTGAGAGCTTCGTACTGAAAAACCCGAACTTATCCAGAACCAAGTCGATGATTGGGAGTTTCAACTCTTTTCTTTCAGTTGTTCTTTCCTCTCTCTCTGGCTCCTCCTCAAATTCCTCGCTCTCTTCGAACTCAAGGGCCTGGCCGCTTCGAACAATGCCCTCTTCCACCGGACCATTACCGAATAAAAAACGATCAAACCCTTCAAAAGAAGGAATCAATTTGGGCCTGACCTCACTCCTCAATTTGACAGGAAGGAAACCTGCTCCACCGCCCGCGAGATATTGCACGCTTATATTAAGAGGAACTTCTTTGGGGTTAACTAAGGCTTCAGCAGGGAATTGGATGGTCCCCCTTAATAGAGGAACCCGAAATTCCTCCACCCTGAATTCCCCTGAAGTCCATTCCCATCTCTGACCGGTCTTCTCAATTTTTCTTACAAAATCTATCCCGTAGGTGCCAAGTTTTGCTTCTTTGGGTATTGTCCAGTTAGTCTCTGAAATTCCATTCACATCCCATTTGAGGGGAAATTCATATTTTTCTTCACTGCCATAGTGGTGGATCAGAACGAAGTTGGGCAACTGGTCTGTATGAAGGAACGAAAAACCTTTCCTCGTATGTTGCCGAGAGACGTGCTTCATATGAACGGTTTCGCCTGCACGGAATAGTGGTCTGTCAATAATGGTATGAGCAATGAATGGCCCCAGGTAAGACTCTTCAGGAAGTTGAAACCTCCATGGTTCAATTCCTTCATCCCAGTTGGAGTGAACAAAGGATAGATCGTCAGAGGTCTGGGCCATAACAAAGAGACCGCTATCATATTTACAATGGGGTAGTTCTATGATCGAAGGTAGGTGTTCTTCGATTCGGGCAATACCGAAGGCATCGGTTTTCCCAATCCATAAAACTTTTTCTTGACAATTCTTGACCGTAATGGTTGCATCCTTTACTGGCTCCCCTGTATCGAGGGTGGTTACCCAAACCAGGGATGACTCCCTACCCCATTTGAAGTGGACAGAGAGGTTAGTTACAAGGACAGCAGTCGGGACATACATCGGTCTCAGTGATCCAAGGAGCGATGATCCCAGAATCGTACTCTCCAGCTCCAAAACATAGAATCCTGGGTCTTTTAGGGGAATCCCGACAACTTCAAATGCCCTTGCACCCATTGGCTTCGGGACTTTGAAATCTTTTACCCCTCTCTCCCCACCAAAAACAGAACTCTCCCTGGAAGCGTATTTTACCTTTCTCAGCCAGGCTTGCACCTCATCTCCTCTTTGAGGCGGAATATTGAAGATCTTTCCCCTCACTCTCCCGGCAATCCCTTCTTCTTCCCCCACCTTCTTCATTCGTGCTTTCACTTCAGGCTCCAGATTCCTCAAGGTCACCGGGAGCATTGGTCCAGTCTTCAGTTCTAAGATTCCAAAATCTGCTGCAAATTTTGCCAAGGGAGGGAATTTATCTGTCCCTACCGATAATGGGAATTTATCCGCGTTAATAGGTGATCTTCCCGCATCATCTTTGAGCTTGGCTGGTAGCTCAATGATGAAATTCGTGCTTTCCGGAAAAGGCCCTTTAAAAATAACTTCATATAAAAACTCTTTTGTCCTTTCATCTATCAAATCTGGTTTCCATATTTTACCTTCAGGTCCTCTTAATACGATTTGTTCTGCAAGATCTCTGGAAACGGGTGCTGTGAAATTTAGGGTCATGGGTAATATAGGAATGCATCCTGATTTTGGATTCTCCCTTTCACAATGGAAGGTCACTGAAAAGGGCTTTCTCGTTTTAAAGCGAAGGATCTGGTCCTGATCTGTTGCATTATCGGTCTTCGATTTTACACCCTTCCCCCAGACCAGGCTTACCATGGTCTCGGAAGGGAAGCGCTGCTTACTCTGAATTAGGATTAAATGGGGAGGCAGTTCTTTCTTGTAGCGGGTTTTGAGTACCTCTTCTCTCTCCTTCCCTTCGATTACCCTGATCCCAATATAATCCTGGATGCCTGCAACGGAGAAGAAGACATTTTGAATCACAGAATCCATGTCAGGATCTCCATCTAACACCAGAATAAATATCTGCTCCTCGTCAATATTTTGATGTCCTTCACGGGGATAAGAACCCTCCATGATTGAAGGACCACCCGTAGAAAAAGAGAAGACCTTTTGGCCTTCAATCTCCTTTCCCGAAATGGTCTTCAGCCCAGGCTTCAGTCTGAATTCACACCGAATCCCCGCAGGAAGATCTTTTTCAAAATCAAAGACCCAATTTTTTCCATCTGCCCAGCGACCGGATCCCTTTTCCGAACAATCGATATCAAATGGTTCGATGAGTCCCCGAGGATCACCGAATGGAACCATCTGCTCTGAGAATCGGATGCTTACTTGACGAACAGTCTTAATCGTCCCCTGTGGAGAAAACATTTCAACAGATGGTCCATCCTCTGCATAAACAACAGGACTGATGAAAATACATATTAATAGAAACAATCCTATTTGTTTAGAATTCATAATTACCTCCATCCCCTTCGAGTAATTCGTTAACATTCGTGATTTTCAAGAATTAACTGGATTCTACTAAATTACAATATTCCGGTCAATAAAGAGGTACAGATTTTCTTACTGGAGCCTTACTACAGAAGCAGAAGAAGTAGACCTTTTAATAGAATGGGGAGGCCAATTCATTGCCATTGAATGCAAATGTGGAGAACAGTTAGGTCAATCAAGCCTGAAGGGAATAAATGTCCTCATGAAATCGTATGGGCCTAAAAGCTTCATTGCTGGTAACGTATCCTTTTTTGATAATGTCCTGTTATAGTAAGAAGACCGAGGCTGGATGTTCCTGGGGCCCTGTTATATCACTATTCTTTACCTTTTTCAGAGATCCGACGGGCTTTTTACCCCGTTAAAAAGCCTTGGTATTTAAGCCGGGAGGCTACATAAATGTAAAGCCTCAGTTTCTTATTGAGGGCAGGGGCAAAGCCCCGTCCTTTCTAACGGGGTTTACTGAACTATTATAAAATACGACAACCCCCGAAATATTAATTGACAATACATATTTATGAGCGTAGCATTTTATCAAAATATAACTTGCAGTTTAATAATCGTTAGGTCCTAATCAACCAAGAAGGAGTAAAGGGTGGAAACTAAACTTAAGATGGTTTACTGGAAAGGCAAAAAATTCTGGGTTGGCAAGCTTATCGACCATCCGGAAGTTATGACCCAGGGGAAAACGCTAAAAGAACTGGAAGAGAATATCATTGATGCCTATAAGCTTTTAGTCTTAGATGAAGTTCCCGAAAACCACGAAATCAAAGAGATCGCGGTTGCAGTATGAAAAGAAAGGAACTCATAAAGAGATTAACCGATGCCGGATGTTTATTTGTCCGTCCCGGGGCACGGCATGACGTGTACTTGAATCCACAGACCGGGAAAAAGCAGGCCGTTCCGAGGCACCGGGAGATAGACGAGATCCTTGCAAAGCATATTCTGAAGATCTTGACCTAACAAATCATAACTGCACCGGATCGCTGATAAATCCGGCTCCCGGTGAGCCTTAGCGTTGAGTCTGTAGAAAAAGTCCCCAAGCAGATTCTTGGGCGAGATGGTGAAA
>Ga0256868_10001307_pt1 | contig 13750 bp, 10 predicted proteins | sample RVTome_13_FD_187341 | JGI IMG/M metagenome (GOLD analysis project Ga0256868, IMG submission 187341) | Soil microbial communities from uranium-contaminated site in the Upper Colorado River Basin, Wyoming, United States - RVT92D227 HiSeq ... | reverse complement strand
CACAGCAGGTTGCTTTGGATTACGGTCCTTCCAAGGTTCGGTGTAATGTAATCTGCCCTGGCGGAGTTAGAACATCTATGATAGAAACCGCAATGGGTCATTTTACAGAAAAACTTGGTACGGATTTGGACGGCGTTTTTACCTATTTCACATCGAACGTACCACTTCGGAGGATCGGTGCTCCACATGAGATTTCGGGGATTATCAGTTTCCTGGCAAGTGATGACTCATCGTTTATGACCGGAGCTGTTCTTGTGGTTGATGGTGGCGCGGCAATTGTTGACATTTCAGGAGCCGCCATCAGTAATATCTCCCCCTAACACTTCCCCTCTCCCCTAAGGCCTGCCTGCGCGAAGCCCCGCCTTGCGGGGCGAAGGCAGGGGAGAGGGTGGGGTGAGGGGGGTAAGACTGAAGGTAAACTATCGAATTGAATAAGAGGGAAATTGATGAATTTTAAGGAAATTTATGAAAAAGCTGAATCTGAATGCAATTATTTAAATGATGCAGATTGTATAAAAATTTATATTGGATCATCCACAGACCATTCCGCTGTTGACAGTGTAGCTAACACTTTTCAAGCGGAGATTGATAAACGCGGTATCAAAGCAAGAGTGATCACCACTGGTTCTTTTGGTTACTATGATCTTGATCCAGTTGCACTCATCGAAAAGACAGGTCAATCTCCTATCTTATACAACAATGTCACTCCAGAGATAGCTTCAGAGCTTGTCAATAATTATTTAATGAATGGCAACCCAAGACCAGATATGGCCTTTTGCCGCATCGGTGACGATAAAATAAATAATATTCCTCTCCTCTCAGATCTGCCTTTATTCAAACTGCAAAATAGAATAGCGTTACGCAGTTGCGGTTTCATTGACCCGGAGAATATCAACCATTACATTTTGCGCGGACAAGGGTACAGCGGACTCTCAAAGGTTTTGCAGATGAATCAGCGGGATGTGATCGAAGAGTTAAAGAAGTCCGGCCTAAGGGGCAGAGGTGGAGCTGGTTTTTTTACAGCAGGTAAATGGAAAATCTGTCATGACGCTGAAGGAAGCGAAAAATATGTGATCTGCAATGCTGTAGATGCAGACCCACGAGCACATACCTCTCAATTGCTTCTGGAGGGCGACCCTCATGCAGTTCTGGAAGGCATGTTGATCAGTGCCTACGCTGTTGGCGCATCCCATTGCATTGTTTGTGTGAATGCCGAATTCGGTCTTGTAATAAAAAGGATCAGGAAAGCATTAGAACAAATGAGGGTATACAGTTTGTTGGGTCATCATATTTTAGATTCAAACTTCAGTTCTGAAATCGAGATCAAGGAGGTGCCATCATCTTTTGTCTCTGGTGAAGAAACTGCGCTCCTTCGTTGCCTGGAAGAAAAACAGGTCATGCCTTATTTGCGTCCTCCCTATCCTGCTATTCATGGATTAGCAGACAAGCCCACTTTGATCAATCATTTAGAGACCCTGTCCAATGTATCGGCTATTTTTCAAAACGGTTCAGAGTGGTACTCCGGTTTTGGCACTGAACAGAGCAAGGGAACCAAGGTGATTACCCTATCAGGTAAGGTCGTTCATCGATATACGGTTGAGGCTCCGTTTGGAACGACTCTTCGGAGCATCGTGGAAGATATTGGGGGCGGAGTTTTGAACGGCAAGAATATCAAAGCAGTCCAGTTTGGAGGACCGACTGGCGCTTATTTTAAAGCTGACTCTCTGGATATTCAGGTTGATTACGAGACAATGGAAGAAGCAGGTTCTATGATCGGTTCAGGGACCGTTGAAGTCTTCGGTAGCGATTCCTGTGCTGTTGAAATGACAAAAGATATCATTTCTTACATTCACACTCAGTCATGTGGTAAATGCGTTTTCTGCCGTGAGGGAAGTTATCAAATGTCTGATATTTTGAAAGATATTTCTAAACATTTGGGAAAACCTCAGGACCTGGACCTGTTGATTGAGCTGGGTGAAGAAATGAAGATCGGTTGTATCTGCGGTCTTGGCCGAACCGCACCCAATCCGGTTTTAAGCAGCATTAAACTCTTTCGTAATGAGTATGAGGTTCATATTAAGGAAAAAAGATGTCCCATCAACAGCCGTACGTAAATATTCCGTGAGAGCGTGAGGCGAAAGTCGCGAAGGGATTTTTTACCCCTTACCCCTAACGCCTTGCCCCTTACGAATAAGGATATCTGGATTTAGATTTTTGTACGGTCATGGATGGATGGATTTGGTTCCAGCGACACCAGGTTAGGTTGGAGGAGTGAATTCTGGAAACCATTAAACTGAATATCGACGGGCGTGACATTGAGACGCAAAAGGGGAAAAGCATCCTTGAGGCATCACTTGATGCAGGAATATATATTCCACATCTTTGCCATCATCCCGATCTCTCACCCATTGGGGCATGCAGATTATGTGTTGTGGAAATAGAAGGTATAGAAGGGCTTCCTACTTCGTGTTCAACGCCGGCTGCAAGCGGTATGATGGTCAAGACCAAAACAGAGAAGACAGACCGTATGCGCCGGCTTGCCATGGAACTGATGCTTGCCGGACATCCTCCGGATTGCGGCATATGCAATAAGTATCTCAATTGTGAGCTTCAGTCAGTCAAGCAGTATCTCGGCAGCGGGGATTTGCGTGTAAAAAGGCGTTCAAAACCATTTCCGATCAATACAGGCAACCCGCTATTTGTGCATGATGCAACCAGATGTATTGTGTGTGGCCGTTGTGTGAGGGCATGCCATGAACTTCGCGGTGTAGGAGTGCTATTTTATAAAAAGAAGGGGGAAGAGACATATATTGGTACAGCTACAGATCTTCCTCTTGCTGATTCCGGCTGCAGATTTTGTGGTGCCTGCACAGAAGTTTGCCCTACGGGTGCAATCCAGGATAAGGAAGAGCTAATAAGGGGGAAAAGCCGAAGAATGGCTCTTATCCCCTGTAAATATTCCTGTCCGGCGGAGATAGATGTTCCGAGATATATTCGTTCTATTAAAGAAAAAGATTATTCTGCAGCCACTGCGGTGATAAGAGAGAAGGTTCCCTTTCCCAAGGTGCTCGGTTATGTATGCGATCATCCTTGTGAAACGGTCTGTCGAAGAGGTGACGTCAATCAGTCGATCTCAATTAGAGAGCTCAAACGCTTTGCTGCCGAACATGATGAGGAAAGATCATGGAAGAAACATTCAAATAAGGAACCTTCCACAGATAAAAAAGTTGCGATCATCGGGTCTGGCCCGGCCGGTCTCACTGCAGCTTATTATCTCTCAAATCAGGGGCATACCGTTACCGTATTCGAGTCTTTGCCTCTTGCAGGGGGAATGATGCGCTTTGGAATTCCCGGATACCGCCTCCCCAAAAATGTACTCGATAGTGAGATCAGGGATATAGAAAATATGGGGATAGAAATAAAGACCGACACGCCTATAGAATCAATTGATAAGTTTTTTAAACAAGGCTATGATGCTGTTCTTGTGGCGGTCGGAACTCCTAAAGGACAAAAGCTCTCGATTCCAGGAGCGGATCATGAAGGGGTATTGATCAGCACTGATTTTTTAAAGGATGTCAATCTTGGGAATAAGGTCAAGATTGGTAAGAAGGTCGTCGTGTTAGGCGGCGGTAATGTTGCCTTTGATTGTGCCCGGGTTGCGCGGCGGCTTGGTGCGGAACAGGTGCATATAGCCTGTCTTGAATGTCAAACAGATATGCCAGCGGCTTGCGATGAAATTGATCAGGGGGAAGAAGAAGGTATTTCAATTTATCCTTCAAAAACTTCTACTCGGATATTAGTCAAAAACGGGGAAATTACAGGTGTGGAATTTCTTGATGTAGAATCGTTCAGCTTTGATGAAGATAAAAATCCACAAATCGAAGTGGTTGAAAATTCCCAGCATATTTTTGAAGCAGATACTGTCATATTCGCTATTGGTCAGCGGCCTGAGATTCCGGATAGCTTCGGCCTTGATACTACCGCAAACCATCTCATAGAGGTAGACTCATATACATTTAACACGAACAAGGAAGGGGTGTTTGCAGCAGGCGACGCTGTGATCGGCACTGCATCTGTCATTAAAGCCATTGCCTCAGGAAGAAAGGCCGCGATCGCTCTTGATCAATTTCTTGAAGGTAGTGGGAATATTGACGAAAAACTTGCTCCGATTTCTGAACCCAAGAAATGTCTCGGACCAGGTGAAGGTTTTGCATCCATGGGCCGCTGTGAAGAATCCTGTATGATTCCAGAAAAACGGCTACAGAGTTTTTGCAAGGTGGTACATGATATGGATGAGGAAAAAGCAGATTATGAATCGAATCGCTGTCTGCAATGCGATCTAAGGCTGAAGATGACGCCTGTAAAATTCTGGGGAAATTATTAATTATTACATAAAATCCCCTTCAATCCCCCTCCTTCGACAGGCTCAGGATGGTGAGCTTGTCGGACCATTTTTCAAAGGGGGAGGTTACTCCTCCCTTTCGCCCGCTGCGCCAGCGCTTGCGCGGCGAGTAAAGGGAGGTGGGGAGGGATTTAAGAAACCTATTTTCTGAGCAATCCTTCATGACGGGTTCGGCACCCGCAAACCATGAAAATTGACAACCCCCCTTCACCCCCCTTTAGCAAAGGGGGGTGAGGGGGGATTTGAGACTAATTTTCTAGATAAAGGAGGGAAACCATGAGCACAATGACTAAAGAAATTGATGTTGTCGTGATTGGATCCGGTGTTTCAGGCTTGGCTGCGGCAGTCACTGCGGCAGCAGGGGGTGCCAAGGTCATCGTTTTTGAAAAGGAACGCTCCTTGGGGGGAACTTCCAACTTCTTTGATGGCCTATTTGCAGTGGAAAGTAATATGCAGAGAGATCGATACATTACCTATAGCCGGGATCAAGCATTTAAAAACATGATGGAGTACAGCCACTGGCGAGCGAACCCGCGCTTGGTCAGGGCATTTGTAGATGAATCCGGCAGCACCATCTCCTGGCTGCAGGAAAAAGGGGTTGAATTTATTGACGCTACGATTAATATGCCAGATGCTCCTCGGACATATCACGTTGTGAAAGGGCAAGGGGCCGCTGTAGTGAAAGCGCTCGCCACGAGTGCAAAAGAATTAGGAGTTGACCTCAAACTTGCTACACCAGTAAAAAAGATCCTCAAAAAAGGTGACCGGATCACTGGTGTCGTGGTGGAGGAAGACGGAGGGGACATACAGATTGCTTCCAAGGTAGTCGTCATCGCCAGCGGTGGATATGCGAACAATAAAGAATGGATCAAGAAGTACTCGGGATTTGATCTGGAAGTCAATGTCATCCCTGTCGGCAACGTCGATAAAATGGGAGACGGCATTCGCATGGCCTGGGAGGTTGGAGCTGCTGAGGAAGGCATGGGACTCTTAGAACTATTCCGTGTTGGTCCTATTGGACCGGATCATCCCATGAAAAATCAGGTCGAGTTTGCTGCTGGCCAGCCCGACCTCTGGATAAACTCAAGGGGAGAAAGGTTCTGCGATGAAGGCATTGCATTCTATGATACCTCTGTGGGAAATGCGAATGCGAGATATAAGGAAGGCTATACCTATAGTTTATTTGATGATTCGATCATCCAGCGTCTGCTCGAGAAAGGAATTGACAGGGGGATAGCCATGGAGAACCCTCCTGGTACCCGACCAGTTGACTTCCATAAGGAACTGAACATTGCCCTTGAAAAAGGGACCACGGAATTATTTGTGGCGGACTCCATAAAGGAATTGGCAGAGAAGATAGGGGTGGATCCGGCTGTCTTAAAGGCCACGGTTGAAGAATATAATGGATTCTGTGAGAAGGGCCATGACGACCTCTTTGCCAAGGATCCGAAATATCTCAGGCCGCTCAAGGGGCCGAAATTCTATGCTGTGAAAGCCCGTACTGTCTTTTTGGGAACGCTTGGAGGGATCAAGATCAACCACAAAGCAGAGGTGGTGGATAAGAAGGAGAAAGTTATTCCCGGTCTCTATGCGGTCGGATTTGATGCGGGTGGAATGTGGGGAGATAGTTACAGCATCAGGAATTCTTCTGGTGCGTCAGCAGGCTTTGCGGTCAATTCCGGCCGCATTGCCGGAAGAAATGCCTTGAGATACATCGGTAAGTAAAGGAGGATAAAATGCATTCTATTCGCCAGGATTTAACCATTCTTCATAAATTCGATTTCGCCCTAAAACCCGTGGCTATTAGCTTCCTGATCAAACCCCCGGATGGGGTTAAGAGATTAGAGACAAATATGACGTTTTGCCAGATGATTAAAAGAGCCCAGGAGGGATCTCCGTTTTATGCGGATTCAGAGAATCATGAGTGTGAAGTCGGGCCATTCATATTAGGGAATCAGGGGGTGCCACCGCCTTTTTTCAGGGGCGAATATGGGGCGGCACATCAACATTTCAATGCGCCACGGGCGATGAGAAGGATTTATGAATTCATCCCCAAAATAGCAAAAGATGTGGTGAATTACGTGGCTTTTTCTGCCTTTGATCAATTGTCATTCGAGCCGGATGTTCTTCTTTTTGTCGCCAATAGCGATCAGACCCAGATCCTACTCAGAGCAATGAGTTATACAACCGGAAAGCCGTATACCAGCAAATTCACGGGGGTGATGGGTTGTGCATGGCTTTTCATCTATCCATATTTAACAGGAGAATTGAATTATGTGCCTGCAAATTTCAGCGCCGGCATGAAATTGCTGAAGGTATTTCCGGAGAACACGATCGTGACATCCATTCCTTATGATCTATTGCCTATGGTTTTAAAGAATCTGCAGGACATGCCCTGGGTTCTCCCTCTCCATCAAGCGGGTGGGGAGGAATTCCGTGAGCGATTAAGAAAGGATTTGGATATAGATCAATGACAATAGACATTAATACACATAAAAGAATAAGAAAAGGAGGTGCCAGATGGCGAGAGGGATGCAAGGTAGAGTGGCTTTGGTGACAGGTGGGGCTTCAGGTATAGGCAGGGTAACGGCCCAGGTTTTTGCCCGTGAAGGGGCAAAGGTTATTGTGAACACCGATTCGAATGTGCGAGGTGGAGAGGAAACTGTCCGACTCATTAAGGAAGCCGGGGGTGAGGCGACCTTTATCAAGTGCGATGTATCAAAAGCAAAAGAGGTTGAGGCTATGGTCAACAGAGGTGTGGAGATCTATGGCTCTCTCGATTATGCCTTTAACAATGCGGGTATCGGTCCGGACGGTGTACGGGTACCCGTTGTTCCGATTGTTGACTGTCCGGAAGAGCTCTGGGATCGCACGATTGCTATCAACCTGACAGGGGTCTTCCTTTGCATGAAATATGAAATAAGGCAGATGCTCAAACAGAAGTATGGAGCCATCGTTAATACATCTTCAGTTGGAGCGTTAAAGGCGGTGCCAGGTTTCGCAGCATATGACGCAAGTAAAATCGGTTTGTTCGGACTCACCAAAGCGGCCGCGCTGGAGTGCGCAGCCTCTGGGATACGAGTTAATGTAATATGCCCTGGTCCCACCTGGCGGACACTTTTATATGAGAATCTGACAACTGCTCAACCGGAGATGAAGGAGCACCTGGTGGAGATCATCCCAATGAAGCGGATGGCTGAACCGGAAGAGATGGCCGAGGCTGTCATCTGGCTCTGCTCAGACGCCGCTTCCTTTGTCACCGGTCACATCATGCCTGTTGATGGCGGCATGACTTCAATGTAATTTTCCTTTGAACTGAGAAAGATAGTATGATCAACCAGGTAATGAATATCATGAGCGACCATCGCTGTGGATAAAAACAAACGGCTCTTTATTCTCTTTTTTTTCGCCTTTATAGTTTATGGAAGCTCCTTTACGATTTTTGGGGCGGTACTCCCACGAATCATCGCTGATTTTAACTGGAGCTACACTGTAACCGGCCTGGTTTTCATGGTAGGCTCGGTCGGATTTTTCGTCTCGGCCTTTTTGAGTGGGTTAGTGGTAGAGAGGTACAATGCGAAGCCGTTCTTCATTGCTGCGCTGTGTCTTTGTGCTACCGCGCTTTCTCTTTTTGCCCGGATCCCTTCCCCAACCGTCAACCTTCTGCTCAACTTAGTTATTGGGTTCTCTCAGGGGGTAATAGAGGTGATTATCAACTATGAGGTGATCCGTCTCGAGAAAGAGGGCCAGAGCAGATTAATGAGCCTCCTCCATGCAGGATTCAGTATCGGGGCCATCATAGGTCCCTTGGGTGTAAGCGCCCTTCTACAATATGGAAGGGTGTGGAACATCATCTTCCCTTTCATGGGGGCTCTCTTCCTCCTATTGGCGGTATTTTTTGTATTTACCCCCTTTTTCGGACCCGAGCTACGTACTGTGTCCGCCAAATCAGGAAGCCTTTCGTTACTGCGCACACCGATGTTTGTCCTACTGTGCCTCGCCATGTTATTCCTTGTGGGCTCGGAATTAGGTGCTACGATCTGGATGGCGGAATACTTCGTACGAATTCTCGTCGTGCCTGCCTCGATAGCCGCATTCTCAATCTCCGCACTCTGGATAGGCGTACTCGTAGGCCGGACCCTCATCTCAGTCCTCTGGCACAAGAAACGTCAGGAGGTGTTAACCTTCATACTCGCTCTCCTATGTGTGGGATCACTCCTTGCTATCCTGTTTATTCGCTCTACTCTCCCTGCAATGGTGATTGTATTCATACTTGGTTTGGGGTTCTCAGGAATATACCCTCTCATCATGAGCCTGACAGGCATGATATTTCATTCCAGCACTGCTGTCGGAATAATGATGACATTTACGGGAATCGGCTCGTTCACCTTTCCCTTCCTCCTTGCTGGAGTCGCAGAGAGGCTGGGACTGCGTACGGGCTTTCTCCTGCTTTCAGCTCTCCCTCTGGGGATTGCGATCATTTCCGTCATTATCTCCATAAAATATAGAGCGAAGTAACTTTTTTTCTTTGAATGGTGATTGAGAAGCTGTGATGCTTTGAGCTGTTTTTTTTAACATCGAATGAAATGCAGGACCATAATAGATTTTAAAATTGTCTTGACAGTGTAGCACGCTTTAAGTAAAGTCGATTTCCACATGCCATTGTTTCAATTTATGTAAATCTATTTAGAAGGAGGAGAAAAAATGAAAAAGCTATTTTCGGTATCAATGACTTTGATGGCAGTAGTCCTTTTTCTTAGCGGTTTCGTTGCTCAATCATCCGGCGCAGAACAAAAACCGATTGAATTGAAGCTGGCTACGGTTGCGCCGCCCGTTGGGGCGACCGGAGAGGAACTCAAATGGTTTGCCAGCGAGGTTGAGAAACGAACCAAAGGGGCGATCATCATAAAAATCGCCTGGGCAGGCTCTTTAGCTGGTCCTAAAGAGATGCCTGAGGCAGTGAGAACGGGAGCAATTGACATCGCCCACTTACCATGGGCGGCCTTTACACCTTCGCTCGTTCCACTCCATACGATCACTGAAAAATGCGCGGGTTTTCGTGGTGGGAAACCCTTGGCTCTGCAGTTGGCGGGGGTGCAGCTCCATAAAGAATTCCCCGAATTCGATACGGAATATGCGGCAAATAATATGAAAAGAATCAGTTATCGTGGCCAGGGCGGCATGCACATTGAATCGAAGAAGCCCATCCGGACACTGGAGGAACTCAAAGGGCTCAAAATCATTGCCACCGGGCCTCTCAATCAACAATTACTAAAGGCTGTTGGTGCCGTCCCAGTTTTCATGATGATCGATCAGGTCGCGGATAACTTGCAGAAGGGAGTGGTGGATGGGGATATGCAGTGTGCGGCTGTATCCGTTCGCTTCAAGATCTATGAAGCCATTAAGTACTTTAACCGGTTTGCTGAACCAGCTCTGGGACAAGACGCAGGCTTCTCCAACACCATCAATCTGGATACCTGGAAAAAGCTGCCCCCGGATGGTCAAAAAGTATTATTGGACCTTTGCGAAGAGTATCCTTTTAAATATGCAGAGTTCGACATGGCAGACACTCAAAAAGCGTACAAGACCATACAAGATGCTGGGGTGCAGATTATTGAAGTTCCTGCATCTGAGACGCAAAGGTGGAAATCTCTCATAGCCTCTCAGGACATCCATGAAGAATGGATCAAGTTTGCAATGAAGAACACGAAAGTGCCTGAGCCAAGACTACGGCAGATACTCGCACGATATTTGGAATTGCTCGACGAAATGGCGAAGAAATATCCCCAGTCCTGGTAATTGAGAGGATGCAAGAGGGAGCAGAAAAAGTTGAATGAGAGGGCCTTGTCCTGAATGGGGAAGATTCTGTTGGCAATAGGTAAATTCTTTGTAAAAACTCATGAATACACAGCACTCGTGTGTGGTATCCTCTTCTTCCTGTATATGCTCAATATTGTTGCTGATGTGACAGGGCGCTACTTGTTTCTCTATCCTATCCTCGGCACGATTGAGATAGGAGAGAACATCGTTGCAATTGCCGTATTCATGACATTGGCTGCGGTTGAAATGAGTAAACAGAACATTAGAGTCACCCTGCTTCAGGACCACCTCTCTCATAGAGGGAAGGCGTGGCTCGACATCCTTGCCCTTGTTTGTGGTCTCTTGTTTATAGGTCTTATGTTGTGGCAAAGTCTTGTTCTTGCCAAACGCTCTCTGGCTATCAACGAGACTGCCATTAACCTGCCTATCCCATTGTATGTCGGGAAATTCGCCTTCTTTGTCGGCTGCGTATTGTTATGTATCCAGTTTGCCTACGAGTTGGTCAACCAGATCTATCATAAGTTCTCCGGTCGATCACCTGAGGATAAGGAGGTGAGGGGGTGATGCCAAGTCCGGAGATCGTGGGTCTAATAGGTTTAGTGGTGATGATCGTTGGACTATTCCTGGGTGTCCACATAGGCATTGTTCTCGGTGGTGTTGGTTTATTTGGCTGCATCGTGCTTCAGGGATTTGCAAAAGGCATTGGATTGCTGGCGTCAACAGCCTATTACACCGTATCAAACTATGGTTTTGTAGCTCTACCTATGTTTATTATGATGGGTGAGTTTGCTTTTCAAGGAGAAATAGGTAGCCTTCTCTACACCGCGGTATCCAAGTGGATGGGTCATCGTTACGGTGGGCTGGCCATGGCTACGACCGTTGCCAATGCTATGTTCGCTACCATTGCTGGCGACAGCTTATCCGCAACAGCTACCTTTGGCAAAATAGCTATCCCTGAGATGATACGGTATAAGTATGATAAAGTGTTTGCCTGTGGAGTGGTAGCCTCAGCCGGGTGTCTGGCTGTCCTCATCCCGCCCAGCGGGGTGATGATTCTCTATTGTATTTTTACCAGTGTGTCTCTCGGCAAGCTCATGATGGCTGGGTTTATCCCTGGTATCATATCAACCATAATCTACATGAGCTATATATACACTAAAGTACGTCTCAATCCTAATGTGGCACCGAGGTCATTAGAAATACCCTCATGGAAAGAAAGGTTCCATGTGGTCAGATGGATCATCCCATTGGCAGTGGTGATGATAGTCATGTTTGGAGGCATTTATACGGGTATATTTTCACCGATCGAGGCCGGCGCGATTGGTGCTTTTACTGTTTTGATTTTGAATATAGCCCGCAGAACCTTCTCTCTGTCTAAGTATGCCGCCGCCATGGCAAACGTAGCGCGAACCACCGCCATGATTTTCTTGGTTATCATAGGAGCGATGATATTCAGCAAATTTCTGGTGGTGGCTGGCATTCCAGACTTTGTCATAACTGCCATTACGAGTCTCCACATGTCAAAATATGTTGTTCTCCTAATCATCATAGTTTTATATTTAATCATGGGCTGTTTCATGACTGTCCCGGCAATGCTCGCTGTCTCGTTACCCTTATTTTTCCCTTTAACAGAAAGCCTTGGATTTAACGGTGTTTGGTTTGGTATCATCATCGTGCTCATGTGTGAAATAGCGGCGCTTACACCCCCTGTGGGGTTAAACGTTTATGTACTGAAAGCGGTAGTAGGCGACTTGATTCCGACAGGGTCAATTTTCCGTGGCATAGTACCCTTTTTCTTCCTTAATCTTATAATTGTCGCCATACTTATTGCTTTTCCCCAGCTATCCTTATGGTTACCTTCAATGATGTTCAAGCGATAGCGAATCGGAAACAGTGGCTCGACCCAACCAGGTCGCGCATGGATACAAAAAATTAAAAAATGAAAGGAGAAGAAGATGAGTCATACCTATCCACTAAAGATTGATATTGCCAGTCACATTTTGCCAATCAAATACAAAAAGGCTCTTGATGAAGCAGCTCCCGGTCATGTGCAACAGAACATAAACAACATGCTGCCTACGTTATGGGATCTGGACCTCAGGTTCCGTATCATGGACAAATACGAGGTCATACATGTACTGACATTATCCAGACCACCTATCGAGGAAGTGCTTAGCGATCCTAAAAAGGCGTTGGATTTGACCAAGCTGGCAAACGATGAGATCGCTGAGTTAGTTCTTAAATATCCCGAAAGATTTCCTGCTGCCGTAGCTTCTGTGGCGCTAAACAATATTGATGCTTCTTTAAAAGAGCTGGAGAGGGCAATCGTGGCCCTGAAGTTTAGAGGGGTGCAGATATACACCCACGTAAACAACAAACCTCTCGATTCACCAGATTTTGAGCCTCTTTGGGAGATGATGTCCCGCTACAAACTTCCTATATGGATTCATCCCACCCATGGTGTCACTTCTATCGACTATAAAGGTGAAACTGGATCGAAATATGCGGTAGCCGGTACATTTGGCTGGCCATATGAAACCACAGTAGCTATGACCCGTCTCGTTTTTAGTGGAGTATTGGAAAGATGGCCGGATTTGAAGTTCATCACACATCACAGCGGCGCGATGATACCCTTCTATGAGGAAAGGATAACAGCGTTCCATGCTCTCGGTGAGATGCAGTATGGGGATAAACATATGATTGGGCTTACTAAAGCTCCTATCGATTATTACAAGATGTTCTATGCGGATACCGCCATCTATGGCAACACACCGGGACTGATGTTGGCGCGTGCCTTCTTTGGAATAGAGCATCTACTCTTCGGGACGGATTTTCCTTTTGCTGGCCATCATGGCGAGAGGGTCACCAGGCAAACAATAAACGCCATAGAAGAGATGGATATCAGCGATCTTGAGAAAGAGAAGATATTCGAAGATAATGCGAGAGTGTTGATGCGTTTGCCAATATAAGAAACAATTATACCCAGACCTCCATACCATGTGGAGAGAGTTCTTATTAAAAACCAAAGCCTGGCTCAAATCACAGAGTCAGGCTTTTTTGTTTTGTTAATCTCACCCATAAACACTATTCCATAAAGACTGAGAAGCTGTGAAAAAATTGATCCCATGACATTAAACCGGAAGGACGGTCGAGGTGGAGAAGTTTTAGAGCGCTACCTCTAAATTGAAGCATAGTGTTCCAATCTTTTATCATTGTTTGGTTTTTACGTCATAGACAGGTCCCGATAACCTAAATATGCGCATTCTAAAACTTCGGAATCTCGACTGTCCATCCGGTCCAAGAGGGTTTAATCCAATTTTTTCACACCTTCTGAGGCCCTCAATACCAACTCTCGGGGAACAATCCTCGATCGACGCTGAGGAGTAGCATATAGACTTAGTTGCGTGATAACTTCTTTCTGAAGTACACACTTCCAAAAATTTTTAAAAGGGTATATATTACAAACCGTACTTGATGATTGGTAACTTCCAATCCCCAAAATCGTCTGTAATAAAGCTTTAATCTAGA
>Ga0256868_10001306_pt1 | contig 13757 bp, 16 predicted proteins | sample RVTome_13_FD_187341 | JGI IMG/M metagenome (GOLD analysis project Ga0256868, IMG submission 187341) | Soil microbial communities from uranium-contaminated site in the Upper Colorado River Basin, Wyoming, United States - RVT92D227 HiSeq ... | reverse complement strand
CGTTCAACAATTGGTTCGCAAAAGACTCTCCATACTTTTTAATTATTAATTCTCTAACGCTTTTAACAATTCTATTAAAAAATTTTAGCAATTGCTTTTTATTTGAAAAGTAAAAATTTTCGTTAACTTTACTATTCCTTTTCATCTTAAATTTTTCACCTTAATTTTTAAAAATAAACTCTACATCAGAGAATTATAAAAGAAAAAAGGAATTTAAAGATCTAAGTGAATTTTAATAAATTAACTTTGTTTTTATGCACTATACGAAAATATACGTTAATAAAGAGTAGATTAAAATTTGATAATTCAAAACTATTTTATTACAACTTATATTATTATATTTAAATAAACTCAAATAATTCTAGAATTTTTAGAGGATTTAATTATGGATATATTAGTACCGCCTGATTCGATGTGGTTTATTTTATTGTTATCTACAATAGTAGCTATTGTTAGTGCAATTCTGACGAAATTATTAGTTGATACAAAAGAACTCCAACGAAAACAAGTACAAATAAAGTCGCATCAAGACGAGAAAAAAAAAGTTATCGAAATGGCTGAAATTGACGTCGAAAAATATCATAAAATGCGCAAAAAATGGGAACGAAGAGACGCTATGCTTAAAAAAACGCAACAAGGAATGGCTATGCAACGATTAAAACCAACATGTATAACCTTTCTCCCAATGATAATAATTTTTGCTATATTACGAGGCCTTTATGGCGAAAATCCAGTCGTAGCAACTCCAATGAATCCAGAATTGTACGGAGCATTAACTTTTTTCATCCGCATGGGAATGGCAAACAAAGATTTAAACGGTGCTACAGGTATTAATTTCACAGCGTGGTATTTTATATGCTCCCTTAGTATTAATACTATTATACAGAGATTATTCAAATTACAGACGCAAGCTTCAGGCGGAATGGAACAAATGTTTGGAGGTCAAAAAGGCCAATCGCTTCAATTCCCAGACATTTAATCTTTTTTTTTATGAACTTAATTTCCTTTATACAGTTAATAAAAATAAATAAATTTTTTACTTATTTTTCGTTTTATTAATATGATATTTCTCATTTTATTTATGATAAATATTATTCAGATCGATAAACGAATTAAATGCGCTTCACTATTTCTTTCAGAAGATAAAATATACGGAAGAAAGAAGGAAGGCGGTGGTTGCCTAGCCTGGTACGACGCAGGATTGGAAAGAAATAAAATTTTACCAGAAATCCTGTGTGCATTAGCACTCGAGGGTTCGAATCCCTCTCACCGCGTTTTTTTTTATAAGAATATTTAAAATGAAATTTAGGATAAAAAAAGTAAGGAAAATTTAGCTAATTCAATATTAAAAAATTGAAAAATAATTAGCAATTACAGATTTTTTAAAAAAGAAAAATATAAATTTTAATTTTAATAGGTTTGCAATTTAACGTATTGGAATAGAAATAGTTTCTTTCATTTTATCGGTTAATTTTGCTTTTTTTATTGCCGCTTCTACTTCGTCGTGAGTTGCTCCTTTTTTAATTTCAATAAGTTGCTGCGTTGGTTCCAGATGATTAAAATTAACTCTTCTTCTTCGAATCTTTAAACCGTCAACGAGTAGATAATTTTTATCGATTACATCAACAATTATAGCGTAATTTCCTGCTTCGCGGCCTCTTGTTTTCACAACAATTCTTCCTATATCGTACGAGCTCATAATTTGTCACCAAATTATTTTTAAAACATTTATCCTCACTGGCTTTAGTCCAGAAAAGATAAATAATTTTTGGTAGTTAGAAAAATATTTTTTAGAATAAAATTTTTACGAATTTTTTACAATTTGATGATTTACTTTTTTTTTTTGATTTTAGTTAAGATTTTATTTAATACTTGTTCAATGGATAAATGTTCGGTATCGATAATTAAATCAAATATTTCTTTTAATCTTTTTTGATCGTTTAAATCGATTTTATATAAAATTTTAAAGCGTTCGTGTTCCGAATCTTCTCGTATTCTTGTTTCTCTAAACTTTTCATTGTAATAATTCTCATCTTTTAATTTCTTATTGTTATCAGTATTTTTATCTCTTTCTGCTATTCTTTTTACTCTTATTTCTAAAGGACATTTAAGAAGAATTTTGAAATCTGCTATATCTTTAAGTAAATAACCGCTTAATTGACTTTCAATAACTACATTACCTTTTTTAGCTACGTTTATAATCTGATTATCCAACTCTTTATCAATTTCGGGATGGTTTTCTACGTGTTTTGTAAATTCCTCTAAAGTCATTTTTCTATCTTTAGCTAATTGCCTAAAAGCGTTCCCTGTTGAATAATAAGTTAGAGTTAAATTCTCAGCTAATCTCTTTCCAATTTCAGACTTACCGCTTCCGTGAGCTCCAGAAATTGCTATAATCATTTTTTTTAAAAAAAGAAACTTAAAATATCTAATTAATAGATTTATTGCTGAGATCTTACGCTTTCTTTAATAAGATTTTGAAGACAACTACCACAATACCTTCCGCTTTCCAATCTATTGGCTTTTCTTGAGGACTTTTTAGATTTTTTCATTTTTGAAGGTCTAAGTTTTGGAATTGCCATTAAAGGCGTTTTACAAATAGCACAGTGGGCTTTTTTAGGTTTGCTTCTCCAATAATGTATAGTGTTTCGACCGCCAGGCGTTTTTAATCTATGTCTTTTTTGCGATCTTGAACGTAAACCGGGTCTAGGCATTTTATCAACTTTTTAAAATTATATTGTTGTTTAAAATAATCGAGTTAATACGGTTTTTAATTAATCAAATAATATTAATTTTATTAAATGGTTTAATTCTTTACATTTAATTTTTTTTGAAAATTTTTGAAAATTTGGTATAACTCGTCAACAATTGAATTTCTAAATTTGCTGTCTTTAACTAAGTTTTCAGTATTATTTGATACTTTTTTTTGGATTTTTTTTATTTTGTTTCGAATTTCTTCTAAACCTGGATATGGAAAATTTTTAAGACTAGTTTTTAGTTCTTTTAGAAGTTTAACAATTAAATAGAGGTCTTGTCCTTCTAACTTTAACGCGTCCATAAGCGTTATAAACGTGGATGTAACTTTTGATGCTATTCCGGGCAATTCAAAAAAAGAGGTTTTTCCTGTTTCAGTCATTATTTCTATATCATCTATTTGTGTTTGATTGTTACCATTTGAAAAATTTAACTTTGGGAACTTTTCAAAAATTTCTAAAGCATTGTTATAATCGTCAATAAAATTCATGTTTTCTAAAAACTTTTCAAGTGAAATGTTGTTTTTCTTAAAATATAAGGTAACTTTCAGTAAACCTTTATAAGCGTTATTCATAGCTTTACGAACAAAATTCTCGTCAATAATTCCTTCTTTAAACTTTATACTTAAATTCTGTATTGATTTGACTAGTGAAAATATTTCAGATTCTATTTTAGTAAAATCTGGATTTTTTTTTTCCATTTTTTGTAGTAAATATCTAATTTAACCTATTTAATTATGAATAAATTATAAATTAATAAGTTTAAGCCTAGCGTTAAAATCCAAACAGCGTAGGTCTTAAAAAATAGAATACGATTGATACGAGTATACCAATTATAAACGAAGAAATGAGTACTTTAACGGTAGAAGAGTTCGATAATTCTCTAATTCCAATTGACATTAGTATAGGGATCCAAATAGCCATCGTTAACGCATCCATAACATCAAGAATAGCCCAAACGGGAGATTTAAATATTGGAGAAAAAGTAGCAGGAGATATTCCTTCAGCTGTAGTATCTACTTTAATATTAGGTAAAGCAATTAGTAAAATTAAAACTTTAACCGCATTTATTACTAAAAATGGAGTAAAAGCGCAAAAAAGCATTTTATACTTATTAGCTTCTTGCTTCTGCATTAAAGTCCCGCCCTTATAAATTGAAAAAGGGCTCATTTCGGATTCGCTAAATTTTATTTTTGATTTTTCTCCAAATCGAGATTCTAACCTTTTAGAAAAACCAACGGTTTTATTTGCGCCTTTAATAAACAACCACACTAATATCGTATAAAAAACTAAGTTAAATAAAAAACCAAACAAAAAGAATATAATAAAAAAGGTTAATCCGTAATAAAACGCTGCGTCGTTGGGTGTAAATACGAAATGAGCAATAACAGCCAATCCCATCAAGCCCCATAAAATTGCGTTAAAAAAAACAATTAAAAAACCAGGAGCGTCGCGCCTTCTGTGGTTAATGTCCCAAAAAGCGTAGTTTGGTTTCGTTAGCAACCAATAGATTTTCATGTAAAAAGGTGAAGGTGAAATCCATTCTTTTTCAACTCTTTTAAATATCGAAATGTTTTCTATTTTTTCAATTCTAAGTCTATAACCACAAAAAGAGCATTGAAAATTATCTGAAGGATTTTCGTTTCCGCAACGTGGACAACGGGAAGTGACATAATAAGACATAATAATAAAGAAGAAATATTAGCTATAATTTAATTTTTATAATTTTTAATCAATTTGAAATTTTTATAATTATGATATAACAATTAGAACTTAAAAAAATTTCTTTAAAAATTATTCATATGCGATTATAAAATAGTTTTTTTCTTTTGTTATTTTATATTCCTTATTTATAAACATTTTTACGATTTCCAAATTAGTTTTAGCGTGGTTTGTAATTTCTAACACTTTAATTTTAGAAGGTCGATTTACGAATGCCATTAAAGGAATTAGTTGATCGCTTAAATAATTATCAACGGGTATCTCGTTTTTAATATACTTAAGTAAATCTCCAGCGGCTATATTACCAAGTTTTTCTGACGACAGACCTCTTTCTCCTAAAATTGTCCCCGTTGAGATGATAGCACCAGAATCGGAATGAGCCCAAAGAGAAAGTCCTACACCCGGACTTATCGAATCCACCCATATATATTGAATATCTGTATCGATCTGAACTTCTCTTTTAATTTGTTGTTCGATTGTTCTTTTAATTCTTTCTCCGATATTACCACCCTGCCCTTTTAATTGAGAAGCAAGAATGATTTCACCGTTAATCAAATCTATACTTCCTAATTCGGTTAATTCAACTGATTTTAAGTTTTGTTTGGGTGGAAAGATCGTACATTTAACGCGAGCGCCTCCTTTTGGATAAAAACCGTGTTTTTTAATGTCAACATCGATTTTAAATCCGGATTTATTAAAAATCTTATAGGTGACTTCTTTTAAGTAGTTAAGCGATGGAGCGTATTGTCCAAAAGTACCACCACCGTTTAATTCAATTTCGACTTTTTCAGCTTTAAAATTCATGCAAGCAATTTGAATAGGTTGTAATAATAAACCAAGATTAGCCGCAGTGGAAACATCAAGATATATTGCTGTTTTAACGTTGTATTTCGGGACAAAACTAACTTCTTCCGTTCCAACTTTACAATCGCTTAAAAAACTTCCCGTTACTTCTGATAGAGTTTTGAGTCCAAGTAAATGCTGTAATTTTAAACCCGGTTTCGGTCGATTTGCTCGAATGTTTCTAATTCTAATAGAACGATTGTATAAAATAGAGAATCCTGAACTTAACCGAAGTATAGAACCACCACCTTCTCCAGAAGATCCGTCAATTTCTAAATATCCTTTATTGCTCATTTTTTATTCAAAAAGTTCAAGTGCTTTTTTGCGATGTTTATTAAAAATAAAAAAATTATTTTCTTATTAATTATTTCTTATTATTAGATATATTAAGTCACAAAGAGAGAATTTAAGCTAATGGTTAATATTAAAGATTTGTTAGATAAAGGAACAAGATTTCACGACGAGGGTAAATTTCAAGATGCAATAACCGTATTTAAACAAGTGCTAAATTTGGAGCCGAAAAATGTGGACGCGCTAATAAAGATTGGTCTTTCTTACCGCCATCTAGAGAATTTCGATGTTGCCATCGAATACTACCAAAAAGTGTTAGAAATTGAACCAGATAATAAAATTGCTTTAAATAACATAGGTTATTCCTTGTTTTGCAAAAATCAAGTTGATAAAGCTATTGAGATGTATAACAAATCGCTTGAAATTGATCCGTGCTATGAATTACCTCTTGTCAATTTAACTAATATATATTTTGATAATAAAGAATATGAAAAAGCGATCTCAGTTTTTAAAAAAGCGTTAGATATCGAACCTTTTGGCGTTGCTAATTGGATTGATTTAGGGAGAGCATATCGCTATTTAGAAAAATACGAACAATCGATTGAAGCGTATTTAAACGCTCTGAAAATAGATAAAATTAATAAAATCGCTTGGAACAACCTTGGATACGTCTATTATTCGACAAACCAATATATTAAAGCAATTGACGCTTATATAAAGGCCTTAGAGATTGATTGGTTGTACGACTTACCATTTTCAAACTTAATCAAAATCTATAAAGAAATGATCAAAGATAACAGGAAAGACCTTGAGATATGGATACCATTAGCTAACGCATTTTTTGTTGCTAGGGCGTATAATCGAGCCATAGACATTTGTAATCGCGCTTTAGAAATTAATAATCAAAACGAGGAATTAAACAAACTTTATAATGAAGTTGTGGAAACGAAGACGAAATACGACTTAAATCCTTTATTAGTGGATAAGATTCAAGATGCTTTAGACTTATTTTCGTCGATTTCAACTTCCGTATTATTATCCGACATTATTGAATATGTAAAATATAAAACCCCCGAATTAAGATATCAAAATTCTGAATTCACGTTCAGCGACGACGAAATTAAGTTTCAAATATTTGAGACCATTAGTAAAAAGAGCGGGAATATGTATGCTCGATTGGTTGTCAATAAATTGATATTTTACCGAGAACCTATTAATCCTCCTAAAGTTGATTATTTAAAATAAAAAAGCGTTATTCTCTTTTTTCTGAATTTTTACTTAAATTTTTCATTCGCTCTATTCCGTTAAATTTTTCCATTAAGGTAATAACTTCTTTGGGAACGAGGTTAAACCATTTTTTACCGTTCTTAACGATCAGATTTCTAACGTTTGTTCCGTTAAATTTATTCTTAAATATTTCTAATTTTTTCCCTACTTTGATACCTTTACTCTCAAATAATTGCCTTACCCAATCGCTATTAGAAAAAGCTACGTCAAAATTTCCTACAATGGAAGTTACGTGATCAACCCACTTATTCGCGTTAAAGATATCGGGAATCTCGAATATATCGTAATTCTCTGAGGGGATTTCTCTTTTTCTCATTGCAGATTCAATAAACATTTTCCTTTCTTCGCTTGTAAATGGATCGTTCATATTGTTAGACATTTGCGAACTACCAATTCCTATTTTTATTCTATTACACAATTCTAAAATTCTTTTTATAACGTAAATATGTCCGTGATGTAAGGGTTGAAATCTCCCAATAAAAAATCCAGTGTTGAACTTTTCCGTTGTATTGACGATTTTTTGCGATTGGAACATTTCTTTTACATCAGAACTAATTATTTTTTCCCAAATCTTTTTTGAATAATCTATAGATTTCTGATTCCGTAAAATGCCAATTAATTCTGATTTAGAATAAAACTTGCTTTCGTTTGGATCTACTTCTTCCGGATTTGGATTTAATTCTGCATCGTAATCGACCACTCCAAGAAATATATAAGCGATTTCTTTAGTAACATTATCTTCTTCTACGCTTAAATCGTAAAAAATTATTTTTTCTATCGCTTTTTTTAAAATACCGAATTCTTCTTCTAGTTCTCTGATTGCGTTATTTTTTATTTTAGTGAGATCAAGATTTTTTTCGAAAATAACATGTCCAGAAGCAGAATCTGTAAAAAATTCTGGATAACTTTCTTTGCTTTTTCCTCGTTTTTGGACCAGAAACAATATTTCGTTTTCAGATTTAAACGATATAATAAAAAATCGTACGATAATATGTGGAATTTTTTTTTTATGCGCTTGAATCCGTTCCATCGGAAAGATATATTTTGAAATTTGTCCCGAATGTAAATATTGTATGTTTTTTTCTTCCACACAGGCTAAGATTTCTTCGTCCATCGTACTATCATTTCTTAGTGAAAAGTAATTGTTATAATGTCGCCAACTTTAAAATCCATTTCTTCTGCTGCATTTCCTTGGTTTTTAGAAATTTCCAAAAAATCAGACGATCCTTTCAAAATCAATGTAGAACCTAAAGGAACATCGGCGTAATGAGTACTTAATAAACAGCGATAGGTTTTATCTTTAAATTGCAAATTAACATTCTTAAATTCGTCTAATATTAAAGATGTATTTTGAATAACATTATTTTCTACGAGGATATTTGTTATCCCATTTCCAAACGAATCGATGTATTGAATTGTGCAACGAATAGTCTTTTCTTTAGCTAAAAATTCGTAAATAATAGGATATTCGATTAAATTTTTAAGATTAAACTGCGGTCCGAAATTTTTTAAAGGTATTTTTTTAGAGATGTACGCTCCGACAGGAGCCATTACATCTCGTCCGTGAAATGTGTACGAAATAGGCAGATTAAAGTACTTTTTATTTTGAACAACGTAGCATTCGCTTATTTCTTTTAAATTTAAAGCGTTTGGAATTATGCCATTGTTTGGGCCTACAAAAAAGTGTTCAGATCTAGTTTTTAACGCTAAAATTTCTCTCGAGCTTCCAACGCCTGGATCAACAACGATAATAAAGACAGAATTTTTGGGAAAGACCTTATAAGTACTTTTAATTAAAAATGAAGCTTCGAATATTGAATAAGAGGATATATCGTGAGAAATGTCCACTATAACAGCTTTAGGATTAACTTTTAAAATTACTGCTTTCATACTAGCAATGTAATGAGTACCTTTGGAACCAAAATCTGTTAAGAGGGCAATTATTGATCTCATCGTTATAAAAGTATTTTAAAAACAATTATTTAAATTAATATATAAGAATTTTGTTAATATCTTATTTTTTCTTCTTAAATTTTAGATCTACTTGGTAAAAATCCTGTAAAGCTTTAGATTTTAAAGAATATTCTTCTTCTAAATCGGGTTGCATTAGCTCTTTCGCTATTTCTGCCGCCTTTTTGTAAAAGATATAAGATTCGTGAAAATCCTCTTTTTTTAGAGCTGATCTTGCTCTTTGGACTATATCGTTGAGCTCTCGAGTTAAATCAGGGATTTTTATTGACAATTTCGCTCTTTCTTTTAAAGACTTAGCTAATTCGAGTTCTAATAGCTCTTCAGCGATCTCGGAAGCTTTTACAAACATTTTTTCGGATTTGTCGTAATCTTGCGTTTTCAAAGCATCTTCGGCCATGCTGTAAAATTCGGATATTTTTACGTGAAGATTACTTTCAATTTTTTGTAGTAATTCTTGAGCTATTTTTCTTTCTTTTTTGTCCCCACTTAACATTTCTTTCGTTCGATTGATGATACTATGCTTTAACGATTCAGGATCCAGTATATCTGAAATCTTCTCAATGTTTTCTTGATAAATTTTTCTTAATTTATTTTCAAAATTATCTTGCGATACATCAAAAAGATCGATATCTTCAATTACCGCAGCAGATTCTTTAATTGAAACTTTAAATCTTTCTGGATCGTCGCTTTCGTCTAACATTAATCCAAAGATTAGCGAGGAAGCTTTTCTACTTTGTTTTCCTTGAATTTTATAAAGGTACGATAAAATTATTAAATCTTTTAATCGTAATAAGTTAAATTCGTTTCTTTCGTGATCTAGGTTTAATCGCAAAAATAAATCGCTATTTATTTTAAATTGTGACATTTCTTTTTCTTTGAAATAATATCCTAAAATTTTATAATCTGCATCTTTTGATAATAATATAACAAACGAACCTTTTGGCATTTCAAACCAACTTTTTACAGTTTTATACACACTATTAAAAATACAAGAAATAAAAAATATATGAATTTTTTATTTAGGTTCGACTTTGAATTATTCTGTTTGTTTCTTCTCTAATTGAACGAATTATAGAAAGTAATTGAGCAAAATAGAGATTGTTTGAAATAGATTTTTCTCCTTTTCTTATGATGTCAATAGCTTTCTTTTCTTCTTTTAAAACAGCTTCAATGGATTTCTTTTCCCAAATATCTTTAATTTTCTCGTTTACTTCGTCTGAAAGATCTTGTATACTTTTACTTGATTGTATTCTAAATTGCTTTAATACCTCAACAATTAATCTAATATTTTCAGTTAAACTTACTGTCTCTTCGCTAAATTTTTGACTCATTGAAGCTATAGCGATACTCATATTTTGTATTTGAGCGATTGTTCCATCTAAGGATTGAGTGATTGCGTTAACTTTGTTGATTAATTCCTCCAATAAAGCCTCTGCATTGCTTGCCATCTATTCACCACCTTCCTCTGTTTTTATAGGTTCTGTTTTAATTTGTTCCTTTATTTTTTTAACAGAATCGATTGTTTCAGAGAGCAATAAATTTACCGTGTCTTGGTTAAGAATTTCTTTAGCTAATTTTTCAAAATTTTCGAGAGAATTAACCAAATTCTCAAGAGAATCTAACCCTAAACCTTGTTGAACTTTTTTTAATCCATTTAAAACGCCTAAGCCAATGTCTTTCAAAGCTTCAATGTGAACGGTTTGAGTTACGCTAATTTCGTTAGAAAATTCCATTATTTTTGAATTTAAATTAGAAATTTTTTGTTCGATGTTAGAGTTAAGCTCATCCATAGATTTTTTTAATTCTTGAATAGATTGCCCTAATTGTGATATTCTATTGTATATGTTTTGTAAAAGATCAGTAAGCATCTCTGCCATTTTTAATTGACACCTTTATGGAAAAAATATTTAATTTAATTTCTTAATGTATTTAATAAATTTAAATATAAGTATCTAATCCAAGATTTTATTTAAAAATTTTATTAAAAAAATAAATTGTCGTAATCTGTTTCGACGAATAACGATTATAAAAGTTATTTAAGAGAAATTATGAAAAAATTTTTATGTTTTTTTACTTTAATACAATGTATATTAGAAACAGTAATCAAAAAGAAAAAAAAATTGGTCCATTAGCTCAGATTGGTTAGCAAGGTCGAAAAACCTCTTGGCCAACAAGCGCAGGTCTTATAAATGACCTACGGACTGACAAATAAGAAAAACATAGTCCGTATTTAGTAAAAACCTGAGATCCGGGGTTCGAATTGATTTAACATTTCGTTAATTAAAGAAAGTCCCCGATGGACCACTTTTTTAATTTTTTTTTGAGTCAGTAAAAATAGAGTAAATAAAAAATATTTACTAAATACCTTATTTATCTAAATTTATACTTATTAAATTTAGGAGCCAATTTTTTATCTGGAGGAGATTCTTTAACAAACCTTGTAAATGGGACTCAGGAAATAGACTTTCTTGGTCTAATCCGTAAATAATACTCATCCATTTATTTAATGCTAATTGAATAGTTGAGGCACCTTCAGCTTCCATAAAGAGAGGCACGACAGCGGCGCTTTCTCTAGCATCGCCTATAGAGAAGTAGATTTTCCTGTTAATATCTTTTACCATAACTAAATTAGCGCACTCGTCCAATTTTCTTTCCACTAAAATCGCTTTTAAAAGTTGCTCTTTCAACTGTTCCTCTTTAATAGCGAATTTTTCTTTCCGCATTTTTAATTTAGGAGCAATTTCGTTAATTAATTTCTCGTCGGTCTCGTTTTGGTTAAAATACCTAGTAATGGATAATTTGTTTTCCATTGCATCGATCGAAATAAATTTTTTAGAATTAGAATATAAAATTGCTTTTGAGCCAGCTTTATTTTCGTCTGGCGATAATTTGATAAAAATGTTCCTAGTACCTACATTATTAACGGTATGATACGACAATTCAAACAATTCTCTAGGATTTAAAGGCGAATATTCTTCGATTAAGTTTTGAGAGAGCCATTGGGAGATAACTACATTGTTATATTGTGTAAGTAAGCGATTTTCAATCATAAAATGTATTAACCCATGTTAAATTTTAAAATTTTTATATATTTTCAATTCGATGAAGATTAATAATAATTATAAATTCATTTAGGTTTTTTATATATTTACATTTCAATAAAGATAAGCAATAATAATTATAATTTCACTTGTTGATTTGTTTATAGGCTTTTTCAAATCTATCAATAGATAAAATTATATCCTCTGATTTTGCTCCGATTGCTGCGTTCATTACGATATAAGGTAGAGGATAATTATTGCAACATGGACCAAAATTTTTTTTCTCTTCTCGATTATAGACCCTAGGACCAGTAACACGCAAATTATAATATGCTCCACCAAGAGCCGTAAGATTTTCCGTTTTTATATTGTTAAGAGATAAAGCTACTGCCACAGGATTAAACACGTTTAAAATTCTTTCGTTAGTTTTATCTGCTATTTCTTTTAATTTTTTTTCTAATAAAATTCGATTCTCTTTTTGTTCGTTGAGCAGTTTCTGATAACCATTAATTCCTAAAGATAGCATAGAAATTAAAAAGTTCACAATAGGGGTTGCTGAAGCCCGACCTGGATACGCTTGACTTATTTTGAGTATAGCGCTTTCGTCGGGAGATGCTACAACTGCACCACCTATGGGAGTGAGAAAGTTTTTGTCTGTTGATTGAATAATGGCATCTACTCGTCCCGCGTCTATACCAGAACGAATTACTTTCATCCATTCTGCACTCTGAACACCATACGCGTTAATAATTATATGTATTAGACCATTATCTTTAGCAAATTTGCTTATTTCTTTAACATCGTCGTGTTCTCTCGGAGGAAAAAAACTTGTCGTTGATAAAACGGCGAAACAATTGCTATCTAAATTATCTTTAATATCTTCTACATCTACTCTAACGGCGTCGCCAATTACATTTCCATCAATAATTTTCGATTTAAAGCCCATTAAATCAATCGCTTTTAAGATTGATTTGTGATCGATTCTCGGAACCAAAACGCGATTTTTATTACTTTCAACATCCGGTCTTAGCGCACCTAAACAGAGAGCAAGCGACATACCCGTGGACAGTGGAACAACAATAGCCTCTTTAATATTAGGTAAACCGAAATTTTTTAATATGTTCCGAGCTAAATAATTAGCTAATTCATACATGATTGATCCTCCTGGAGCCTTAGGTTGAGGCGCAGTTAAAAATCCACTTCTTCCAACACCATGACAAAAGCCGCTCGAAGTTTTTAGGTGAAGTTTTGACGCTATCCTTGCTTCTCTTTCACCAATTCTCGCTGCGTTGCTATCTTTATCTGTGTCCATATTAGAAAGGATTTGCAATAAAAATTCGATTTGTTCATCGCTCCAAGGATCTTTCGGAACAGCTTTTTGTTCGAATAAGATTTTAATCGGTTTTAAAAATTCGTTTAAAACTAATTGCCCCCTACTTAATATATTTTGAGGTATTGACGCGTTTTTGAAATATTCAATAATATTAGAGTAATCAAACAACGGATATCACTTTTTTTAAAATTAATGGCGGCCCTCGAGGGGAATCGAACCCCTATCCCTCCGCAGGATAACCGGGTTTGAAGCCCGGCGTCAGAGACCACTTATCGTTAAAATTCTATGAGATTTTTAATTCCGACCGTCAAGGGCCACTTATAATTGTTCTAATCTATTTAATTAAAATATATTAAATTAATTGAATCTTGTGGTTTCATTAATTATTACTTTCTGATATTATCTAATTCGTAGTCTAATTCGCTTCTTAGATAAACTATTTTGGTAGTTATTTAACATTTCATTGAATAACTTCGCACCTAAATACATTTTATGATTTCCTTTATATGTATAGAT
>Ga0256868_10001304_pt1 | contig 13770 bp, 13 predicted proteins | sample RVTome_13_FD_187341 | JGI IMG/M metagenome (GOLD analysis project Ga0256868, IMG submission 187341) | Soil microbial communities from uranium-contaminated site in the Upper Colorado River Basin, Wyoming, United States - RVT92D227 HiSeq ... | reverse complement strand
TTTCACCTGCTTCCCGCCTTTCTCAAGTTAAATAGACCTATCCGTTGATGGTTAAGGAGCACCCGGCCTCTCAGGGGGTGATCACGAGGCTTCCGCTTCGCTTGCGAACCACCTCCGCCCCCGGTTCGATCACCACGGTCGTAAAGGCCGACTCCACAATGGCCGGCCCCTTTAAAGGATGATCGGGCTTCATCGCTTCCAAAAGTTCCACCCTCGTCTTTTCCACCCACCTTCCATTGAAGTAAGCCCGACGCGAAGAAACGACCTTCGCCTCGTAAGCCTTCTCCCTGCGCAGCTTGCCCAAGGCTTTTCTTCTCAGCCGGCAGCGGACCGTAGCCCGCCATCCCACAAATTGCACGTCCGATCCCGGGTCACGGAAGGCAAACACTTCTTCGTGTAAACGATCGAAGTCTTCCCGAACACGGGCGAGGTCCTCGAGATTCTTGAAGCGCGCCACCCGGAGAGGAAGGTCAATCTCCCAGATCTGGTCCCGGTAACGGGCCTCTGCGAAGAAATCGATGGCGTGGCCGATGGCTCCGGCTCCAGGCCCCTCGATGAAGGCTTGACACTTGGCCTGGAGAGCATCCAATGTGGCGTTGGCCCGGTCAAAGTCGAAGTGCTCGATCGTGGTGTAGAAGAGGGTCCGGTAATCCGCATGGAGGTCGGACATGAGCGCTCCGGCAGCCGACAGGGCGGCCCCCACCTCCGGGATGATGATGATCTTACAGCCTAGGCGCCGCGCCACGGTCACCGCATTCAGACCGGCAGCCCCCCCGCCGCCGATCAGGACCGCACCTCGGGGATCCATGCCTTGATGGATGGTGATCTCTTCGATCGCCCCCACCATGTTCTCGCTCATGAGGCGAAGGATCGCCAGGGCGGCTTCGGGAAGGCTGAGCCGAAGGGGACGTGCGACTTCCTTCTCGATGGTCTCGACCGCCCGTTCCACCTCCAGTTTCATGGCGCCCCCGAGAAAGAAGGCCGGATCGACATATCCAAGCACCAGGGAGGCATCCGTGACGGTCGGGCGCGTTCCGCCCTTTCCATAGCAGGCCGGCCCGGGAACGGCACCGGCACTGTTGGGACCGACATGGAGCAATCCTCCCTCATCGACCCAGGCGATGCTTCCCCCTCCGGCACCAATGCTCTTCACATCCACGGAGGGAAAGCCAACGATGTGGCCGCGGTAGCGCTGGCCGATCCAGGTCTCGGGCGTCATGGGAATGATACCCTTTCGAACCAGGCTAACGTCATAGGTCGTTCCTCCTGTATCAGCCACGATGGCCGTCGTCGCCTTCACATCGGTCTTGGCGTAGTGCCGGCCAGCGATCGGAGCCATCGAAGGCCCAGACCCGATGGCGTGGATGGGCGCCTCAGCCAGATCCTGAAAGTCCATGACCCCACCCCTGGAGGTAAGCATCAGGAGACGACCTCTGAATCCCTCCTTCTTGAGCCGGTTCGCCAGCCCTCCCAGGTAACGGGACATGAGGGGCTTAAGAGACGCGTCGATACAGGCCGAGGAGGCACGGCGATACTCCCGCAGAATCGGATTGAGGACATGCGAGAGGGTATAGGGGACGCCCGGCAGATGCTCCTTGAGGAGCCTCCCCACGCAGTTTTCGTGAATCGGATTGACCGTAGACCAGAGCAGGCAGACCCCCGCAGATTCCACCTTCAGGGCCCGGAGGCGATCGATAATCTCGATGACCCCCCCTTCATCCAGGGGTTCAATAATCTGGCCATCAGCGCTGATCCGCTCGGGGATCTCAAAGGTCAACGCCCGAGAGATATAGGGCTTGGGAAAGGAAACTGAAAAATTGAACGGTTGAAGCCGGCCCCCTTCCCTGAGGACCAGAATGTCAGGATGGCCTTTCGTGGTGAGAAACGCCGTCTTGGCTGTATTTCCGGTGATGATCGCATTGATGGCGTGGGTCGTTCCGTGAATGAAGTGGTCACCGCGCGAGAGCAACGCTTCAGGGGTCATCGACAGGCTCTCCGCCGCCGCACGGATCGTATCGAGGATCCCCTCTACCGGATCTTGGGGGGTGGTAGGGGCTTTAAACATATGGAGCATTCCCGCATCATCTTCGATGACCAAATCCGTAAAAGTGCCGCCTGTATCCGCTGCGAAACGCATCGCCCGCCTCTTTTCTTCTTTATCTCCATTGCCAGAGGAAACCCTGGGTTTTTCAGCCAGATTTCCTCAGACCTGGGACTGAATTTCTATGGATCTTTTTCTGATCCAGGCACCATAGTTCTACCGCTTCGATATTTGGCTTAGGACTCCGTCCGCCACTAATGGGGGAACGGTAAGTATTTACCTCCGCTCAATCGATTTGAGCACCTCCTCAAAGATGCTGATCCCTTGATTAAGAAGTCCCTCCGTGATCACCAAGGGGGGCATAAATCTGGCTAGGTTATTCCATCGTCCACCTCTCCAGAGGATGAGCCCCTGTTGAAAACACTTTTTCTGCATTTCATCGACTATCTTCAGGGCAGGTTCCTTCGTCTTCTTGTCCTCCACAAACTCGACACCAATAAACAATCCTTTACCCCTGACATCACCGATAAATCGACTCCTCTCAGCAATTTCCTTCAGCCGATCTATAGCCTTCTCACCTAACTCCCGGGCCCTCGAGACCAGTTCGTTTTTCTCTATGAAGTTTATGGTAGCCAGTCCTGCTGCGCAGGAAAGGAGATTTCCCCTGAATGTGCCAACATGAGCTCCTGAAGGCCAGGTATCTATCTCTTCCCGAATGAGCAAGGCTGCCAGAGGAAGACTTCCCCCCATCGTCTTAGATATAGTCATGATATCTGGGGCCACATCCCAATTCTGGCAAGAAAACATTCTACCCGTTCTGGCAAAGCCGGTTTGAATCTCATCCATGATCAGGATCAGTCCATATTTTGTGCAGATTCGCCTGACCTCTTGAAGATATCCGTCGGGAGGTACTACGACTCCTCCCTCCCCCTGGATGGGTTCAACGAGCACACTTCCCGGGCTGGTAGCCCCTGAGTCCGGATCTCTGATAACATGCTCGAGGTATTTGGCACACTGTAAATCACAGGAGGGATAATTCAATCCAAAGGCGCATCGGTAGCAGTAAGCATAGGGGACGATGTAGACCTCTGGCATTAGAGGAAGAAACTTTTCTTTCGAGCCCTTCTTTCCGGTGGCCGCAAGGCCACTGCCCGAAACCCCATGCCAACCTCCTTCGAATGAGATAACGCCAGGCTTCCGACTATGGTATTTTCCTAATTTAACGGCTGCCTCAATCGCGTCGGCCCCTGTGGGACCACACAGGAATGTTTTGGATTTGCCCTGCATCTCTCCCGGAGCGATCTCCACGAGTTTCTCTGAGAGCATAACCCTGGGGAGACCGGGAAAATCTAAGGCATGGATCATTTTTTCAGACTGGGCCTTTATGGCCTCTACTACATCTGGGTGGGAATGGCCAGCGTTCATCACCCCCGCTCCGGCACCAAAATCGATATAATAGTTTCCATCGACATCCATGATCGTGGCCCCCAACCCTCTTTCCGGGGCCAGCGGGACTTGGAGCGGGTAGACTAAGGCATTCGAGTCTACCCTTTTTTGCCTTTCCAGAAGGCTCTTGGCCTTAGGGCCGGGGGGTTGAATGGCGATCTTCGGGGCTTCCGAGAAATTGAGTCTTTCGAAAGAGATTTCCCTCTCCATCGTTTTCATCTTTATCGCCCTCCTCTTGTAAGTTGGAATGGCTCCTCCGCAGCACCGTGGCTTTTAGGGATTCTCCCCTTTCTAAGTGAATCATGGAGTCGAGATGGATCGAAACGCGATTCGTCATCCCTTTAAGATGTTTTCCTCTCTGACGTTCTCAACCGATTTCTTCAGTATCAAACGAGCCTCATCCACGAGGACTTTTTTGAAATGCCCGAGATCTTGTATTTTCAATTGGGCCATCCGATCCATATCCGCAGTAATCAAACAGGCGATCTTTACGTAGCCGCCCATCGTCACCCCATCGGGCCCGAGGCAGATGGGCTCCTTTCCCGCAGGAATCTGAATCGCCCCGATGGCATTGCCATCGTCCACTATATTGGATGGATCAAGTCCGGCATCCCGGGACTTTGGCCTCTCATTAAAGAATAGTTGAGGGCCTTCAAATCTATAACCCACTCTATTGGAACGGATGGAAACCCTATATGGGGAATTCAAAAAGACTTCGATGCTATCTTTCTGGACATGGTCATCCTGGGGTCCCAGAATGACTCGCAATTCCTTCTCCGACCCCACCTGTGGAAGGACCTCGCTTTTTGCCTTTCTTCCCTTCAAGCGATCCAAGGGAAATCTCGCAGGCCCCACCTCGAGTCGGTCTCCTTTTTTCAAGGCGCGACCCCGGATTCCTCCCAGTCCCCCCAAAGTATAAGTGGATTTAGACCCAAGAACTTGGGGTACATCGATCCCTCCACTAACGCAAAGGTAGCCTCTCCATCCTTTTTCGGCTTTGCCCAGGGAGAGCAGGTCCCCCTCCCGCAGATAAATCGTTTCCCATAGAGGGATGGAGCTCCCGTTCAATTTTGCTTCAAAGGCGGCCCCGGTAAGAGCGATTACGGTATCCTGCAAAACTCTCACCTTCATTCCAATCGCGGTCATCTCGATACCGGCTTCATTCAAAGAATTCTTCACCAGCAAATTGCCCATCCTGAAGGCAAAGCGGTCCATGGCCCCTGAAGGCGGGATACCACTGGCAAAATAACCCTTTCTGCCCAGGTCCTGAATCGTGGTGAAGACGCCTGGATGGATTAATTCAAACGCCGCTCGGCTCATGGGACCTCCTATAAAGAATAACTCTCCTCCCTTATTTTGTATTGGTAACTGCACTCCCAAATTTTTTGGCGAATAAAATCGAATTCCTTATCATCGACCCGAACGAACTTGATCCGATCCCCGATTCTAAGTAAAACGGGTGATTCTTCAAAAATATGGAGGCTTTGAAAAGGATCATAAATAGGGACCGGGGTAAGACCCATCATTTGATAACCCCCAGGGCTGACAACCGGATAGATCGCTGTAATGCTCCCGCCCAAAGCCACTGTTCCTTTCGGGGTATAGATCCGGGGAGAAGTATATTTCGGAACAGAGAGCAGCATGGGGGGATTGAGCTGCATCAGCTGCGGCGATCCCGGAGTGAATCCCACCATCCCCACCCAATGAACGGTCTCCGAATGAATCTTCACAACTTCGTCGGAAGAAATGCCGTTGCTTTTGGCGATGAATTCCAAATCTGGACCCCACCTTCCCCCATATTTCACCGGCAGTTCGATGAGTCTCGACGGAACCTTTTGCACATCGGGAATCTGTTCCCCTAATTTTTTTATCTCGGATATAAGATCTTCCGTTCGAATCACCAAAGAATCATAATGGAGAAGCAGGGATCTCCATCCGGGGAAGGTTTCAACGACTCCGGTGATCCGGGCTTGCTTAACGGCCAGGTCAAGACCGATCACCTTGAAATTGGCTTGCAGGGTCATCTCATCGCCAATTTCCACGGTCAGATATTGATCACCTGAAAAGAGGTAACGTGGCGATTCATATATCATGCGGGATACCCTTTCTCAAGAGATTATGGCCGGGAGTGTAAACCGAGCGGGAAAATTTTTACCCCCCTTTTCTCTAATTCTCTTCGAACGGCTTTGACGATTTCCGGGCCCTTGGGATTGTCTCCATGGAAACATATGCTCGTACCTTTTACCTCGATCTCCTTTCCATCCGAGGCCGTGACCCTCTGCTCCAGAACCATCTTAAGGACCTTTTTTACGGTCGCTTCTACATCTATTTCTCCATGAACCTTCTTGATGAAGGTAGTTCCGTCCGGGGCATAATCCAGATCTGCGTAGAGTTCCCCGACAACCTGGATTCTCATAGATTGAGCCATCTCGTAGGGGATCGTATTATAAAGGGCCAAAAAGATGGGTTCCGGCTTGATTTGCCGGATAGCCTCCAAAATCCCGCGGGCCAGGGCTTCGTCTTTCCAAGCCATATTATAAAGCTGACCGTGAGGCTTGACATGCTGAAGTTCAAGCCCCGCTGCCTCACAGAAGGCCTGCAGGGCCCCCACTTGATAGAGGATATAATCCCCGGCTTCCTCCGGAGTGACTTCCAATCGTCTCCTTCCAAACCCAATGGGGTCCGGATATCCAGGGTGAGCCCCAACGGCTACGCCATACTTCTTGGCTAAGTCTACCGTCCGTTTCATCACATGGGGATCCCCGGCATGGAAGCCACAGGCTACGCTGGCAGAGGTCACCTGCTTCATCATCTCTTCATCATTGCCAATCTTATAAAGCCCGAAACTCTCCCCCATATCGCAGTTCAGATCGACTTCAATGGCCATTGCCGTACCTCCCGCCTTTTTTGATCTTCTTTTGGCCAAAAACTATTGGCTCCATCGTTTGAGCAAATCGCCGATGCGGCGAGTAAAAAACCGTTTATGCTCCCCTCTCCCTTGCTGCTGCGCTCTAGTTATGAAAGGTAAAGGGTAAAAAGGGGAAAAGCGCAAAAGACCAAAGACTCATTTTAAGCTCGATCCCTTAGAAAAACCACTCAAGAGGGGGCCCTTAATGTGTAATCAAATTTATTAATAGTGCGGATTTTAGGTTTCCAGGAAGAGAGTTTGGCGTTCTTAAAAATTATGCGCAAATAGTTATGACGCTATGTATAAAACGGCATATCGGTAACGCAAAATCATGCTTCTGAGAAACCCACTTTTGGTTAAGTTGGCTTTCGGACCTTCTTTTCCTTAAACTCCAAGATATCGTTGCTGGATTTCGCGGTTCTGTTGGAGCTCTTTGGCCTGCCCTTCGAACTGGATCACGCCTTGATCGATCACGTAACCCCGGGTGGAGATAGAAAGTGCCATCTCCACGTTCTGTTCCACCAGGAGGATGGTCACCCCATCTTTATTCATTTCCTTCAGGATGATGGCGATCTGATTGACCAATAGGGGCATCAAGCCTTCTGTCGGCTCATCAATCAACATGATGGCCGGGTCGGAGACCAGCCCTCGGGCCATGGTCAGCATTTGCTGCTCTCCGCCGCTCAGGCTGCCTCCCCTCTGGGTGAGTCGCTCCTGAAGGCGGGGAAAGTAGGCAAAAGTTCTTTCCAGGAGTTTGGCATTCTTGCTCTTGTCCTTATTCTTCAGCATTCCGATCTTAAGATTTTCCGCGACGGTCAAATTGGGGATGACCCGGCGCTCTTCCGGAACAAAAGCAATCCCCCTTTGAGCGATAAGGTGGGTAGGCAGATGGGTAATATCTTCCCCCTGAAAGGTGACTGTGCCGGCACGGGGAGGGGTTAGACCGATAATGGACTTCAAGGTGGTTGTTTTCCCAGCTCCATTCCGGCCGATTAGGGTGATAATCTCCCCTTCCTCCACCGTCAGGGAAACCCCTTGGATGACATGACTTAACCCATAATAAGTATGGATCTCCTTCAGTTCCAGCATGCCTTCAACGCCCTTTCAGATAAACTTCTTGGACCCGCTCGTTGGCCTGGATCTCCTCCGGCTTTCCCTCCGCGATGATGCTCCCGTAGTGCAAAACCGTTATTTTATCCGAGATCTTCATGACGACCTTCATCTTGTGTTCTACCAAGATGATCGTTCGGCCTCGGGCGATCTCCCTGATCAGCTGAATCGTTCTTTCGGTGTCTTCCGGGCTCATGCCGGCAGTGGGCTCGTCCAGGAGGAGCAAAACCGGGTCCGTAGCCAGGGCAATGCCCATCTCCAGATGCCGCTGCTCGCCGTGGGACAGGTTGCAGGCCAGCTCATCCCTTTTAGACCCCAGTTCCACGGTTTCCAGGATAGACGCGGATTTCTCCCTCAGGTCTCGAAGCGCTTCTTTCGGGGACCAAAAATTAAAGGTCGTCTTGCGAGACTGCCTCGCCACCCGGATATTCTCCAGGGTGGTCAGCCGGGGGAAGATGTTGGTCAGTTGATAAGCTACGGACATCCCCCGGTGGGAGATGGCAAACTGCGGCAACGCGGTGATATCCTCCCCCCGGAACCAGATTCCTCCACTGTCCGGATGGAGTTCTCCGCAGATCAATTTAAAAAAAGTACTCTTCCCGGCTCCATTCGGGCCGATAATGGAATGCAGTTGACCTTCCTCGAGGCGAAAGTTCACTTCGTCAATGGCCCTCAACCCGCCGAAATTTTTTACCAGGGATTCGGTCTTCAAAATTTCCATAGGGATTCCTCTTTCCCCATTATTCCTTCAAACGCCACAAGCGAAATTTCTCCTGCAGTGTTCCCCAGATCCCCAGGGGGAAAAAGAGGACAAAGAGCATGAAAATGGCTCCCACAAAAAGCTGCCAACTGGTGGTATAAACGCTGATTACATCTTCGATGAGGAGAAAAACGCCCGCCCCTACGAAAGGACCGATAAAGGTTCCCATGCCCCCCAGGATGGTCATCATCACTGCCGCCCCCGAATTTGTCCAGTATAAGGTGTTCAAAGCAGCCAACTGGTAATAGACCGCATGCAGGCTTCCGGCCAACCCGGAAAAAAACGCCGAGAAGAGGAAGGCAACCCATTTTACGCGGTTGGTATTGTAACCGCAGGATTGGGAGCGTTTTTCATTCTCCCGGATGGACTGAAGGACCGCGCCAAAAGGGGAATGGAGAATCCGGTGCATGATCAGAATCGAAAGGGCGCAAAAAATAAAGGCAAAATAATAAAAGGAGAGAGGGCTTTTAATAACGGAAAACTCATACCCCCCCACAGAAATCGGCGGTACGGGAACACCCCTGAGCCCGTTATCACCCCCCGTATAATTATCGAAAACCACCAACGCCAGGAAGTAAAAGAGCTGGCCAAAAGCCAGGGTGAGCATGGCGAAATAAATACCTTTCCGCTTCAGGCATAAGAGCCCCACTCCCATCGCCCCCAGGACGGCTGCGGACACCCCTATGAGAATGCCCGTAAAGAGACCCACCTTCAAGTACACTAAAGAGAGCCCGGCTCCGTACGTGCCCAGGCCGAAGAAGGCCGCATGGCCGAAGGAAAGCAGGCCGGTATAGCCGAGGAGGATATTGTAACCCATGGCAAAAAGCCCAAAGATCAGGATTTGCGTGGCAATGGCCTCATAGGGAAGGATGAAAGGAAGGACGGCCAGGACCAGGATTAAACCCAAGTAGGAACGGGCCGAAAGAAAAGACATGATTCCTCGCCCGGCCGAAAGGTTCTGCGGTGAAGGATTTCCCATAGGCAATCTACTCTAAAAGTCCTTCCTCTCCAAACAGCCCGCTGGGCCGGACGAGAAGGACGACGGCCATGGAGATAAAAATGATCACTTCCCCCATCATGGGGTAGAAAAGAGTGGTGAAGCTGACCACCACGCCGATTAAAATTCCGGCAATCACCGCGCCCTTAAGGCTACCCATCCCCCCCACGACGACAACCACGAAGGCCTGGATGAGCATGTCAATGCCCATATCCGGATGCACACCGCGCATGGGGGCGGCCAAAACCCCGGCGATCCCGGCCAACCCGGTACCGATCCCGAACACGAGAAACCAAATTTTGGATAGGTCAATCCCCAGCACCCGGACCATCAGGCTGTCCCGGGTTCCCCCCCGAATGATGAGCCCCAGGCTCGTCTTTTCCAGGAAAACCCAGAGGAGGAAAATAATAAGGACGGTAATCACAATGACGAATATCCGGTAAAGGGGAAAAAGGGCAAACCCCAGGTTGACCGGACCCGTTAAGGCTGAGGGAGTGTCGAAGGGGAACCCGGTCGTCCCCCAGATCAACCGCACGCTTTCCACCATCACGAATTGAAGGCCAAAGGTCAGGAGGAGGGGATCATTCAGATCTCTGCCATAGAGCGGCCTCACCGTAAATTTTTCCACGACCAACCCAAGAAGTCCCGTGGCCAAAGGAACGAAGACCAAGGACGCCCAAAAATTACCCGTGAGCCCCATCATAAAGAGCCCCATGTAGGCCCCGAACATGAAAAAGGACCCATGGGCAAAATTAACGACGGTCATCAGCCCGAAGATCAGGGAGAGGCCTACGGCCAGGAGCACGTAGACCAGCCCGATCTGCAGCCCCATGAAGAGCTGGGTGATAAGACTGGCATAGGAAATTCCCCCGATCACTTTTCAGACCCCCAGATTGGTGGTTCAAAAAGAGAGGCAAGGCTGCACGGCCAGCCTTGCCTCTAAAACGGAAGGCCCTTCGTCAAGACTCAACCCTTAAACCCGAGTTCCGCGCAGGTCCGCTCTAAACTTTCGTCGGCGTCCGTCTTGCCCAAAACATCGAAGAAGGCCCATTCTTTTTTGGCATCCTTGGGCTCCCGGCCCTTGAGAACGTAGAAATCCTGCATCGATTGGTGGTCGCATTTTCTCCACCATTGCTTGCCTTTGTAATTATCATAAGAGCGGCCCTCGAGTTGTTTGCGGACTTTTTCGGGGTCGAGGGCTCCGGCCCGCTCCACCGCCCCCAAAAGTTCCTTGGCCCCGCCGTAGCCATATCCGCCATAACCCGTTGGGGGACGGCCCCAACGTTTCCAGAAGGCCTGGACAAAGGGTTTGGCCGTGGGAATGGTATCCTGCAGCTCCCAGTAGAAATGGGTTCCGGCGTACATACCGGCCATACTGGCCTGGCCTGCCTCCTTGGCCATCATCAGGTCGGTGAGGACGAAGAAAATTTTCATCTTGCTCTTCAGGCCAAAGTCAGTCATCTGCTTGGCCTGGTTGGTGTGGTCCTTGCCGAACCCGGTGGTAATTAACACCTCGGGCTTGGCATCGATGATCTTGGTGAAATGCATGGAGTATTCAGTGCCCCCCAGTGGATAGTCGCTCTTTCCCAGGTTGGTTATCCCTGGATTTTTGGCCAGGAATTGGAGGTAAGAATTATAAATCTGCTGGCCAAAGGCCCATTGGCCGATCAGGAAGTACCATTTCGTTCCCAGATTCTTCGCGATCCAGCGGGCTTCGGCCTGGGAGGTCATGTAGGGGGTGAAGCCCTCGTGGAAGGTGTACGGGCCCCAGTCGGGCATCTTGTTTAAATCATCGGTCTGGCAGATACCCATCAGGGGGATGTTGTGCTTTTTGCATTCGATGTTGTAGGCCACAACCGTGTGCGCCCCCAGGGTACCGATCGCCAGGTCGACCTTTTCCTTTTCCACCAATTCTTTCGCTTTGAGGGCCGCTTCATCGGTTTTGAGCTTACTGTCCCGGACGATGTGTTCGATGGGCCGGCCCAGGAGACCGCCTTTATTATTGTACTCGTCGACAACCATTTGCGTGGCCTTGCGCTGGTCTTCGGATTCCGTAGCAAAAGGCCCAGTGAGATCATATAGACCCCCGAGCTTGATGGGCTTCTTGGCCTGGGCCCAGGAGATACGAGAGATTCCGGGGATCCCCGTCAAAGCTGATGCCGCGCCCCCCAATGCCGCCGCCCCCTTTAAGAAAGTCCTGCGGCTCATTCTTCCTTCTCCCTTCTTGAATTCCTTGTTGCTCATTTTCCTTTTACCTCCCTATTTATTTTTGAGCGACAAAAATCTTTTTCTCTTATGCTCTGGCTTTGGCTACGGGAAATAATGCCAAAGATACAGATATCGATCACCGCTGTCAAGTATTTTTTTCAGAGATTTCTTTCAAGGATGATCTGCAAGATTGACTATCAAGAGTGATGAACTCGTAAAAAGTCAAAAAGTGAGGTTTCCCGTCATTCCGGCGAACCCCGGATCGGGTCCGGGGCAGGCGCCGGAATCCAGTTATTTCAAATGCTTAAAAATTCTCTGGACTCCGGTTTCCACCGGAGTGACGACTTTTTACGAGATCATCAAGAGTGAAGACCCGTCGAAAATTTCGTGCCCTTTTTTCCCGGATCGGCCGTGTCAAGCAGAAATAGGGTCATCGAAGCTGCCAAAAAGGAAATAGCCATCATCAGCCATACCAAATGATAATTGCCTTGCAGATCGTAGAGGTAGCCACCCAACCAGCTACCCAAAGCTGCGCCGAAAATAAGGCCATAAGACAGGGTAACTTGAATCAGGCTGGAAGCCCAACCGGAGATCATACAGGAGATCGCCGTCAGGCAGGCCCCAATCAACAAGACTATCTTAGCCCCGAATCGGTCAACAAGGTAGCCGGTAAAAAAAGCCAGTGTGCCATAGGTGATCATCGTTGTCGAAAGGATGAAGGAAACGGCAGCTCGGGAAGCCGCGAATTCTTCCCCGAGGGGCTTCAGAAATAGGCCAAAAGTACTGCGGGTACCATAATTCATGGCCAGGGTGAGAAAAGCCAGCGCTATAGTAACAAGGTTCTCGCGGTGAAACAGTATTGATCTCAAATAGTTTCTCTACATTTTATGGCCGCTCGTCAGCAGAAGGCCGTTCAATCAAATGGATCAGCACCGAAGCCGCCGTTTGAGCAAAAACGGGATCATTAATATGGGCTTCAGTCTCCAGGACCGGAATGCTGGACTTTAAATGTTTCTTCAAAGACTCAATGAAGGTCCGATCTCCTTCTGGGTCATGAAGGGGCTCCCCCGGATGGCAATACATAGAAAAACCACCCAAAGGAATCAGCACCTGCGTTGGTCTAACCGCCTTATTTAGCTTCTCCGCCATCACCCGGCCGATGGTTACCATTTCCTCGTGGGTAGTCCTTACCATGGTTACCGCTGGATTGAAGCAATACACCATTCGTTTCTTATACTCCGCACTTTTCGTTACCCTCGGCGATGGGCGTCAGAAGGAATTTCGGAACCCCCAGAGGCAGGGCGCGCATCCCCGCCGACGCGAGCAAAGCCCCGTCCAGGCCGCCGATGGCCAACACTCCCTGGAATTTGCCCTGGTCGTATAGATTCCTGAGCACCTTGGCAATGCCCTTGACCATGATTTCGATGGCTTCCCCCCGGATTTTTTTTCAAAGACAGCCATGGTCGATCCGGAAGCCTGGGCCAGCATTTCCCGGGTTACGTCCGTGGGAATGGCCGCGGGTATCCCCCGCAACCCCATGTCGATGATGAATACTTTTTTCCCCCCGCGCTCGATCTGCTCCTTCAGGTACTTGACTTCTTCCCCCTTGGTATCCAGGGTGGCCATAATGGCAATGGTTTTGCTCATCCTCCGGCTCCCCTCCTTTTTCGTGAATCCTTTCTTGATGATCTCCTAAAAAGTAAAACCTCCCCTCCCCTGGCGGGAGGGGATAAAGGGGAGGGGGATAGATAACGCGCTGGAATTGCTTAAATCTTCACGCTCACCCCGACCCTCTCCCGTCAAGGGAGAGGGATTATTTCGGACTTTTTACGAGATCATCTTCTTTAGCGATCACGAAATTCTCTGGTTTCTTCTAAATTGGAATATCTTTGCAATGATCCCCTTAAAAAGGCTGTAGAGTTATACGAAAATCTTCCTTTTTCCTCTGAACTCTTTTCATACCTTTATTCTGCACAAGCATGGGGAGGACCTTTGGGCATGTTCTTGTCATGGCCCGAAGCCCTCGAATCCAAGGTTTGACTAATTTTACTGCAAAACAATCTTGGATCCTTCCATCTTCAGCCAAGGAGCACTCCCAGTCGGTCTTCCAAATTTCCCGGCCTTAAACCAATGCGCCTCCGTATGGAAAAGCAGATTCCCTAACGGAGATACCATCCCCCATTCACATCGATGGTAATACCCGTGATAAAACTGGATTCATCGGACGCCAGAAAAACGACAACGGAAGCGACTTCCTCGGGGGTCCCCAAACGCCCAAGGGGGATAGCAGAAAGAACCTC
>Ga0256868_10001303_pt1 | contig 13775 bp, 11 predicted proteins | sample RVTome_13_FD_187341 | JGI IMG/M metagenome (GOLD analysis project Ga0256868, IMG submission 187341) | Soil microbial communities from uranium-contaminated site in the Upper Colorado River Basin, Wyoming, United States - RVT92D227 HiSeq ... | reverse complement strand
CGAGTTATTTGAGATTCACGAAAAGATTTCCAAGAACCACGGAAGATTGTACGCTTCCTTTGAGAGTTTAAATAGACCTTTATTATATCGGTATGAAAAGAGAATAAATCAAAATTACAGGGTTACCAAAAACGCAAAATTTTTAATTATTTTACCTGAATTAGATGCGAAAGGAAATCTTTCTCCGTCAATTAATAAATGGATTAAATACATTGATAATAATCAATTAATTCCAAGGGAATATTTGCATGTTACTTTTATGACGGAATTTTTTGGAATAATTCCTTACGAATTAACTGAAACATTTCCAATGGGCCAATACGAATCGATTTTTTCGTCGAGAAAGAACGATATGTTATATCGAGAAAGCTTAAAAAAATCCATGAAGTTTATTGTCAATTATTCAAAATACTATAAAAAATGTGGTATTCTAATACCAAAAATGTATATTAATCAGTTTAACGAAGAAATTGATTTCTCGAAAAATCACCCAATTTATGATTTAATGAAAAGAATCCAATTAAAAACTAATTTAGAAACATCGAGTTTTACCACCCTCGATTTATTAATACAATTTTTTGAAAAATCGTAATTAAATATGATATTAGAAAAAATTTTCGCTTTTGGGCACGAAAACATTTTATGTTCTCACAAAACGACTATTGAACTTACAAAACATAACTATTTAACAAAAAGAGGAAATTGCGTATTAGGAATAAACGCGTCCAAGGGTTGTATAGATTTAAATGAGGACTTAAAACAATTAATAAAAGATAAGAAAAAAATTAAAGTTACTATTATGGTAGGAGAATTATCAGATAGTTTTTACGGATTTGGCGATAATGAATTAAAATTATTAGACGAAAACGATATTGTGTTTCGGAAAAGCAGCTTTATCTGTGATCGGACCATTTTAATTAATTGTACCAAGTCTTCAAACGATCTTAATAGAGATTTAATTGAAAAATTAAAAATTTCTGGAAATCAATTTATAGTTCTTTTTGAGATTGAAGACGATGTTTAAGAGTAATAAGGTTGAAAAAATTCAATACATAAAAGTTCGTAAAGAAAAAGGTCAAGATTTACTTAGATTAATTTCTAATAAGTTTAAAAAAACAAAATTATTTGATAAAAAAAGCAAAGTAGTAAGAGAAAACGATTTTATTTTATTCCCGATTATTGAAAATAAAATTTTAATAGAAATATTAGTTGATTCAATAGAGAATTTTGATTTTGAATTGATTTCCAAAGAAAAAGTACCAAATACTAAATATAAATCCAAAAACATCGAAGAAATTCTAAAGGGTGAAATTCCCGACGATTATTTTTATTTAATCCCAAAATCTTACGATATTATAGGAGAAATTGCTATAATTGAATTTAATAAGCATAATTCGAAAGAAGAAAAAGAGATCCAATCGTATAAAATAAGTATTGCTAAAGCAATAGCAAGTATTAACAGCAAAGTTAGAACAGTATACGAAAAAATTAGCGAGATTAAGGGAGAATTTAGATTACGAGATCTTAACTTATTATACGGCCCTAACGAATCAGAAACGATGTATAAAGAAAACAATTGCGTTTTTAAATTAGATGTAAAAAGCACTTTTTTTACGCCTCGATTAATTGCTGAAAGAAAAAGAATTGCTGCTTACGATATTAAAAAAAGCGAAATAATTGCCGATCTGTTTGCAGGTGTTGGTCCTTTTTCAGTGCAAATTGCGAAAAAACACGATATCAAAATTTACGCATTTGATATTAATCCTGAAGCTATAAAATACATGCTGGAAAATATCAAAATGAATAGTTTAAAAGGATCTATTATTCCATGTAACATTGATATTAAATGCCTTCTGGAACCATTAAATCAATTGGGGACCACTTTAAAAAATAAAATAGATAGAATTATCATGAATTTTCCCGAAAGATCCCTCGAATTTTTAGACGTAGCTTGTTTTCTAATGAAAAATGACGGTGGAATTTTGCATATATATCAGTTCTGTGAAAAACCGAATCCTATAAAGAAAGCTATAAACAATTTAAAACAGGAGTTATCGAATCTAAATTGTAGTTTGGATACAATAATTGAATCTAAAATCGTTAAATCTTATTCTCCTAAGTCAGATTTAGTTGTTCTTGATTCAATAATTAGATCAAATTAGGATTCTATTCCATCTACTTAAAAAATTAATATAAACTTGTATTTTAAAAGAAATTAAACTTTTCTACCTCTTATAAAAGGCTCCATAATTGCCGGTTTAAAGATTTCGAGAATTTCTAAAACCTCGCAATGTATCCCTATTACTTTGTTCTCGCTAAATGTTGCAAATAAAAATTTCGAAGAATCAATGTTTAACGCAATAAATTGTTTTTCAGAATAATTTGTAACCTGAGAAAAATTTTTTAAATCCCTTAATAAAGGATCTCCAATAGGATTTTCAATACTTGTAGCAATATTTATTCTAACTTTGTTTGGTATGCCTTTTAATACATTAATTAGTTCATAATCTTTTATATATTGAATATTTGGTATTATTAATCTTACATTACTTTTTGCTTCAGGTAAAAGGTCCTTTATTTTTTTAAATATTTCGTCTAACCCGGAAATTAAACTAACATTTTCAATATGGGTTTGTTTACCTATTTCTTTAGGCATTTTTTCCGAAGTCTCTAATTCTTTTTGCAACTCGTTAACTTTATCTTCTAATTCTTTGGTTTTTTGATCAAATTCCTTATTTTTCTCGGTCTCCTGTTCCTTAAAATCCTTGTCTTTTTTAAGGAATTTTTCGATTTGCATGGTTTTACTTAAAAGTTCGCTACTGGATTTTTTGAATTTTTCTTTTAATTCCCAAAGCGTTCTCTCTTGTTCTTGTAAAGCCAATTCTTTCTCTTTCAAATTTTCCAGCATATCGTTTTTATCTTGTAATATTTCGGATTTCTCTTTTAATAAAAATTCTTTATCTTTAAGTATTTCTTCAATTTTTTTCTCTTTTAATTCTATTTTCTCTTCTAATGCTTTTTTTTCTTTTTCTAGAGAAATTGTTCTTTCTTTTAAGATTTCAATATTTTTCTGATTAGCTCCTGAATATTTGAGTTCAGACGTAAGATTTTGTACTTGATTTTTTAATTCGTTTTCTTTATTCTTATAATCATTCAATTCTTTTGTTAATTCGTTTGCTTTTTCTTGAAATTTGTTTATTTCGTTTATTAAATCTGGTTTTTTCATCTTATCGTAATCCAATCTAAAAACACCTTAAACAATTATAAAATTAATATGAATTTAGTATTTATAGTCTTTTTTAATTTATTTTTTAAATAATAAGTTTTATCCCAGTGTGTTTTACATTAAAATTTGAAACGGGCTCGGCAGGATTTGAACCTGCGACATCTGGATTAGAAGTCCAGCGCCCTATCCATGCTAGGCTACGGGCCCGCGCAATTTTAACTTATCTAAACATAATTAAAATTGTTAGTATAACAATCGATATAAATTAAAAAGATTATGTTTTACTAAAAATTTTCGAATTTTATTCTATATTAAATATTATTTAATATTTTTAAAAGCGACAAAAATTGAACATTATTTATTTTTATGGGTTAAAAAATTAAAGTTTTTCTTAGAAATTAATAATTTGTTAATATGTTAACTTTTTTATGATAATAATCTTAAATTTATATAGGAATTTTAATCGAATTAATCAACAATGGATTAAATTCGTATGTTAAAACAACGTACATTCGTTCATCAAAATATAAAATACGATTTTAATTGGAACTTAGATAATCATAAAAATAAACTTTTTCAAGTAAATTCTAATTTAGAGGAATTTAAAAGACTCGGAAAATATTTGAAAGAGATATACAAAAGCGGCGTACCAAGTAATTTATTTAACAAGAGAGATGTTCCTAGAATTTCACAATTCAAGATAAAAGGCCTTAAAAGTAGTTTTTTAAGAAGTTTTAGTAAAAAATTAATTCTCAATAATGTTATTCAAAAATCAGATGGAGATTCAAAATTGCCTAATTTTGCTCAATCCGTATATAACAGCTTTAGAGAAAACCAAATGAATAAAAATCCCGGACACGAACCTATTTTGAAAAACATTTTAATAAAAGATAAAGATTCTATAGCAATTGAAATACCGATATGGATGAAAAATAAAGAGAATAACTTTATTACAGGTCATATTGATTTAATTCAAATTCAAGGTAATACAATTAAAGTCATTGATTATAAACCTGAAGGTGAATTTTTATTTTCATTGCCCCAAGTCGCAACATATGGCATATTAATAAAAAAACTACTGAATTTAGATTCTATAAAATGCATATCGTTTAATAAAAGTATAGCTTGGGAGTACGATCCTCTGATATTAATATCTGATATTAAGAATTTTTTAACCTTAAATAAAATAAATCGTCCTTGGGAAGAATTTTTGTAAAATAAATATTATTTTTCGGCCTTTTTAGATTTCGACTCAACAGGTTTAACTTCTTCCGTTTTTAAGTACGATTTAAATATAAAATAACAGATAATTAATGAGATTAATTCAACTAAAATTCCACCTGCAGTAATTACGATACCGTTATATCCAATATGCCTTAAAAATAATGCACACCCGAGTCCAGAAAAAACTAAGGCAAATAAAAGAGCTCCTTGAATTATTTGAAATATAGAAGTTATTAAGTAATTAATTTGGCGTTTAATTATTTCCATATTGTTAACAAATTAATTTGCTTTTTTTTGTTAATAGATAAATTGAAGAATATTTTAATAGTTTTTTTATTTTATTATTGTTATTTTAATGAATTATAATATTAAGATGTTGATCTATCCGAAATTAAAATATTCACAATTATAAGAGTTAATCAAAATCAACTCTTTTTTTTAAATTTGGTGTATAGCGCTTTATCTAAAATACGCCCAATTTTGATCGCAATTTGTTTAGATATATCAACTCGTTCTCCCTCTAATATATCTTGTATTTCGTTGGATGAAGGAACATGTCCTAATCGTTTCTCTAAAGCTTTTTCTATAATTTCTAATATTGTATTATATATCGTTTTTTTATCAGGGACTTTAATTTCGGGTGCAACTTCTTTAATTTTTTCAATTGCGAATTCAAAATAATTTTGGAAAAGATCGATACTATTTCCTTTCAATTCACTATGCAATTTAATGTTATCTGTTGCGATTTTTGTATCTTTTTCTTGCCAATATAATTGATTGGGATTAATTCCAGGACTATTTATTCTCATAAGAGAAGATGTAATCTTTCTTTCGATCCAATTTAATGTGCTTATTTCCTGTTGCTTTCGCAATTCTATTTTCTTATCTTCTTGTTTCTTATCTTCTTGTTTCTTAACGCTTTCGATTTTTTGCTTTCGCATTTCTTCAAATTCTTCAAATCTTTTAGTTAAATCGTATGCTATGCAATAAGAAACAGGTGAAATTAAATCTGCTTTCAACGGTAAATTTTTAATATCTTTAAATATTGGACTAGCTTTTTCGTTTAACTCTGTAAAACCTTCGTCCAACGATTTATCTGTAAGTTTAGAATAAATAAATCCGTTAATTAAAAACGGTTGGTTTAATGCGTTAAAAACTATCACTAATTCTTTTTGTAATTTAATAATTCTTTCAATTATAAGTTCCTCTAATTTAATCCAAACCCATTCTTCTGTTTCAGTTGTTCCATACATTTTTTTTAAAGCAAGTAAATATAAGGGTTTTTCGTTAGATATTTTAAGGTATATTTCAATAATACGACTTAATTGCCTTAAAACTTTTGAAAAAATGTAATAAAAAATCTCTTTCGCAATATTTTCAATAATATCCTCAAAATTTAGTATTGTTAAAATTTGAGAGTAAGAATTTAATTTTAAGTTTGTTAAAAATACATTATCAATTATTTTTTTTTTTTGAACATATTGCCGAATTGTGTTTAACGAAATCCCTGTGTTTTCTTCAATTTTTTGCCATAAAATTTTAAGATTTTCGTTTTCTCCATTCAATAAATTTTCCACGCTAAATTCGTTTAAATTTTTATTTTTTTTCATTAAATCGTTAATAAATGGTAATCCTAAATTAATAATGCCCGTTTTTACTAACAAAATTACGTCTTTTGTTTCATTGTTTAAATCAATTATGTTAAATTTATCGATATTATATCTTATTAAATTACGCTTTACTTCGTTAATAAGATTGAAATCGATGTTTACAATATCCAGAATATTGAATATTCCGTATTTATTCAGTAAATAAAAAGTTTCTTTGAGATTTGATTCGTACAAATTTTGTAAGAAATATATGAAATCGTTAGGATTTGTTTTAAGCTGTTTAATTAATTCTGTTTTTATAAATTGCAAGATTTCTTTTTCAAAATTATCATAATCAATTTTTTCTTCTAAAGCACTATTTATTTTTTCAACCAATTGAGTTTTTAGTTTATTAGCTTCTAAAAATCTATTTAAACCAGGAATAGAAATAGGAAAACGATTGAAATTATAATCCGTAATTTTTCGTTTAATCATTCTCATTGACATAGTTTGCATTTGTAAATCTTTATACGATTTAAATTCAAAATTGTTCTGAATTCTTTCAATTAACTTATTCAAAGTAGATAATTCAATAAATTTATCTTCCTTTTCTTCTGCTTTTAACTTCTTTTCAATTTCAACAGATAGATCTTTAAAATCAGAGCTTTCTTCCAATATGGTTGACTTTATTTGATTTGTTAATCCGATTAAATCGCCTAAAAAATCGTAAAAACAAAAAGGGGGATAATTTAAAACGATTTCCATTAAATTTTGTTCGATATAACCGTCGATTTCTTCCAATATTTTTTTCTTTTGTAATTCGTTTATTTTTGGATTTCTTATTTCAATTAAAAATGAAATAATTTTATTTTCAAAATTAATTGATTTAATAAGTAGATCCGTTTCAAGTTTTAGGGAATCTTTTAATATTAAAGCAACTTCTTTAAAAAGCATTTCTTTCTCTTTAAGTTCTAAACTTTTAGTAGAATCTACGCTGATTTCTTCAAATTCAATATTTTCATTAACTCTAATCCCAAAATTGTGATATAAATGAATAGCTGCTGTTGCGATTAAATGGTCTTTTAAGTTATTTTTATTTTTTATTGAATTAATCAATTCAAATATTTTTTCTCTATCGGCTTCTCGCTTAAAATGGTTTAATAACAAATCAACTGTTTGAAAATATCTGTATGTACTTTCTATTGCAGTTATCTTTCTTTTTATTCCACTAATCATATTTCTTTCACCCATTCACGATATACTTCCTTAAAATTATCTGAGATTTCAATTTTAACTCTATCTTTCCCCCAATATTTAAAACTGAAAACATGAAAAAAATCAGAATTAAATAAATCTTTTTCTTCATTAGGTAAATTATGCTTTAAAATTAATGTTATCGGGCGAGGTATTAACTTAGAGAAATATTTCAGTTCACGCTCTATTAAGTAATTATAAAATAAGTCACTTTTTTCAATACTAAAAAAATTTATTGGAACGAGTTTTTCTAAATCTTTTTTAGTAGTTGTTAATTTTTCTTCAATTTTGTTTTTAATATATTTTAGGAAATCGTCTCTAATTTTAATGCAGAATTCGTATTGTTTAAAAAATTCTAAAAGATGACTTTTTTCTTCTGATTCGTTGCTTATTTCTGAAATGTATACATCCAAATATTCCAAAAAGTTTTCAGGTTTTATTTCATAAGATGTTCTTGTTTCTAAATATTTTATAAAATCGTTATAAATTTCAATTAGCTCCCATTTTTTTTGATCATCAGATTTAAAAAACTTTTTTGAATAATCAGTTATCCATTTCAATACATATGTTTTCCAAATTAAATTTATTCCCCCAATTCGTTTTTCTAAAAACCGATGAAATCTATTTACAAAAGTAACGGGATCAGATATTTCTTCGTTAGGTTCGTCTTTTAAATATCTATTAATTGTAGAAAATCTTAGAATGTAACTTAATAAAAATTCCAACTCGTTTGGAAATTTTTTAAATTTCTCAACATGGTTTTTAATAATATTTGAATCTTTTTCCATTAATATCTCAGCAAATGATGCAACATCACTGATATTTAATTGAATATTGTCCAAAAATAACTGATAATTACTTTTTATTAAATTTATGAATTCTTTAATTAAATTATTTTCATTAAATTTTATCGCTTTAGATAAAATAGTAGGATTTATCTCAATTTGATTAAAAAGAAAGTTTTTAAAATCATTAAGGTATTTCTGCCCTAAAATTTTAACAGGTTTCTTTTCTTTTTCAAATTCTGTCGATAATTCTCTTATAAATTCTAATATCAAAACTTTTAGGCACCTAATAGAAAGATATTTTGGAATAGCGTCTCTAATTAATTTTATACTGCCCTTAAAGATTTCTGAAAAATAATAAAATACCGATTCTAATTCAATTGCTCTTAACTTTTCTGATTTTATTATTGTGTTTTTAACGGAGACGTTCAATAATTTAGTTAATTCGCTAAAATTAATGTTTTCCAATTTTCCTTTTTCTTCAATAGAACTATTAAATTTTGTCAAAAGTTCCGATAAATTACCAATATTACCCGTACTAAGATAAATTTTAGAATAATCGAAAAATTTATTAAAAAAGAATTCAATTTGATTTAAAATGGTATTAACTTTTAAGATCAATTGTTCTGCAGTATATACCTCTTTAATTTCTTTAATATTTCTTTCAATATCATTTATAAGATATGATAATATCTCGTATTTTGACTCGTCAATCGTACCCGTATTTGCTAAATTTATAAGATTTGTACCAAGCTTTAAAGTGTTTTCGACAACAAAATTTGCGCTAGGCTCAGATATAGAAAATTTTAAGTGGTCAATTGAAGCTTTTCCCGAAAATGGTAATTTTATTTTTTCAAATTCAGGATTTAAAAAAAGCGTTTCAAAAGGAGACTTAAATAACAAAATTTCTAATTTTGATTTAATTTCTCCGTACGTATTTAACTTTTCTTTTTCAGTTGGTAGATAAGTGCTTACTCCAATTAGTTTTTTATTCCATTTATCTTCGATTAATTCTCCAAAAAGTTTCATGTTAAATCGCGAAGCAAATTTATTCATCACCTTTTCTTTTTCCTCTTTCTTTAACTCTGGATGATCAACGAACTCTTCAACTTCAAAAAATAATTTACTTATATTTACGAGTTCTTCTCTAGATTTGTGAGTATCTAAAATACCTGTTTCTGGTTTCAATGCAAGTAGTAGGCTTTCACATTCTCTATAATTTCCTGGAATAAAAATCATTGATTTGGGGTAAATATTTATTTGAGCGTCTTTTTCGTCAATATTATTTAACGAGAATTCGATACTAAATACCTCAGATCCCGTATAATCTCTTAACATCGCGTTATACATCTTTAAAAATTTTATAACTTCATTTGAAAGTTGCTTTACTTTATTTCTCGTCAATTTACCGGGACCAATAACATCCCCTACAATTAATTCTTCGTCTTTGGGAGATGCATAACCAAAAATTAACGAAAACTGATAATTAATTGATTCTCTTGTCGTCAGCATACTAATTATCTTAATAAAATGAATTTTAATTTAGGTCTAAATCAGTTTATTAATTTAAGACAACTATAACAAAATTTAGAATATGTATATATTCTATTATATTCTCGACTTTAAAAAAATTATCGGAATAAAAACAAAAAGGAAAAAAAGAGCTAAAAATATAACATTAAATTAAACTACTAATAACAAAATCCAATCAACCAACGCTTCAATGGAAGGAATAAGTGCGTCTACTGAAGAACAAACCGCCTCAATAGACGAAATTACATTCACAACGAATAGATTAGTTTCTATTGCTAAGGATTTAAAAGAAAAATTAATAGAACAAGTAAATAACTATTGATTAATATTAATGCATTTATAATTTTATTTTTTTTGTGTAAATATTATAGAATAGGAATTAATATATAATTATACTCAAATTTATATATATTACGTTAATCTTATTATTCGATAAAGAGATTAGTTTTTAACACTATTTAAAAAATGGGTTAATCTGCTTTTTAAGCTAGGTTTGTTAATATATGGTTGATATAGAGACAACGATGATATTAACATTAAATGCTATTATAGCTGGAGTAGCATGTGTTCCATTTGGATTAGCTTGTATTAAGCAGAAAAGTTTAAGACCAATGTTTTTTGCATATCTATTTCTAGCAATTGGATGTTTTCTTTCAATTTTTCAATTCTCTAGTTTCATAATCTACCTAATGTCAAATATATTTTACATGTTAACAGCTATTTTTTTATTTATTGCTGTTTTTTTAGATTATTACAAAATTTTTAAAAAAAAACCTGATCAAAATATAAATGTTCGAGATAAATTAATTGCTACTCTTGTTGTAATTCCAATTATTATAATGATTGAGATTTTTATTATAATCATAGTATTGATTAGTGTTTTTATGTTATTCCGAATTTATTTGAGAACGCATTCCGCTACAAAGCTATTTCTATTAATAAGCGCTATTTCAGCGATAATATGTGAAATAGCTCTTTACCTTAGAAGTTATGGAATTGAAGGCGCATATTTTTTTAGTAATATTATCGTCACTTTCTTTGTAACTTTGATGTTATCTACAGGATTTGTTGCATTATTAGAACAAAAAGTTATAGATACTTTAAATGAGAAAAACTATCTCAAAGATCGATACTCTCACGATTTAGGAAACATCCTCCATACAATTTCAATGGCATATGACTTTTTCAACATGGAACACTCTACACAAATTAAAACAGAGGATTTAGATAACCTAATAAAAGTTAAAATAAACGAAGCTTCAAAACTAGTTAAATTTATACGGAATATTTAAGTTTTTAAAATCGATATTAAACACGCAAAGTTTTTCCCTTTAGATTAGTTCAAGAGTTCTGAATTCTCATATTTATAAATTTAAAATAAATTATAATTATAATTTTAAATAATTTTATCTCATCAATTTAATAAAATTGAATAAAAATATTAATATTAAAAATCATGATTATACTATTATTAAAGTTAATAATTATGATATTAATCTCCAAGATTTTTTAAAATCGAGGTGGTTAACCAATTATAATTGTTTTACAAACTAAATAAGTGTTAACTAACAATTAGGTGAACATATTGCAATTTGGAAGCGATTTAGGAATTACAAACGATGACATTGAAAAAATAAGCCCTCAAATTACTTTTATAACATCAAATGCAGATATTGAAGCTATTGCTTTAGTATCTCAAGAAGGATACCAAATAGCGTTTTCGGCTCTTCCACAATATCATGTAGATGGGGATCAATTCAGTGGATTAGCGTCGAGTTTGGTTTTGACCGGTCGATCTACTATTCAGTCGTTATTTCAAGAAGATCTGAGCGAGGTTATCGTAAGAGCTCAGAATGGATATATCGTTATAACAAATGCTGGACGATTAGTGATTGCTTGTGCCGGAACTGTAATTGACACATTGATGAAAACGGTAAAGGTTATGCGTGTTGCTGCAAAAAATTTAGCAAAAATTTTTCAAGATAGATAAAAATAATTAAATTTTTAAATTTTGATAGATGAAAAACAAATAATTTTGTTATTTAATGGTTTAGTTAAATGTTATTAGTAAATAATTTATCTTCTTGGCGTTGGCAGTGGCATTGGCGTTGGTAATTACGCCTATCTCAATGGACTAAACCATCTTAAAATCTCTTATTTTTTATTACATTTTAATACATTAATAATTATAAATAAATTTAAAATGTAATAGATGCGAAATCGAATCAATATTATATTGTGCGTTAATCACATTGATTTCCAATGCGTTAACGATACACATTTTAAAAGAAATAAAAAAAAAGGAAAAAATATGGTAGATAACTTTAATGCGAGGATATTATTATCCCCCAGCGAAGTTCCTAAGGAATGGGTAAACATTGTCCCAGATTTACCTTCCCCTATGACGCCCTTAATTAATCCAATGGATGGAAAACCAGCTCCTCCTGAAATGGCATTCGCTATATTTCCAAAAGATTGCGTTTTGCAAGAAGTATCTCAAGAACCTACAATTCCTATTCCAAAAGAATTAAGGGAAATTTACGCAAGATCGTATCGTCCAACGCCCTTACATAGGGCTCTAGGATTAGAAAAAGAATTAGGTTTAGATGGCGATAAAATCAAAATATTCTATAAAAACGAGGCTAATAATCCTTGTGGTTCTCACAAACCTAACACAGCTATTGCTCAAGCCTATTATGCCAAAAAAGACGGTCTTGAAGAATTGGTAACCGAAACAGGCGCCGGGCAATGGGGCTCTGGATTAGCGTATGGATGTTATTTATTTGGTTTAAAATGCACGGTGTACATGGTTCGAGCTAGTTTTTTGCAAAAGCCAGGAAGAAAAATTTTAATGAATTCATTTAATGCAACAATTAATGCAAGTCCGTCTAATAATACTGAATCGGGAAAGTTATTCTATAATAAAGATCAAAATCACCCTGGTAGTCTTGGTATTGCTATTTCGGAAGCTGTTGAACATAGTTTAAGGAATAAAAAGGCTAGATATTCGTTAGGAAGCGTTGTTAATTTTGTTCTTTTGCATCAAACGATAATTGGTCAAGAGACAAAGATTCAACTTAAGAAAGCAGGTGTTGATAAACCAGACATTTTGATTGGTTGTATGGGTGGAGGTTCTAATTTTGGAGGATTCATTATGCCATTTGTTAGAGATAAATTGCATGGTAAATTACCTGATACCGAAATAATAGGTGTGGAATCTATAGCTTGCCCAAAGGTTTGTATGGGAGAATACAGATGGGATTTTGGAGATACGGCTAAAAGAGCACCTATTCTCAAAATGTACACTATTGGACACACCTTTATTCCAAGTCCAATCCACGCTGGTGGATTAAGATATCACGGAATGGCACCTATTATATCTATTTTACACAAAGATAAAGTAATTTCAGCGTCAATGAAAAAACAAACTAAAATTATTGAAGCAGGTTTGCTTTTTGCGAAGGGGGAAGGAATTTTACCAGCGCCCGAAACCGATCACGCAATATGCGAAGCAATAGAACAAGCTTTAAAAGCTAAAGAAGAACGAGAGAAGAAAGTAATTGTATTTAATCTCAGCGGTCATGGATATTTTGATGTTCTTGCTTATAAGGAATATTTAGATGGTAATTTGAAGGATTACGAATATCCAGAATCAGAAATTAAAAAAGCGTTATCATCTCCTGAAATGCCTAAAATAGACGAGTCTCAGTTTTAAATTTAAATAATTAGCATTCGTTTATTACCGAGAAAACGCTATTATTAGAAGGAATTAGGAAAATCATTAAAATAGATAACCAAAGTGATTCCTATAAGCATTAAGCAACACTTCAACGGTTCAACAGTTAAATTGTGTTTTTTTTTTTAATTTTTTTAACAATTTTTAACAATTTTTAACAATTTCTAATATAATTTTTTATTACGTTTAACAAGGTTTTTATATACTTTTTATTTTTATTTTAAAATTTATCTCTCTCTTTGCAAGAGGGAAACTTTAAAATGAAACAAATTATTAAAATTATTAAAAGTTAAAAGGTTTGCTATTGAGCGTTATATCTTTTTTCATTGTATGTGTTTTATATTTTTACGGTTTTATTTTGTTTTACATCACTTATTTAGCAAAAAAAAAAAGAGAAAAAGAAGCGTTCACTAACAATTTCTTTATTT
>Ga0256868_10001302_pt1 | contig 13775 bp, 18 predicted proteins | sample RVTome_13_FD_187341 | JGI IMG/M metagenome (GOLD analysis project Ga0256868, IMG submission 187341) | Soil microbial communities from uranium-contaminated site in the Upper Colorado River Basin, Wyoming, United States - RVT92D227 HiSeq ... | reverse complement strand
GGAGCGGTCCAGGTAACCGTAGCTCCTTCCCCAGTTATTTCGCCTCCGTCAGCCGACCATCCATAGCTTAGCTCGTCGTCATCGCGGTCTGAAGCAGTACATACAATCTGGCAGCTTCCCGAGGGAGGAACTCCCTCTGGCTCAGGTCCCAGGCTGGTGATAGCTGGCCGATGGTTGGCTAGCATCGTGTAAAATAGGATTGAAAGTAGCACCGCTGCCGCCACAATTCCCATAATTAATAGATATCTCTTTTTTTTGTTTATCTTCTTCTTCTTCATTAGTTTCTCTCTCCTGAACCCTCTTTAGTTCAAGCCTGTATCCAGGGCATCACATAATATATTACTACTCTTATGAGGGTGATGGAGACTACCGTTTGAATGGCTTTCTCGTGGGTCTTCAGCCCCTCTTCCCAGTGTTTCTCTTCTGCCGTCATTTCATCCCCCTATTTGGATTTCCGTATTGTTGTTTGTACTCCTTGAGCAGCGCCTTCGAGTAATCAGCTTCTGCACCAGGCGCAACATAGTTATAAGTCTTGACCCTCTGGAGTAGTTCTTTCTTAATAGCCTCGTTGTCAACCAGCTTCATGTCAGCGACTTCCTTGAGTATGCCCTCCAGGTTCACGATACCAACTTCACCACTGGGCAAGACCAGTTTCTTTATCATCCTGGCCGCGGCTGCAGCACAGCACGGTTTTTCTCCTGTCATTTTTACCTCCCTGTATACTTTGCACGGCTCCTGTACTGAAGTTCGCCTTCTATCTTTTGTTTTTATCCTCTCTGGTTAGGGCGTTGGTAATTAACTGAGTGAGCTCTGCCTTGGTGGGCACCCGCCCAGCACAGACCAGTTCTTCGTTGATGACCAGTCCAGGAGTGGTCAGGACGGCATAGTCCACTATTCTGTTAATATCCTTGACCTCTTCTACAGCGGCATCAATGCCCAGCTCTTTTACCACCTCCCTGGTGGTCTTCTCCAACTGGTGACACCTGGCGCATCCGGGACCTAAAATCTTTATGTTCATCCTTCTGCCTCCTTTTCAATCTCGTGAAAATTGACTTCTTTTCCTCACGTTCCAAGCTTTATAAACTGGTGATAAAACCATATATCAATCCCGCCGCAGTGCAACAGACTATTATTATGGCTACATACCAGAGAAGCCTCTTGTTTCCAATCATCTGCCGAACGACAAGAAGGCTGGGTATGGAGACGACGGGGTCAGCAAGCAAGTAAGCCAGAAGAGGTCCTCTCCCCACGCCAACATCCAGAAACAAACGCGCCATTGGCACCTCCACCAGCGTTGGGAAGTACGCGACAACCCCAAACAAGACTGCCGCCAGCGTGGCCCCTACCGTTGTAGTTCCGAAGTACTGACTGACAAACTCAGCCGGGATGACTACTCTGAGCATACCTGCCGCAAAGACACCCACCAGCAACAAAGGAAGGATGGTACGGACAAAGAACCATGTCTCCCGCATCCAGCTCAGTACGTTATCTCGACCTAACCCACGCCGGGCTACGAATACAAGAGCTGCCACGAGGGGAGCAAGTCCGATCAATTTCACTCTAAGGATCTGTATTGCGGGTGAAGCTCCCCACAATAGAATGGCGAGCAGAAGTCCGAAGAACGCCCAAAGCCACTTGGAGCTAGGGCTATTCTGGACCGAGGCGAAGGCTTGTCCTGCTACATTGGCGGTATCCCCAGATATTTTGTCAGGGAATAAAGCAGCCATGCTGACGCCGATGACAATGGCAAAGCTGATAGAAAGGATAATTCGGGCCAGAGCAACGTCTACACCAATCAGCGATGAGGTATAGATGATAGCCAGAATATTGGTAGCCGGGGCAGTATAAAGAAAGACAATCGCTGGTCCGAGACCAGCCCCGCTTTTCCGTATGCCGGCAAACAGCGGCAAAATAGTACAGGAGCAAACAGCCAGGCACAGTCCGGCGGCAACCGACATAGGATAAGAAATGTACTTTGGCGAGCGCGGCCCGAGGTAGCGAAGGATTTTGTCTTTGGGGAAAAGCGCGTAGAGTGCCCCGGCTAAGAAGAAAGCCGGCACTACAAAGGGCAGGTGGGCGAGGAGATAGTCTTGAAGAGTAGCCAGACCGCCTTTAAGAAGCTCAATGAATAATGCCATATTACAAATCTCTTTCCTGCATATCCATGGAATGCCCAGAAACTATCTGTGTATCGCCCTTGGCCCAACTCGTACAGCCTGACTTAACCGCTCCCTGTCCTGCAATAAGATTTCCTCATTAACAAGAGAGTTGCGGAGCAGTCCGATTAGCGGGGCTGTATAGCTCTTCATCCTTTGCTCGTCAATAGAGTAGACTATCCAAAGCCCGTCTCTTCTGGACCTAATGAAGCCGGCGTCCTGGAGTATGCCTAAATTGCGTGAGGCACGGGACTGCGAGATATCCAATGCCTGCATAACCTCACAGACGCAGCACTCTCTTTCCAGGAGGATTTTCAGAATTCTAATCCTGGTCTCGTCAGACAGAGCTTTGAACAACTTGGCAAAATCTCTCATTGTTGTGCTCGGTTACATGTACATATTCGAATATACGCATTCAGCTAGACATTCTACTCGCAAGGATCTTGCCTGTCAAACGATCTCACTTTATTTAGTGTGGCTCTTGGGTGCCCAGAATAGTCAGTCGGCTAAGGCATTTTATGCCTCTGACGCCGGCTGGAGCGAAAATCATTGAACCAGGTTCAGCACCCCAGCGTTTTTCGCCTGCAGTGAAAACGCCTCTGCCAGATATCACGTAGAAAAAGACGTCATAAGGCTCGTGGTGAGGCAGTATTTCATATCCATCGTCTAGACATATGACTACTATGTTGAAATGCTTGCCTTTGAAGACATCTCTCTTGGTCTTCTCACCCGGGACAAATCTCAGGAACTGGTCTATGTCACATTTCTGCTCTGTGGGCCGACTTCGGTTGCTATTTGGCTTCAGCATGTCATATCCTCCTGGGCATTGTTCTTTGGTGCAGCTTCATAGCCACCACTAGGAAAAGGATGGTGAACCCCAGCAAAACAAGAAGGTCCAGAGCTGCGGGCAAATGGCCCCGCCCCTGGATACTGTATCGGGCGATGTCGGTGAAGTAAGTCAGGGGTGAGATGTAGGCAACTGCCTGCCCCCAGGCAGGCAATTCGTCCAGCGGGACAAAGATACCGCTGATAAATACAACCGGGAATTTCACCACCGCGGCAATCATGTTGACTGTAGATGGCATGTTGGTGGGGGGGATGGAGAAAACAGTGCCCAGAGAGGCAAAGCACAAGGCTGCCAGAATAACTGCTAGGGTGAAAATGAGTGGGCTCAACACTGTGATTCCCAGAAAAAGACCAATAAGGATAGGCACCAGAGAGATAGCAAGCCCGAAGATAAAGGAAGCCAGGATGTCTCCTACTATGATGGTCTCAATCTTAACAGGGCAGGACATCAGTCGCTCCAGCGTCCGTGCTTGTGCCTCCCAGGGTATCACTATGGGCGAGACTGAAGTGGCAGTAAAGAAGAGAATCATGCCCAAGAGCCCGGGTATCATGAAATCAACAGATAGATGTCTGCCGATGGTGAAGGAAAGGAACAGGAAAACGGGGAAGAGGACGCCGAAGATTATTACCGGCCCTTTGGCGTAGTAGATACGCACGTCCTTACGGGCTATAGCGAGAGAACGCCGCGCCTGCTGCAATACTGTAGCTATGTCAGACATCTCTCTCCTCCTTTTCTGTGAGAGCCACGAAGGCGTCTTCCAGTGAGGGAACAAGTGTATTAAGAGATACTATCTTCAGACCGTTGGAGGATGAATAATTGATCAGGGAGGCCGCCATCTCTCCAGGGTTGGCGGTGTACAACCGCCACTTGTCGCCCAGCTTCTTTACAGCATTGACGCCAGGGATAGCCGCCAGGACTTCAGGGCTCACCACATTATCGAAGCTAACCTCGACCGAATGCATACCGCTCACGGCCATTCTCAACTTCTCTGGAGCATCTACGGCTACTAATTCTCCCTCGTTGATAATGGCAACTCGGTCGCAGAGCTGGTTTGCCTCCTCCATATCATGGGTGGTGAGGAATATGGTTTTACCCTTGGCGTTAAGCCCCTGAAGCATGTCTTTGATAAGCCGAGCGCTTTGCACATCCAGGCCAGAAGTCGGCTCATCCAAGAACAACACTTCAGGGTCGCTTACCAGCGCCAGGCACAGAATCAGGCGCTGCTTCATTCCCTTGGAATACGTCCTTACCAGGCTGTCCTTTCGGAGGTAAAGACCTATGTCCTGCATCAAGCCGATACCTCTTTCTCGAGCCACGCTGGCCGGAATTCCGTAAAGCTCAGCCATAAGCATGAGGTTGCCCCACCCAGACAGGTCACCATAGGCATTTGCCATCTCTGGCACTACCCCTGTTACCTGCTTGGCTCTCAGGCTGCCCGCCTTATATTCCAGGATTGAAGCAGTCCCTTCATCCGCCCTTATCACGCCCGTCAACATCCTGACGGTGGTCGTCTTGCCAGCGCCGTTGGGTCCCAGGAAGCCAAAGAACTCTCCTCTCCTAACGGTAAGGCTTATGTGGTCAACTGCCAAAACCTCGCCATAATACTTGGTCAAATTGACCACTTGAATAGCAATATCATTATTCATGGGTCACACTGAACCTTGACTCTATTGTGCAAATGTCACTTGGCTGCTGCTCTCGGCCCAACTCGGGGGTCGTGACTTAACCGCTCCCTGTAGTGAACTATGGTTTCTTCGTCTTAATTGCCTTCACTGTGACGCTCAGAAGCTTCGTCAGTGCCTGGCTTCCCTCGCCTTCTATGTAAAACTCCTTGCTGGACAGCACCTGCACGCTCTTAAAGCCAGCTTTCTTTATCTTTTCCAGATATTCCTGCTGCTCCAAAGCTCCGGCAATACAGCCCGCCCAGGCATTCGAGTCACTCTTTATGTCATCGGGGAGCTCTCCCTCCGAGACAATATCAGAGACTGTGAGCCTTCCGCCAGGCTTCAGGACTCGGTAGGCTTCCCGGAAGACCTTAGCTTTATCCGGTGAGAGGTTGATGACGCAGTTACTGATAATCGCGTCCACAGATTTATCGTCGACCGGGAGTTTCTCGATTTCCCCCAGGCGAAACTCAACGTTGTGGTAGCCGTGGTCCCTGGCGATGCTTGTTGCCTTATCCACCATCTCCTCAGTCATGTCAATCCCGATAACCCTGCCGGTGGGGCCAACTTTATTAGCTGCCAGGAACACGTCTACCCCGGCTCCCGCCCCTAGGTCCAGGACTGCCTCACCTGCTTTGAGATCTGCTATGGCGGTGGGGTTACCGCACCCCAACCCCATAACTGACTCTTCCGGGATATGCTCCAATTCCTCTCCCGAGTATCCGACGGCTTTAGCTTGCAGCAAGGAACTGGCCCCGCAGCCACAGCTTGGGCAGCAGCTCTCCTGGTCTTGCTTAGCTATCCGGGCATATCTCCCCTTCACTGCCTTCTTGATTTCCTTTTCTTTCATGATTCACCTCCTGGCATTTGCATAGCGATAGCTCTTTCATCAGAGCCTCGCAATCAATAATCAACCTGGCTAATCTAGCATCAGTAAGCTTGTAGTAAACCTTTTGGGCTTCCTGCCTCTCTTTCACGATATTACATTTCTTAAGGGCTCTAAGGTGGTGCGAAATGAGAGACTGCTCCTTATTCAGAACGCCGGTGAGTTCCCCAACGCACCTCTCACCTTTGACCAGCAGCTTAAGTATCTGGAGTCTCGTCGGCTCCCCAATGCATCTCAAGAACCTTGCCTGGTCTTCAGTCAGAGTCATATGAATCTCCGTTTATATGAATTGTAATTCATATATTGTAGAAAGTCAACAAATCCTGAGGGGAACAGCGCTTGAGATCCCCAGCAATTTCGATGGAAGGGCAAAAACGAAGCGAGCCTAAATGTTAAGCTTACTTTCTTAGTCTCTGGTGCTCCTTAAGCATACACTTATCCATAACCACCATGAGTCCAGCTTCCCTAGCCTGAGTGGCTGCCTCCTCGTTTATCACCCCTTCCTGCATCCACACCGCCTTTGCTCCTACTCTGATTGCCTCTTTCACAATTGGCAATACGTCCTCAGAGCGGCGAAAGATGTCAACCACGTCTATCGACTCTGGAACTGAGGCAAGATCGGGATAACAAGGTCCCCCCAACATCTCTTTTTCCGCTGGGTTTACGGGAATTATGCTATAGCCTTGCTCTTTCAAATAACTAGCTACCTTATAGCTTGGTCGATCAGGTTTCACGGAAAGCCCGACTACGGCAACAGTTTGACCAGAATTTAGTATCTCCTCCTCAATGCTCACTCTTCTATTCCCTTGGCAGCATATTTCTCCAGAGCGCGGTAGAAGGCATCCCAAAAGGGGTCGACTAAGGGATGCTCCAGTTTCTTTTCTTTTCCCTCTTCCACCAAAATCATCCCGTACTTGGGATTTACTAACTCGCCCACGATTGAAGAAGGGATTCCTTTCCGAGACAAAGCCTCCACTATCTCCTCTGCCTTATGTTCCCGGCAGGCGATGATTAAAGTCCCTTCACTGATAGAGGCATAAGGATCAATACCAAAAAGCTTACATATGACTTCTACACAATCTTTAACTACAATCCGCTCCTTTTCTAGCTTAATCCCCAAATGGGCAGCCTGTGACAGTTCAAATAGAGCCCCCCATATGCCACATTCGGTAGCATCGTGCATAGCACTGACTCCTCTTTCCCTTACTCCCACACTAACCGCTGTCATCGCATCTTCCACCACCGACATGTCATAGAATATTTCTTGGGCCCTCTGGCTGAAGTCAAGACCAAACTTCTCTTCAATAAGTTGTGGAAACATAGTAGCAAATATACCTGTGGCTTCGATGCCTGGACCTTTGGTGATAACTATCCTATCGCCGGCTCTGGCAAATCTTGGGGTAACATACTCATCCTTTTCTCCAACGCCGATTACCGTGGCACCACCTACCATAGGATAGTGGCAATTTTCGTATCTAGCAGTGTGACCACATACAATCGCGATTCCTAATTTCTCACACTCCCGATGCATGGTATCCCATACTGTCTCCAGTTGCTCTTTAGTCATCTCCATAGGCAGGTTCAAATCTATAGATAGAAACCTAGGCCTGAGTCCAGAGGTGACAGCATCGGAAGCAAGAATGTGGAGTGCAAACCAAGCTGCCCTTTCCCAACCATATTCAGGAACAATGAACACGGGGTCTGTGGTCAGAGCCACTGCTTTACCCCCAATGTCCACTATCCCCACATCCACTCCATGCTGAGGTCCCACCAACACCGCCTGGTTTTTGGCACCTAAGCGAGGGTATATCAATTCATTAAAGATCTCCGGGGAGATTTTACCGATTTCAGGAAGCTCGCTCACTTTTATTGCTATCTCGTTTCTTATTGGACTTGCTTAAGTAGTTCTCGATAGCCAACTTAAGCGCCTCTTCGGCCAGGACTGAGCAGTGCATTTTGACCGCCGGCAGACCATCTAAAGCTTCAGCGACTGTCTTGTTAGAGATTTTCAAGGCCTCCTTTAAGCTCTTCCCCTTCACTATCTCGGTGACCATCGAGCTGGTGGCGATGGCGGCTCCACAGCCGAAGGTCTTGAATTTAGCGTCAACGATGATCCCATCCTTTACCTTGATATAAAGCTCCATGATATCGCCGCACACTGGATTCCCCACATGCCCCACGCCATCGGGGTTCTCTATCTCCCCGACATTGCGGGGATTCTTGAAGTGATCCATCACTTTATTGCTGTACAGTGACCAGGCATCAGGCATTTGTTTGGCTCCTATTTCTGACCTTTCAAAAGCGGGGACATGGCCCTCAACTTGGCGACGATTCCCGGCAAGACCTCTAGGACCCGCTCCACGTCTGCCTGCGTGTTATCTCGCCCCAGGGTAAACCTGAGGGAGCCATGAGCTTGCTCGGGGGAAAGCCCCAGCGCCAGAAGGACATGGGATGGCTCAAGGCTTGCCGAGCTGCAGGCTGAGCCGGTAGAAGCGCAGATGCCCTCTAAGTCGAGATTCAAAAGTATGGATTCTCCTTCCACGAAATCAATGCTGATATTGACATTGTTGGGCAGCCTTCTCGTAGGATGGCCATTTAGGTGGACGCTGTCAATCTTCCCCACAAGACCTCTGATTAGCTTATCCCGAAGATTAGTCAAGCGTTCCACTTCCCTGCCCATCTCCTGCCCGGCAAGCTCCACCGCTTTGCCTAATCCCACGATAGCAGGAACATTTTCTGTACCGGCTCTTCGTCTCTTTTCTTGCTCCCCTCCATGCATAAGGGGAACTAATTTGGTGCCCTTCCTGACATACAGTGCTCCTACCCCTTTAGGTCCGTATAGCTTATGCGCCGAAATAGAGAGCAAGTCCACCTTAAGTTTATCCACGTTCACCGGGATATGCCCCACAGTCTGCACGGAATCGCTGTGAAAACATATGCCTGCTTCACGGGCAATTCTACCTATTTCTTCTACAGGCTCTATGGTACCTACTTCGTTGCTGGCATGCATGACTGAGATAAGGATAGTCTTATCAGTGATAGCTTTCTTGACATCGTCAGGGTCAACCAGACCATGTTTATCCACCGGCAGGTAGGTTATCTCGAGTCCCCTTTTCTCCAGAAACTTGCACGCCTCCAGAACTGCATGGTGCTCAATTGATGTGGTGATGATGTGGTTTCCTTTGTGTTCGCTGGCATAGGCAAGGCCCTTCAGGGCGAGATTATCTGCCTCTGTTCCTCCGCTGGTAAAAACGATTTCCTCGCTCCGGGCGCCGATAAGTTCCGCCACCTTGGTTCTAGCTTCTTCCACGGCCCCCTTTGCTTCCTGCCCCTGGGAATAGATGCTCGAAGGGTTGCCAAAGGAGTCGGCGAAATAAGGGAGCATGGCGTTCAACGCCTCAGGACGAGTTGGTGTGGTGGCGGCATGGTCAAGATATATCGGTTTGCTCATACACCCTCCTCACTCTAGAAGCTGCCATAGATTCTAGGTTCCTCCTGCTCTCGGTGAGGTAGGCCCCAGCGGTGCCAATGTGGGAAGCCCGAGCTTTAGTCGGCCTAGGATAAGCCTGCGTATTTCCATGGGCCAGGCGACTAGCATCAGCCCCCTGGCATCCCTGAAATAGCGCTCTATAGGGAAGTCGGTGGTATACCCGGAGGTACCAAAAGCCTGCAATGCCTTACTCGTCACCTGTAAGGCAGCCTCGCAGGCGAAGAGGCCAGCCATTACTCCCGGAGTCAAATCAGACGCATCCTCAGACATCGCGCCCGCCCGTAATACGAGCCACCGCGAGGCCTCGACCATGGACGCCATATCGGCAATGGCGCACTGAATGCCATCAAAGTTGGCCAGCATTTGCCCAAAAGCAACAGGACGTTCCTTGACATATTGGGTAGTCGCCTCTAAGGCTGCTTGAGCCAAGCCCACAGCAATGGCTCCGAGCCCAGGCATACCAAAGGTCGCTACCTCTCTTGTAACTAATGGTAGGATGCCCTCGCAGAGCAAGTTAGCCGTGGGCACTCGGCAGTCCTCGAAAAACAACTCCCGGCTGACATCACCGCGGAGGCCCAGTTTCTCCTCCCTTTTGCCGAAGTTAAAACCAGAGGTACCTTTCTCTACAATCAGTCCCGATATGCCCATGGGGCCCTTTCCCGGGTCAGTTCTGGCCAGCACTACATAAATGTCGGCCTCGCCACCATTGCTGATGAAGCACTTTGTTCCATTGAGCACGTAGGAGTTATCCTCACGGCGGGCCGAGGTCTGTACGGTATAAGGCCAATTTGCTCCGCCGCTGGGCTCAGTACTACCGCAAGCACCCAGCCGCTCGCCTCTGGCCATAGCAGGTAGATACCTTGCTTTCTGCTCTTCATTGGCGTTCGCTAGGATCTGGCGAGATGCTACGCTACTGCAAATCACTGCCAAAGCGATTGAGGCACTGGCTGCAGATATCTCTTCGAGAGCTACCAGAAAACTCAATCTATCTGGTCCTGTTCCGCCGAAGGCTGGTGGCAAAACAAGGCCAAATATACCTAGCTCCCCTATTTTCCTTATACAGCCCCAGGGAAACTCGCCGGATTTATCGATCTCCGCAGCAATTGGGGCTATTTCCTTCTGAGTAAAATCCTTCACCATCTTCTTCAGCATACGCTGCTCTTCGCTAAGCTCAAAGTCCACAAGACACCTCCTTAATAAATAGTAATATAGCCTGTCGCTATCACCTCGGGATGCGTCGGCGTGGTAGCAGCATGGTCAAGATATATCCTTCGCATCTAACCTTCTACAATATCTCCGATAACAGGATCAACCCTTACCCCTTTGCCAGTCACCCAGCCAATTCCACGCTCGATATCATCTACTTTCCCCTCCAATTCAAGAACCACCCATCCCTTATCTCCATTTATATCGGCGCGGCGGATATTAGTCACCACTTTGAACCGCTGACCAAGGTTGTAAATGATGGGCTCCTTGATTAATTCCGGGGGAAAGGTGAATTTTACTCCTCGCTTGACCATCTTGTCCTCCTGATATTTTTTCTAGAGTTAAAATTATAACACGAATAGAATATTACAGACTCAAGCTCACTTACCCAAAACTTCCTCGAAGGATTCCATGGTGGGCTGGATTACGAGGGGATGAACCCCCTCAGCTATTACCTCCTGGGTTTTAAGGCCTGCCCCGGTAATGAAAGCCACTGTAAGCTCATCCCTTTTAATTGTCCCCGAGGTCACTAGCTTCCTCAATCCCGCTATTACCACGCCGCCAGCTGTCTCGGCGAAGATGCCTTCAGTTTCAGCCAGCAGCTTCATTCCCTCAACCACCTCTTCATCGGTAACAGCGCAGGCGCCACCCCCTGACTGCCGGGCAACTCTCAATGCATAATAACCATCAGCCGGGTTCCCAATAGCTATAGACTTGGCGATGGTATTTGGTTTCACTGGGTGCACGTGGAGAATACCTGCCTGAAAGGCATTGACAATGGGGGAACAACCCACAGCCTGGGTGAGATACATGTGAGTATTGACCGGTTGAATCAAACCCAGCATAGAAAGCTCGTCCAGGCTTTTCCATATCCTGGTAAAGAGGAGCCCCGAGGCAGCGGGAGCCACTACACAATCAGGGGCAAGCCACCCCAGTTGTTCAGCTACTTCATAACCCAGGGTTTTGCTCCCCTCAGCATAGTAAGGTCGGAGATTGATGTTGATGAATCCCCAATTATACCTCTGCGCTAACTGGCTACAAAGGCGATTAACATCGTCGTAGCTTCCCTTAACTGTTACCAGAACCGGGTTGTAGACTGCTATTCCTGTCAGCTTACCTGGTTCTACATCAAAAGGAACGAAAACGTAGGACTTTATATTTGCTTTGGCAGCATGAGCCGCCACACTAGCGGCCAGATTGCCCGTTGAGGCACAAGCCACGGTATCAAATCCAAATTCTCGTGCCTTGGTGATAGCTACCGAGACCCCCCGATCCTTGAAGGAGTACGTTGGGTTAAGGCAGTCATTTTTGATATAGAACTTATCCAGCCCCAGTTTCTCCCCTAGGTTATCAGCCTTAACGAGAGGAGTGAATCCCGTACCGATATCCACTACATCGCCATCTACAGGCAACAGATCCCTGTAGCGCCACATGCTTGGCGGCCCCTTGATAATCTTTTCCCGGGTTACCGCTTTGGCTATAGACTTGTAGTCGTAGCTTACCTCTAATGGACTGAAGCAGAAGTCACATAGATTGAGAGGCTCTAACGGATACTCTCGCCCACACTTCCGGCAGCGCAAGGCTGTAGCATACGACAAGTTTTCTCCTCTCTATCTCCTATTTTATCCAAGAATACATGCTGGACAAGTTACCACGTTGAGAATTATGCTCTCACTCACTGTACGATCAACGACATCAATCACCACTACCGTGACTGTAACGTCGCCTTCTGTATCCGGGGCAGTCCAGGTAATCAGAGAGCCTTCTCCGGAAATCTCGCCACCTGTGCATGACCATTCATACACCAGTTCGCCGTCCGTGCCTGAAGCAATGCACTCAATATCGTATGGGTATGTTTTCAGGACCATGTACCCTGTAGCAGTTTCCTTCAGATATGGGTGCCCTTTGGCAGTGACAATCACGTCCTCAATGACTGGCGAAGGACCATTTGACGCGATGAGAGCTATCGATCCCGTGTCTTCCCCACCCTGACTATCGGTATCCAGAACTGTGATGTCATAGATGCCGACTTCCCCAGGAGCAACCCAATTTACAACCGCACCTGTGCCAGTGATACTACCTCCGGTCGCCGACCACTCATAACTCAGCTCATCGCCATCAGGGTCTGAAGCAGTACAGGTCACCTGGATAGTACCGGAAGGAGTGGTCCAGTCTGCATCGGCTATCAGGCTGCTAATCGTTGGTGACTCATTGGCTCTCACTGCGACCGTTACATAATCCGTGACTTCACCACCACGACCATCGGTCACCGTGACTGCAACACTGTAGGAACCTTCAGACAGAGGAGCGACCCAGGTAGCCGTATCGCCATTCCCACCTATCCCGCCTGCGCTAGCCGACCAGATATAGCCTAGCTGGTCTCCATCAGGGTCTGAAGCACTGCACATCACCTGGAGACTACCCGAGGGGGTAGTATGCTCTGCCTCAGCTTCCAGGCTCGTGATAATTGGCTGACGATTGGTCGACGTCGTGCAAGATGAGGCCAAGAGCAGCACTACTACCACTACCATACTTACCGTAATTGCCAGAAGTCTGTTTTTGTTCATTAAGTTTCTCTCCCTAGAGCTTCCTTCGTTCCAACCTGTATTCAGGGCATCACATAATACGATTCATCCAAAAATACATGCTGAACAAGCCACCACGTTGAGAATCATGCTTTTGCTCACAATATTGTGAGCGACATCAGTCACCACTACCGTGACTGTAACGTCACCTTCTGTATTCGGGGCAGTCCAGGTAATCAGAGAGCCTTCTCCGGAAATCTCGCCACCATCGCACGACCATTCATACACCAGTTCGCCGCTCGTGTTTGAAGTAATGCACTCAATATCGTATTCTTTTGTTTTCCCAACCTTGTACCCAGTAGAGGTTTTTTTCAAGTATTCGTGTTCAGCAGTAACAATCAGGTCTTCAATGGTGGGCGGAGTGCCAGTTGCCGCGCTGAGATATTTCGACGCTGTGTCTTCTCCACCATGACCATCGGTGACCACAACTGTGACGTGGTATATGCCAACTTCTTCGGGAGCAGTCCAGATGACTTCAGGTCCCGTGCCGGTGATATTACCTCCGCTGGTTGACCACTCATAGCTCAGCTCATCCCCATCAGGATCTGTAGCGTTACACGTCACCTCGAGACTACCTGAAGGAGTGGTCCAGTCTGCATCGGCTACCAGGTTGTTAATGTATGGCGGCTCATTGGCTCTCACTGTGATGGTTACCTGTTTCGTCTCTTCGCCACCGCGGCCATCGGTCACCGTGACTATAACATTGTAGGAGCCTACAGAGTCAGGAGCGATCCAAGTAACCAGAGCTCCTTCCCCATTTATTTCGCCTCCGGTAGCCGACCAGCTATAGCTCAGCTCATCGCCCTCAGGGTCTGAAGCATTACACGTCACTTGGAGACTACCCAAAGGAACGGTCCATTCTGCCTCAGCTTCCAGGCTGGTGATGGCTGGCTGTTGGGTGGCGCAAGATAGGGCCAGCAGCAGCACTACTACCGCCACAA
>Ga0256868_10001301_pt1 | contig 13784 bp, 12 predicted proteins | sample RVTome_13_FD_187341 | JGI IMG/M metagenome (GOLD analysis project Ga0256868, IMG submission 187341) | Soil microbial communities from uranium-contaminated site in the Upper Colorado River Basin, Wyoming, United States - RVT92D227 HiSeq ... | reverse complement strand
GAGGAGATAGGTTTTATATGTCTCAATGGGAATGGGACCATTCAAGGAGAGGGCAAGACCTATACTCTCAGTAAATATGATGCGCTCTATCTTCCGAGAGAGAGTCGATGCACCATCTCTTCAAATGGGGCCTTCGACCTGGCTGAGACCGCTGCGCCTTCGAGTAAGAAATATCCTGTCCAGTTTGTACGGTTTGAGGACGTAAAGAAAAATCCTGACCTGGTCAAACAGGCCGGATTCGAGCCCTACGCCAGAACCCTTCACACCTTGATCGGGGAGAAGAATGTCCAGGCCTCAAGATTGCTAGCAGGGGTGACGTTCAGCAAAGACGGCAACTGGACGAGCTGGCCACCTCACGACCATTCAAAGGAGAAAGAAGAGATTTATGTCTATATCGATATGCCTTCTCCAAACTTTTCCATTCATCTCAATTATACCGAATACAAAGATATGGAAATGGTCGTACCGGTCTGGGAAGGGGACGCCGTGGCCATCAAGAAGGGCTACCATTACAATATTGCCAGCCCTGGAACCATCACCGGATTTCTCTGGATGATGGCAGCGGTCAGAGAAGAGAAAGATCGGGTCTTTACACAAGTGACCGTGCAACCGGAGTTTGATGGCCGATTTAAGCTTTTTTAAACCCAAAAATTTCATAGAAGGAGGGAAGGGATGTCTGAGAAAAAAAGAAAGTATTTTTATCGCATTGAAGAGCTTCCTGTTGTGATGCTTACAGAGAAGTCGAAGAGTCACATGGTGGTTGGAACGAATGTCCTGCTCAGTTTCATCGAGAACCCGCCAGGCTGTGTGTTCCCGCTTCACGGCCATCCGTCAGAACAGATTCTAATTATTCTGGAGGGGGAGGAGGATCACATTTGCGGAGAAGAGAGGTTTTTAATGAAGGCGGGTGATATCTGCATTCATCCGCCCAATGTGCAGCATGGGGGGGAGACGAAGACCGGTTTTAAGGGGATCGATATTTTCTGCCCACCCAGGGAGGATTGGCTCCAGAAATTGAAAGAGGCTCTAAAGAAAAGAGGAGAAGAATAGGAGAATATTCCAAAATGGAAGCAGAAGATTTTAAATTTTATATGCCCACACGGATTCGCTTTGGATGGGGCAGTTTTCAAGAGATCCGTCAGATTGTCGATGAACTGAAGGGAAAGAGGATCTTTCTTGTTACGGGTAGAAACTTTGCAAAAAAGTATAGCCTCCTTGATAAACTCTCCAATTACCTGAAGGGTTTAACCCTTGTGGTATTTGCAGAAATTGAGGAGAATCCTTCGATTGAAACAGTGGATAGAGGGGCAGAACAATGCAGGAAGAGTCAATGTGATCTAATCATCAGCCTCGGTGGTGGAAGCGGTCTGGATGCTGGGAAAGCGATCGCCATGCTTCAAAGAAATCCGGGTTCTATCCGAGAGTATTTAGATCAGGAGAGAGCTTGTCAAACCAAAGGGTTGCCCATCATCACCATTCCCACCACTTCAGGAACAGGAAGCGAAGTCACACCTTTTAGCGTCATTACCCACAAGGCCAAAAAGGCCAAACCCGCTATTGCTCCGCCACAAAATTTCCCAGATTTTGCCCTTGTCGATCCCGAACTGACCATGAGTATGCCTTTTGAAGTGGCTGTATCCACTGGCCTGGATGCGCTTTGTCAGGCGGTGGAAGGATTCTGGTCTACTCAAGCAAACCCGGTAACACGGTCCTTAGCTTTTCAAGCGATTCAATTGGCCATGGAGAATCTTGAATCAGCCTGTCTGAGGAAGGATCAAGAATCTGTCGTGAATATGGCCCTGGCAAGCCATCTCACTGGCATTGAGATGTCCAATGTCGGCAATACTTCCATCCATCCCCTTTCCTATCCGATCACCCTTGATTATGGCGTTGCCCATGGTTTTGCCTGCGCCATTTTTCTTCCAGCGGTGATTCGTTTTAATGCTCAGTCGATGGAGAACCGGTTCAAGGATCTGCTTCATATCTTAAATCTACCGAGTGGTGATGCTTTTGCTGACAAGATAGATTCTTTGATGAAGAGACTCAAGGCCCCGAGAAGATTGAGCGAGGTTGGGGTGAAGGCAGAGGCTATCCCTGAAATTGCAAAGCGTGGAATGGGAAGATCGACAGCATGGAATCCGAGACCAATGACTGAGGAGGATATTATTCAAATTTGCAAAACCATCTTGTGATCTAAAGGATCACAAAATAAAAAAAGGAGGAAGCATTTATGAAGACGTATCGCATCATGTTCATCTTTTTGGCAATGGCATTCCTTTGCTATTTGGCCGGCTGGTCAACGGCGGAGGCTCAAGTGATCCAGATGAAATTCGCCCATTATGCTGAAGAAAGCCATCCCGGACATTTGGCAGCGAAACAGTTTGCCGCAAAGGTGGAGGAGCGTACAAAAGGGCAGGTGAAGATTACCATCTACCCAGCGAATACCCTTGGATCTCCTCCAGAGCAAGCTGAGCAGGTAAGGCTCGGTGCAACCGATATGAGCCTTCCCACACAGGGAGCCCTCGATAAGTATGTGAAGGCTTTCTCCGTAGTGATGCTCCCCTTTGTTTACGACAATTATGACCACGTCCATCGGGTCTTGGATGGACCATCCATGAATTGGTTTGCTCCGCTTGCGGAAAAGGAGGGTTTTATCGTTCTCTCCAACTGGGAATGGGGATTCCGAAACCTCACGAACAGCAAGCGGCCCATTAATAAACCTGAAGATGTGAAGGGATTGAAAATTCGAGTTCCCCCTGAGATTCAACTTCAGGCTGCCATGGAGGCTTTAGGAGGGATTGTTACAAAGATCGCATTCCCAGAATTATACATGGCCCTTGCGCAGGGGGTGGTGGATGCACAGGAGAATCCCATCGCTGTGATCTATCACAACAAGTTCTACGAGGTTCAGAAAAATCTTGCCATCACAGGTCATGTTTACAACAACATGGTCCATGTGATCAGTGCGAAGACCTGGGCGAAACTGACACCAGAGCAACAGAAGATCTTCAGAGAGGAGAGCAAATCAGCAGGTGCCTATATGCGGAAGGCGATTATGGCTGAAGAGGCAGACCAGATTGCCAAGATAGAGAAGGCCGGAGTGAAGGTGACACGTCCTAATCTCGCACCGTTCCGCGCTGCTATGGAGCCAGCGTATGAAAGGATTGGTAAGTATGCAGGGGAGGATAATGTCAAAACATTTATGAAGTATGTGGATCAGGCGAAGAAGAAGTAAGAACAATATTGCATAGAGAACAATTTTCAAATCCCCCCAACCCCCCTGAAGGTGTGAAATTATTCAGGAGGAGGTTGGGCGGGGATATCTTCAAAGTTTTACAATTGCGGATCATTTGAGAGGTTATGGGTAACAAAACGTCGTAACTAACCTACTTTGTTAAAGTTTTGGCATTGCTGCTGCTTAGCTTAAAAAGGTGCCGCTGTAAAACTTCTCCGATATCCCTGCCCAACCTGATGGTTTTGGGCTATTTTTTCACACCTTCCCTTTGCTATAAGGAGGAATAGGGGGATTAATCGATAAGATCATTAAATGAGTTTTGAGAGGGTAACGCTATGATGACTGCTGCCATCTTTGGGGTGTTGATATTGCTGATTTTGATCGGGCTTCCGATCGCCTTTGCCATGGGGCTGACAGCGGTGATTTTTTTCGTGGTTCTGGGGGAGACAAGCGTTTTGTGCATGCTCCCGGCGAGAATGTACTCCAGCACGACAAGTTTCACCCTCCTCGCCATCCCTTTTTTCATCCTGACGGGCAACCTGATGAATGCCGGCGGCATCACGCAACGGTTGTTTCAATTTGCCCATAACCTGGTGGGCCATTTGAAGGGGGGCCTCGGCCATGTCGTTGTGGTCAGCGCAATGATCTTTGCGGGTATGACCGGGGCGGCCGTCGCCGAGGCGGCGGCTATCGGTACGGTTGGGTTAGAGGGTATGACCAAGAAGGGTTTCGATCGAAGATTCTGCGCCGCGATCATCGCCTCCGCCTCGACCATCGGACCGGTCATTCCTCCCAGCATTCCTCTGGTCATCTACGGCAGTATCACCGGCACATCGGTGGGCCGGCTTTTTCTGGGAGGCTTTCTTCCCGGGTTTCTGATGGGCGGCATCCTGATGATGCTTGTTTACATCTATGCCAAAATGAGGAACTACCCGAAAGAGAAGAGGGCCGCCTTCATGGAACTTCTGAAAAGCGCCCGGGGGGCCTCGAGCGCCATACTGACGCCGGTCATCATCATCGGCGGGATGGTTAGCGGAATCTTCACACCGACCGAGGCGTCGATCTGCGCCGCGGTCTATGCTTTCATTTTGACTATGTTTATATATAAAGAAATCAGATTAAAGGATCTTCCACGCATCCTGTGGGAAACGCTTGAGTCTTCGATCCGCGTCCTGTTCATTATCTCGGCAGCCGGCATCTTCGGATGGCTTCTCATTCACCAGAAGGTCCCCGAGGCAGTCATTCAAGGGCTCCTGTCCCTGAGCAGCAAGACATGGGTAATCCTGCTGGTTATCAATTTTATTCTGCTCATGCTGGGCTGTTTTATGGAAGGAATTGCCGTCATCCTTCTGACGGTCCCGATCTTCATGCCGGTCGTAACCAAACTCGGCGTCGATCCAGTTCATTTCGGATTGATCATCACCCTCAACTCGATGGTTGGCCTGTTGACCCCTCCTGTTGGCATGGTTTTATACACCATGGCGAGCATCGGAAAAATCTCCGTCATGGAACTGGCCTATGAACTCAGGTGGCATATGGCAGCTTTGGCGTTCGTATTGTTTCTGGTGACGTATATCCCCATTATTACGACCTTCATACCCAACCTGCTGATGGGCATTGCAAGATGAACGGAGGATGGAGATGAAACAGGATTATTTTTGTAAAGTGGATGGGATATTGGGAATCGCAATGCGGTGGGGGAGTTCCTTTTGTATAGTGAGCCTATGGATCATCGTCACTGCTACGGTGCTTTCCAGAATTTTCCCGATCGTGTCCATGGGATGGTCCGATGAGATCGTGGAATTGTTGTTCGCTTGGATGGTTTTTGTTGGCGCGGCGGAGTTGTGCCGTCAAAGGAAACATTTTATCGTGGATCTCATTCCCAACATGATCGCCGGAACCCGGAAGGGGCATGTCTTGGACATCGTGATCCAGTTGCTTGCGTTGGTATTTCTTCTGGTTTTCACCTATCAGGCATTCATCGTGGCGATTCTTGCGACGGAACGTTCTCCGTACTATGAATTGCCCAGAAACCTTTGGTATGCGTGCATGCCCATCGCGGGCTTGATCATGACCGGCTATACGATTCGAAATGTCTGGCTTCTCTTCCAAGGCAAGCCCTCAAAGAATTAATTTCTAAATGCTCTATTCCCAGAGAAAAAGAGGTAATATAATAAGAGAAAAAGCCTGAAGGAGGATGAGAGATGCCAAGATTTAGCGCCAATCTCACTATGCTGTTTAATGAAGTCGATTTCCTGAATCGTTTTGAAAGAGCGGCTAAAGCGGGTTTCAAAGGAGTTGAATACTTGTTCCCCTATGGATGGAGCAAAGAGCAATTGGTGAACGAATTGGGTCAGTACGGTCTTCAACAGGTACTGCACAATCTTCCTGCTGGAGATTGGCAAGCGGGGGAGAGGGGAATTGCATGTCTCCCCGGCCGGGAGGGAGAATTCCAGGACGGCGTGGGAAAGGCGATTGAGTATGCGAAGGCCTTAAAATGTCCTCGTCTCAACTGTCTTGTAGGGAAGACCCCGCTGGGGATTCCCGCAGAAAAAATTCGGCAGACTTTGGTCAATAACCTCCGGTTTGCTGCAGCCGCTATAGAGAAAGAAGAGATCCGATTTCTGATCGAGCCCCTGAATGACCGTGACGTTCCTGGATTCTATCTTGTTCATACCCGTGACGTCCTCCAATTGATGAAGGAGGTCAATCACCCCAATCTCTGGCTTCAGTATGATATCTATCACATGCAGATAATGGAAGGGAATCTGACGAAGACCATTCAGGAGAACCTCGGCCGCATTGCACATATTCAGGTTGCAGATAACCCAGGGCGTCATGAACCAGGAACCGGGGAGATCAACTTTATAAACCTGTTTCGCTCCATTGATGAGATGGGATATGACGGGTGGATCGGTTGTGAATATACGCCGGTCGGCAAAACGGAAGACAGTTTTCAATGGTGTCGCCCTTATCTTAAATAAGGAAGTCAATCATAGCAGAGTTAGGATTTATTGGCTTGGGGATAATGGGCAAGCCCATGGCCAGCCATCTGGTTAAGGCAGGTCATGCCATTCATGTATATGGCATCATTGAGGAGACGGTGAAGTACTTGTGTAACCTTGGCGCCAAAAGATGCAGGTCTTCTAAAACGGTTCCGTGTTAAAATGAAGCCCTAAAAAGCATGAGGAGGTCGGGATGAAATTAGAAGCCTGGGAACGTTTTAAGCGCGTTGCCTTATCTACAAGTTCTGGTGAGAAACATCGGGTCATTACTGCCCTTATTGTGGATAGTCCTTGGTTGCCCGGGTTTACGGGGATCTCCCACATAGATTACTTCACACTTCCTGACCAGTGGGCGAAGGCGAACCTTTACATCGAAGAACGCTTTCCAAGCGTCATTTTTCTACCCGGGTTTTGGGTTGAATATGGGATGGCTGCAGAACCTTCTGCATTCGGGTGTAAAATAACCTGGTGGGAAAATAGCCCCCCTTCGATGAATCCCATGATTCACGATCCCTCTGAAATATCCCGCCTAAAGGTCCCTAACCCCAATACAGATGGACTGATGCCGCTTGTTCTGAATCTCTATCGTTACGTTGAAAAATCGCTAAGAGAACACGGGGAACATATCAAAATGGTGGCGGCAAGGGGACCTCTTGCCATTGCGGGGCATTTGCGAGGTGTGACAGAGTTCCTGATGGATCTCAAGCTCTTCCCAACTGAAACAAAAAGTCTACTGGAAATCACCACCCAGACCACGATCCAATGGCTCCAGGCGCAGATTCGCAATCTCCCTGAGATCGAGGGGATCATGGTTCTTGATGATATTGTAGGGTTCTTATCGCCCAGCGACTACATGGAGTTCGCCCATCCTCTTCTTAAGGAGATATTCTCGTCGTTTCCCGACATGATCCGGGTCTATCATAATGACTCAAAAATCAGCCACATCTTGGAAAGTCTGATCAATACTCGGTTCCATGTGTTGAATTTTAGTCACAACCTCGATATCGGCGAGGTCTGGCAGAAGATTGGAGATAGAATTTGCCTGATGGGGAATGTCCCGCCTCTCGAGGTATTAGCTAAAGGAAATCCTGAAGAGGTCAGGTCCTGGGCGAAGGCATGCATCACTAAGACGAAGGGTGGCCAGAACCTTATTCTCTCGGCAGGAGGAGGGGTATCGCCCGATACCCCGGCTCAAAATATCGACGCCTTAGTGGAGGCAACAGAAACGGCATAAAAATGGACGAAACGAATGATGACTCCCAAAGAGAGAGTTATTGCGGCTCTTCGGCATATTGAGCCGGATCGGGTTCCTACGGGCGAAAATGGAGTAGATGGAAGGCTCGTGGAACAAATACTCGGCCGTCCAACTCTATTCAACATGGGCATGAAGGAATTATTGGGACAACAGCCTTGTAGACACCTCTTGTGTAAGTAACGATTCTTCGCAAATTTTTATCCTCTCAGGATCAATTCTCTAAGAAGGCCCCGATAGTACCTAAAGTCCTCCCAGGACACATCAGGATGAACGTGATGGTCAATGTGGGGTATATATCCACCTGATTTAAGCATGGAAGGAACCTTGGAATTCAGCTCTTCGTCGATGGCCTTTCTTCCCTGAGCGATCTTCATCTTGTCAATGCCTCCCAAAATTTGCAATCGGGGATATCTTTTCCGAACGGAGACGATATCCATGCCTGCTTGCACTTCGAAAGGAAATAGAGCCGTGATACCGGATTCTAAGAATAGGGGAATTAACTTCTCTATATTTCCATCTGTATCAACCATGATGACCTTTACCCCCATGTCATTGAGAAAGGAAGTCACTCGCTTGTAAGGGGGGAGCATAAATTCTCTGAACATCTGAGGGGAGACAAAGGGACCCGATCGATAGGCCATGTCCTCCCAGAAACTCACACAGTCCACTTTGATTTCGGATAGGGCTTGCCCCCAGAGCTCAATCCAGAAATCTGCGAGGTAATTCATGAAGTCCCGGACAAGAATGGGGTCATCATAAAAGTTCAGAAGCAACCGTTCTTCCCCCATCAAAAACCGCAGAGCCCCGTAAAAACCGCATGGGTAGCCACCTATTGTCAGAGGGCAATCCCTCCCTGCATACTCTTTCACCAATTCCTTCCACCGGGCAGGCACGCGTTCCTTCAGGATAGGCCTGAGCCTTTCTTTGAGGGTCTCGAACCCTTCCCTTTCTTCAGCCGGCCACTGAAGGAACTGGGGCCTGGAGGCTGCTTTCTTATTCATCTTCTTCTTTACACCGAATTCGTCCTGAAAGAGAACATAGTCCTCTGTCTCTTCGAATACCTTTTTTTCAAATGAAGGATGAAGCAGGGAATTAACAGGAAGGCAGACCATCCCTTTATCAAAACCAAAGTATTCATGGACATCGACATCGCGCTTCCGATCCGACGAAACGAACTCTTCATGAGGCGAATTCTCGCCTCGAATACTTTCCCCTGGCCTTAAACCAACCGTGAAATCCTTTTCCTTAGGTAGTCCTTCCTGATACCACCGTTCAATCGTATCCTTCCAGTAACCCATCTCCCAGTAAAGGGTCCGACCCACCTTTTCAAAATTCATCACAGACAGAAACCTTTCCCGTGTATTCATCGTGTTTTCCCTTTGGCAATAAGAACCGGTTCTTCAACCCATATAATGGTGCTAAGCTCTGAATAGGGATAAGTGAGGAAATGCATCAAAAAAGGGACCAGCGATGAAAAGGATAGTACGAATTGGCAGAGGTGTCAAGGCTAGGTCCGAGAAATGAGAATCTAGGTTGACATCCGAGGTGAGTAGATTTAGAATAAAAAAAGTGTTGGCGTAAATATTTTTTCTTCCAGGGAATGTTCATAGGTGACTCCCGGAAATAAACCCAAATAAAATCATTAGGAAGGAGGTATTTATATGAAACGAGGATGGATTGTGCTTTTGGTTTTCTGTCTGATTGGTGTTTTTCCAAGTCTTGGAGAAAGTAAGTACAAGGAAGCTCCCATGTTGGCCGAGATGGTCAAGGCAGGCAAGCTTCCACCGGTGGAGCAACGCCTTCCGGAGGAGCCCCTATTGGTCAAGCCGATTGAGAAGATCGGCAAGTATGGGGGAAGCTGGCGGGGTGGGTTTACCGGCACTAAGGATTTTCATGCCTTTGGCCGCTACGTCTACGATCCGATCCTGCGCTGGCCTCGGAATCCCAAGGATCCCATCCAACCCGGCCTTGCCAAGAAATGGGAGTGGTCCAAGGATGGCAAAACCTTGACCCTCTACCTGCGCAAAGGACTCAAGTGGTCCGACGGGCATCCCTTCACCACAAAGGACATCACCTTCTGGTGGGAGGATATCGAGCTGGACAAGAACATTACCCCAGCCCTCCATACGGAGTGGGTCATCGACGGGAAGCCCATGGTGCTCGAGGTGGTGGATGACTACACCATTCGGCTCAAGTTCCCCAAACCCAATGGGCTTGCTGAAAAGGTGGGACTTGCCTTCCACGGAAACCAGTGGCCCCTGGGCTTCGAGCGCTTCGGCTTCTTCGCCCCTCGGCACTATTTAGAGCAGTTCCACCCGAAATACAACAAGAGCCTGAATGATTACAAGCTTTTTGAGGAGAAGGCATTCGATTTCAATACCGAACGGCCCTCCATGACGGCCTGGAGGATCACAGAGTGGGGACCTGGGGCCACTCGGTTGGTTGCGAAGCGCAATCCCTATTATTGGAAGGTAGATCCTGCGGGGAACCAGCTCCCCTACATCGATGAGATTGTGCTGACCCTTTTCGAGACCGACCAGGCTTTGAACCTGAAAGCCATCGGCGGTGAGATCGACTTCCAGTTCCGCCGGATGAGCCTCTCGAACTACCCGGTCTTCAAGCAGAACGAGACCAAGTATGGCTACACCATCCTCCCATGGCCGGATGCCGTGCCCTCCAAGCTGTGCTATTTCTTCAATATGTCCATCGCGGATAAGGGCCTGCGGGAGATCTTCCAGAACAAAAAGTTCAGGGAAGCCATGTCTCTGGCCATCAACCGCAAGGAGATCAACGAGGTCTCTTATCTGGGATTGGGGAAACCTCGGACGTTCACGGTCGTACCCGATTCTCCCTACTACAGCCCCAAGCTCGAGCAGATCGCCACAGCCTATGATCTGGAGAGATCAGGCAAGCTCCTCGATGAGATCGGCCTCAAGAAGGGGCCGGACGGCTTCCGCACCCGGCTAGACGGGTCGCGGCTTGAAATCACTATGGAGGCTATGACATGGGACAAGGCCACAGTTGACGAGATGGAGTTAGTCGTTTCAAACTGGAACAAGATCGGGGTCAAGACAACCCTTAAGACCATGTCTCGGGAGATTTATTGGCCCAGGGCTACGTCGAACGAGGCGCAGGTGACTACCTGGACCGAGAGCCGGGCCATCGATCCCATGGTGGATCCGATCTGGGTCTTCCCCTTTGACGAGCGCTCCTGGATGGCCCCTGGCTACGGAACCTGGTACAAGAGCGGAGGCAAGATGGGTGAAGAACCTCCAGCGATCTTCAAAGAATCCATGAAGCTCTACGACGAGTACAAAACCAGTGTCAATGCTAAGAGACAATTGGAAATTGGAAAGGAGCTCGTCAAACGGCAGGCCGAGAATCTGTGGGTCATCGGGACTGTGGGCATGGTACCCAACGTGGTGGTAGTGAAGAATAACTTCAAGAACGTACCCAAAAACTTCACCACCGACTGGATCATCATGAGTCCGGGAACCCTGGATCCTCCGCAGTTCTATTTCGACAAATAACCGTAACCCAAAATGTTAAACCTTGCCCACCCCTTAGAAGGGTGGGCAAGGTCTTGCAGGAAGTGCTCACCATGCTGGCATACATCGTACGGCGCGTGCTCTTCATGATCCCCACCATTATCATCACTTCAATGCTGATCTTCATTATCATCCAGCTTCCTCCCGGGGATTTCGCGACCTCCTTGCAGGCGGACGTCGCCTCCTCGGGCGGAGGACAGGATGCGGCCATGTTGGACAACCTGCGGCACCGCTATGGATTGGATCAGCCCCTGCCGATCCAGTACATCAAGTGGATCGCAGGTTTCCCCAGGGGAGATTTCGGCTACTCTCTTGAATGGAACGCGCCAGTCTGGGATCTTATTGCCGACCGTCTTGGCTTCACGATACTCCTATCCGGCCTGGCTTTGGTCTTCATGTGGTTCGTATCCGTGCCGATCGGAGTCTATTCCGCCACGCATAAGTACTCCCTTGGAGACAACTCCTTGACGTTTTTGGGGTTCCTCGGGTTGTCAGTGCCAGACTTCATGCTCGGCCTGATCTACCTCGTGGGAGCTACCTTGCTGCTCAATATGTCTGCCGGCGGGATGTTCTCCTCGGCGATGGAGAAGGCTCCCTGGAGCCTGGCGAAGGTCCTCGATATGCTCAACCACTTATGGGCGCCCCTTCTGATCATGGGAGCCGCCGGGACGGCTGAGCTGATCCGGATCATGCGGGGGAACCTCCTGGACGTGCTGGGCGAGCAGTACATCACCACAGCCCGGGCCAAGGGCCTGCACGAGCGCGTGGTGATCAACAAGTATGCCGTCCGGATTGCAATCAATCCTCTGATAAGCGTTTTGGGCATGCAGATACCGAAGATGATCTCCAGCTCGATCATCATCGGTGTGGTGCTGTCCATTCCCACGGTAGGTCCGTTGTTTCTGCGCGCTCTCACCACTCAGGACATGTATCTCGCCGGAGCGCTTCTGATGTTTATGACCGTGCTCCTCTTGATCGGAAATCTGCTCGCCGATATCGCCCTGGCCTGGGTCGATCCAAGGATCCGCTACGAATGAAAGACTTGAACCGTCAGTACGAAGAGCTCAGAGCCCTTTACGAAGACAGGGGTGAGGAGGAGGACACCACTGCCAAGCGTCTGCTTGCCGCTGAGGAGTCCCGGTTCGCTTCCTCCCAGTGGCGGGTCATCTGGCACAAGTTCATACGCAACCGTGCGGCGATCATTGGCGGCGCAGTGATCCTTCTCTTTTACCTCGGCGCGGTATTTGCCGATTTCTTTATACCCTACGATCTCGAGACACGGATGGTACAGTATGCCTATATGCCTCCCCAGAGGGTGCACTTCTTTGCCGACGGCATGTTCAGGCCCTTTGTCTACGGAATAACGGGCGAGCGGGACCCGGTGACCCTGAAGAAAGTGTACAGGGAGAATACGGCTGAGAAGATCCCGGTCCGGTTTTTCATCCGGGGACATCCTTACAAGCTCTTCGGGCTGGTTCCGATGAATGTGCATCTCTTCGGCGTAAACGAATCCGGGATCTTTCTCCTTGGAACCGATGGTCAGGGCCGAGATATGTTTTCGAGGGTGATCTTGGGAAGCCAAATCTCACTGTCCATTGGTTTGGTGGGGGTGTTCCTGAGCCTGATCATCGGCGCAATCCTCGGTGTCGCCTCGGGCTATTTCGGCGGCTGGGCCGACCAGGTCATCCAGCGCTTGATCGAGGTGGTGCGCTCCTTCCCCTCCATCCCTCTCTGGATGGCCCTCACGGCAGCCCTCCCAAACCACTGGTCCCCCCTCAAGGTCTATTTTACGATCAGTGTCATTCTTTCACTTATCGGCTGGACGTGGCTTGCTCGTCAGCTCCGGGGCAAGGTCCTGTCCTTAAGAGAGGAGGACTTCGTCATGGCCGCACAATTGGCGGGCGCAAGCCACACCTGGATCATCTTCCGCCACCTCATTCCGGCCACGCTCAGCCACATCATCGTCATCGGAACCCTGGCCATGCCATCGATGATCCTCGCGGAATCGGCCCTGAGTTTCTTGGGTCTGGGTATCCGGCCTCCCCTCACCAGTTGGGGGGTTCTGCTGCAGGAAGCGCAGAACATTCAGACGCTCGTTGTATACCCCTGGCTTCTGATCCCCGGGGTTTTCGTGGCCGTTTCCATCCTTGCTTTCAATTTTCTTGGGGACGGTTTGCGAGATGCGGCAGATCCCTATACATTATGAGTTTAATGGCGTACGTAGTGATCTCTCATGGTTTTTGTGATGGATGATCGAATGGAAGGGAATGGGAACTACCTCCTGAAGATTGAAAATCTGAAGACTTACTTCTACACCCTCGACGGGATCATACGGGCCGTAGACGGTGTCTCCTTGGAGATGAAGCCAGGAAAAACCCTCGGCCTGGTGGGTGAATCGGGCTGTGGTAAGAGCGTGACCGCCCACTCCATTCTTCGACTGCTTCCAGCCAAGATCAGCCGGATCGAACAGGGGAGGATACTCTTCAGGCGGAGAGACGGCCAGGAGGTGGTGGACCTCGCGAGATTGGATCCTCAGGGAGAGCTGATCCGCAGCATCCGGGGCAACGAGATCGCCATGATCTTTCAGGAGCCGATGACCTCCCTTTCGCCTGTACATACGGTGGGAAGTCAGATCCAGGAGGCGATTCAGCTCCACCAGGGGAGCAGCGAGCAGGAAGCTCGGGAACACACCATAGAGATGCTGAGGGCCGTGGGGATCAGCATGGCTGAAGCCCTGGTGG
>Ga0256868_10001300_pt1 | contig 13788 bp, 13 predicted proteins | sample RVTome_13_FD_187341 | JGI IMG/M metagenome (GOLD analysis project Ga0256868, IMG submission 187341) | Soil microbial communities from uranium-contaminated site in the Upper Colorado River Basin, Wyoming, United States - RVT92D227 HiSeq ... | reverse complement strand
CTTCGAATGAGATTGCCCCGGCTGTAGCGTCTTCCAGCCGTAGGAGCAACCTCCCCAGGGTGGACTTGCCGCAGCCGCTCTCGCCGACCAACCCCAGCGTCTCCCCTTCCTTTATAGAGAGGTCCACCCCATCTACCGCCTTGACTAGACCCCTGACCCGGGCAAAGGGGCCTCGGGATAGAGTATAATACTTGTGCAGCCCTTGCGCGACGATCAGGTCTTTTCTTTCAGCCATAGAGCCAACACCTCGCCTCGTGTCCAGGGCTCAGGGTTAAGAGAGAAGGCATCTCCCTGCGGCAGATCCGCTTGATCGAAGGACAGCGGGGATGAAAGGGGCAGCCGGGTATCTCCTCCAGGGGATTGGGGACATTGCCGGGTATGGGACGCAACTCATGTACAGCGGCGAGCAAGCCCATGGTATAGGGGTGCTTGGGCTCGGCAAACAGGGTCTTCACATCCGTATATTCCATCACCTTCCCTGCATACATGACGGCGCAGGTATCGGCTGTCTGGGCGATGATTCCCAGGTCGTGGGTGATCAGGATCATCGCCAACCCCCGCTGCTGCCTCAGCCCCTGGATCAGCGCCAATATCTGGGCCTGGATCGTGACGTCCAAGGCCGTGGTGGGCTCATCGGCGATCAGGAGTGCGGGATCGCTGGCCAGGGCCATGGCGATCATCGCCCGCTGTCTCTGCCCGCCGCTGAGCTGGTGGGGATATGCCTTCATCTTGTGCCCGGCGTCAAGCATACCTACCGAGTTAAGAAGATCGACAGCCCTCTGCCCCGCTTCCTTCTTGGTGAGCTTCTTGTGGGCGCAGAGGGCCTCAAGGACCTGAGACCCGATGCTGAAGACGGGGTTGAGGGATGTCATGGGCTCCTGGAAGATCATCCCGATCTCCCCACCCCGGATGGTGCGCATCTCTTCCTCCTTCAGCGTGAGGAGATCCCTCCCCTGAAACACGATCTCTCCTTCGACGATCCGTCCTTTGGGCCTCGGCACCAGACGGAGGATGGAAAGGGCAGTCATGCTCTTGCCGCACCCCGACTCCCCCACCAGCCCCAGGGTCTCCCCTTTCCGTACGGAGAGGTCCACTCCGTCCACTGCCTTAACAACGCCCCAGCGGGTGAAAAAAAAGGTCTTTAATCCCTTGATGGTGAGCAGACCGTTGTTCCTGGTACTATCCGCCGCCATGAGTTGATAATCCTTGTCAGCCATAAAATAACACGGAATTAAAACGGGCTCAAGTGCTCGAGGATTCAAGGAAGCTATTTTCGCGAGTGATTGAAAGTCATCACTTCAATGGCATGAAACAAAAAGGCCTACCCCTTAGAAGGAAGGCCCTTGAAATACCCTGGTGCCGAAGGCGGGACTCGAACCCGCACAGGCGTACACCCACTAGACCCTGAACCTAGCGCGTCTACCAGTTCCGCCACTTCGGCACGAATCCATTGCAAAAACCTAAGCAGTAACCTATACTAGTCCACTGCCCTTGTCAAGGGTAGTGGAAGGTTTTCCCATGCGGATCATCGATGACCTCACCTTTACCAAAGAGGATTTCTCCTCCCCTGTTGTGACCATCGGAAACTACGACGGTCTCCATCTCGGCCATCAGGCGATCATCAAGCGGGTTATCGAATTGGCCAGGGAAGGCAAGGGGGAAGCAGTGGTCCTCACCTTTGAGCCCCATCCTGTTAAGTCCTTGCACCCCGAGCTGCAGATCCCCCTCATAACGCCCTATCGCAAGAAGATGATGCTCCTCACGCGGTTTGGGGTCGATGTCACCATCAACCTGCCCTTTACCAAGGAAATTGCCCGCATGTCCGCGAAGGAGTTTATACAGGAGATCGTCCAGAGGCGCATCGCCCCTTGCCGGGTGGTAGTGGGATTCAATTTTACCTTCGGCAAAGGTCGAACAGGCACAGCCGAGGAGCTGAAAAAGATAGGGGAAGAGCTCGGCTTTGGGGTGGAGATTATTCCCCCTCACACCGTGGCTGGCGAGGTAGTGAGCAGCACGCGTATACGAGAGTTGATCGTGAGCGGGGAGATCGTAGAAGCCAACCGCATGTTGGGCAGCAACTTCTTCATGCTGGGCAAGGTCATCCACGGACACGCGCGGGGGAAGGGCTTGGGCTTTCCCACCGCCAACCTGGAGATCACCCAGGACCTCTACCCCAAAGAGGGTGTCTATGCTGCTACCGTGGTTGTGGATGAGCAGACATATGACGGAGTAGTGAACATCGGAACCAACCCCACCTTTGGCGATGAGCGGTTTGCCGTCGAGGTCTTTCTCTTTGACTACCAGGGTGATCTCTACGGGAAGGAGTTGCAGGTGGCCCTGGTTGACAAGCTCCGGGATGAGCAGACCTTCCCCTCACCTGATGCGCTGAAGCGCCAGATAGTACAAGATATTCAAAAGGCAAAGGAGATCCTGAGGGGGAAATGAGGCATTGGAAGGCCTGGCTCGGATTTATCATCAGCGTGGTTATAGTCTATCTGGCCTTTCGCAAGATAGATCTACGTCAGCTGCTTGAAAACCTCCAAAAGGCGAACTATCTCTATCTGATCCCCATCGTTGCCATCATCTTCGTATCCATGGTCCTCCGGGCCGTACGGTGGGGCTATTTGCTACGACCCATCAAAAAGATCGGGTTCCACAGCCTCTTTGAAAGTATGGTCATCAGCTTTATGGCCAATAACGTCCTCCCGGCCCGCATGGGAGACTTCCTGCGGGCCTATATCATCGGTCGCAGCGAGCGTATCAAAAAGAGCGCGTCCTTCGCTACCGTCGTGTTGGAGCGGCTCTTTGATGGTCTTACCGTACTAGGTCTGCTTGCAGTGGTCCTCGCCTTCGTTCAACTCCCCCCGGGAAACCTCCCTTTTAAAAAGGGGCTTATGTTCGGGGGATACATAACCATGGCTATCTGCGGCTTTGCCTTTGCGATACTAGTAATCATCAAAACCCAGACACGGTGGTTTCTCAAGATCGTCCTATTCCTCACCCGCCCCTTTTCTGCGAAACTGGCGACCCGTGGCATCTCCAGCGTCCAATCGTTTAAGGATGGCCTCCTCTCCGTGGAGAACACCGCTACTATGCTCATCGCCTTTCTCTACTCCCTCGTTATCTGGGCAATCTTTGCCTACTCTATCTATCTCATCGGGCTTGCCTTCGGGCTCAGGCTCTCTCTCGCCGCCTCGGTAATGGTCTTGCTGGCCATCTGCCTGGCCATGATGATACCCTCAACCCCGGGCACCATCGGCCCCTATCACGCCGCGGTAGCCTATGCTCTGGTCCTCTACAACATCCCCCTGGAGAAGGCCTTGAGCCTCTCCATCGTCTTTCACGCTGTGAACTATATCCCCATCACCCTCGCCGGCTTTCTCTACCTGGGGCGACATCACCTCACCCTGCGAAAGATACGGGAAGCGGAGGAAAGGGCGGCGAGGGAATAGGGGGGCGGTCTCAAGGACCTACCTAGACGATCGTTGCTGCGCTAACGCTTCTTAGCGTTGGGCCTCTTCCCTATCGCCGGGCTTTAGTTAGGGCGTCACGAATACCGCCTAGATAGAACAAATTGATATTTACTGATGCGGATAACCTTGAAAATACCCTCATGGATGCACATATTACTATACCGAAAGATTGGAGGTTTACCATATTTCTATGAAGAGGATATGGGTGAGACAGAAAGAAGGTAGATATGGCAAGGACAAAGACAAGCCCGCCTGCAAAGGTGGACAAGAGATATATCATATGCCCCTGGTGCGGGGAAAAGGTGCAGTATTTGCGCAGGAGAGGGCATAGCTGTTTTAAATTCTATCTGAGCGAGATCGAGCGAAATGCCCAGCAGATGAGCAGGGACTAACGAGAGACGATCAAGAGCCTTGTTACCTGTTAGCTCCGTGGTTTACTGATCCTTTAAACTCTGCGCGGGATTAATATATGTAGTTTGGCCCTTGCTCTTGTGAAGGACTATTTGGTATCGAGATTCTGAAACTGTTTGACGAGCAGGTAACCTCCCCACGCAAAGGTGCCGAGCATGAGTCCGATACCGATGAAGTACGAGAGAGAGGCCAGAGTGTGGTCTAACTGCAGCAACCCCAGTTTCCCCAGGATATATTCCCAATCGTGATAGTCAACGACATCTTTCCCCGTAACGCCGCCTAACAGAGGGAGCTCCAGCGCCTGGGCATCGTTGATGTACGGAGCGATGTCCATGAAGTTTTCACTGAACCACCACAGGGCTGCCGAGGCCCCAAAGGTGTCCCTGGTCTTGATGAGAAGGACCGCACAGCAGACCAGGGGCATGAGCAGTTGTCCCAATGTCCCGCCCAGGGTCTGAATGAACTTCCCGAAGGGGCTAAAGATGATGTGCCCGGCCTCATGGAAGGGGAGGTTGACGAGGTGCATGAACGATTGGGCGGTATAGGTGCTCTCCGGAGAACTAAGGATGAATCGCCACCCCCAGATGAAGACGATCAAAAAGACAACCGCCCTGCCGCCAAATGAAAAGGGGTTAATGAGGGGTTTAACGAAAAAGAAAAGCTCCTTCAGGTAGCTGCCGGGAGATGGTTCCTCCTCTACTGAGGCTGGTGCCTCGCGCGGCTCATGCTTTTCCCCATCACGCGCCACTGCATCCTGCGGCGTGCGGTATTTTTTAAAGACAATACCGCACTTCTGACACTCGACATTCTCGTCAGGCTGCTCGAATCTGCACTCAGGGCATATCATCCTTTTACCCTTTATCACCTTGCTTTTCTTTGTCTCGAGCCCTCTTTTCCGCCACGCAGTAAACCCCCCTTCCAGCCAGGGCAGGCCTGAAGCACCTTCCGTCTGAGAGGCAGGTCGCTTTTTCCCGATCACCTGAGCGCCACCGGTTGATCAGGCCGGGCTCCCTGATAAAGGGCCTGCACAGGGAGATGTAGTCCGCGATTTTATCAATCACAATCCTCTCGGCAATATGAAAAGACCTGATCCCGCCTACCAGGATAATATTGACCTTCGCATAAATAATGGAACGTTTGAACTTTTTGTGCTATAATATGGGGCATGAGACCCCATGGATCGCAAGAGGAACTGGAAAAGCGTCGTCGACGTGCGATCGAGTTACTGAAAGAAGGCAAGACGACTCTTTCAGCCGTAGCGCGTTCGGTGGGAGCATCCAAAAGCTCCGTTTTCCGATGGTATCAAGAGTACCAAGGGGGCGGTTCCAAGGCCCTTCGTTCAAAAGTGATTCCAGGACGTCCTCCGAGGCTGTCTCAAAAGGAGAAAAAGAAATTAGCGGAACTACTTTTGTCGGGTCCGTTGGGTGCAGGGTATCGAACAGACCTCTGGACCTTGAAACGGATTGCCCAAACCATTCACAAGCACTTTGGCATCCGGTATCACCCCAATCATGTGTGGAGGGTGCTTCGAGGGATGGGATGGAGTTGCCAGAAACCAGAGCGGCGGGCTTTGCAAAGGAACGACAAAGAGATTGTGCGTTGGAAGGTTTATCGGTGGCCCCGTATAAAAAAAAGCCGAAAGACTTGGGGCCCGTCTGGTCTTCATCGATGAGTCTGGCTTCTTGCTCATTCCAAACATCCGTCGCACTTGGGCTCCCAAGGGACAAACCCCGGTCTTCTATCACCTCTACAAACAGGACAGGATTTCCTCCATCAGTGCTTTGTCGGTGTCCCCGAAACGGAAACGCTTGGCTCTTTATCTTCGGTTTCGGGCGCGGAATCTTAACGGTCTGGATGTCCGTTCTTTCCTCAACGAACTGCTCAAACATTTCAAGGGCCCCATGGTCCTGTTGTGGGATCGAGGAACCATCCATCGACGTAAAGAAGTCAAGCAGTTTCTCTTTGAGCATCATAGGATTCATATGGAATACTTTCCGGCCTATGCTCCTGAACTCAACCCCGCAGAATATGTCTGGAATCAGACAGATCGTGCCCTTTCCAATAGTGTACCAAAGGGGTTGGCCGAACTCAAAGCAATGCTACAAAACACGGCACGAAGGATCCGGAAATCCCAAAGACTTCTTTGGTCTTGTATCTTTGCTTCGGATCTTCCTTGGGCCAGATAGATCGTTCCATTACTTATACGAAACTCAATAGGAAGATCGATCTGCTTCTTAAAGGCCAGGGCCTCGGCCTTGAAGTACGCCTCATCCTCTTCCGTCAGAATACCCGTGCGCATGGGCATGAGGTCCCCGGAGGCGAAGGTGCCGCCGCTCACCTCGATGGCGTCAACCCCTGCCTGTTTCAACATGGCGCCTGCTTGCACGGAATCCTCCAGCTCGAGGCCTCCTTCGAGGTAGTCACGGGCATTCATCTTGATCAAGACGGGATAATCCTGTCCAACCCTCTTTCGTATAACCTGCAAAGCCTCCAGCAGCATCTTGGCCCTGTTCTCTATGCCGCCTCCGTAGGCATCTGTTCGATGATTAAAGGCAGGGGAGAGGAATTGGCTCAGCAAATAGCTGTGGGCCGCGTGGATCTGGACGCCGTCAAACCCGGCCTCGTAAGCGCGCTTGGCAGCCTGGCCAAAGGCCTTAACCGTGGCATGGATATCCTCGATGGTCATCTCCTGAAGGGGACCCTCAATTATCCCTTCAACGGCTGACGGGGCCAGGGGTGGCCCGCTAATGAGCTTCGGGATGGCAAGCATGCCTGAGTGGGCGAGCTGCGCAACTATCTTTCCATCCCTTTTATGCACCGCGTCCGTCATGGCGCGCAGGCCGGGGATAAGCTTATCGTCGTATATGCCGAGCTGTGCAGGGATGGCCTGGCCCCTTTTGGTGACATAGGCATGGCCGGTGATGATGAGCCCCACACCCCCGTCGGCCAGCGCGGACATGAGGTCGATCAACCGCGGTGTGCACTCTCCATCCTCCGTTGCCATCCCCTCGGCGGTGGCAGACCGGACAAACCGGTTCTTCAAAGTCATGCCGTTTAACGTTGTTGTTTCGAACAGTTTGGACATGAGGACTCCTTGTGTCATTTACTGCCGTGCAGAGTAGAAGGCTGGCATTGTCTCCCATCTCGATACGTTAGCGGCGGACGGGTTCGCTAGTCCGCTACACACAATTGATACCAACCTCAAAGCTCATGAAGGCGGGAAGCCCATCTGAGCAAGTAGCAGTTTTGAAATCACATCACTAGCTATATCAACGCCGGCTTCATATAGTTTGCTTCCTAGCTTTGAAGCAATGGATTTAATCTTGGGCGCAGTTGGCTTAGGCAAACTCTTTAATTCCGCGAGTTCAGCAAGAAGATCCTTTTTGATTTTATCATCAACTGTTGCTTCTTGAATCGCCTGGCCAATACTATCGATAACTAGTGTGAGATTAATATTAGCAATAGACTGAGCAGCAGACTGCGACGAAGATTGAGCTGAAACAACAATAGAAGTACCTCCAGGACTTTCTAGCAAGTGCGGAGGAAGAACCCCTTTTAATACGCCTACTATTGCTTGTGCCTGATGAAGCATTGTAGATAGTTTATCTTGGGTAAAGTTTTCTATGCCCCTTTCATCATATAGAGGTAGGTCTTCCAAATTAAGCTGTTTGTAATCTTCTAGATAATGATTTTTAAATTCTTTCACACAGGAATCGTAACTATTAAATAGCGGTTTAAATCTTACGAAGCCCAATTGCTGAATGATACTTGTCAGGGCATACATGCTCTCTATAAGAGCTTCGAAACGTCTATAGAGTTTATAAGGAATTTCAAACCCACTTAATATTGAACTAGTCACTGTTAATTTCCCCCCTTTTTTCGGTTTAACGGCCAACCTCAACTGCATGCAAACAGCGAAGCTGATTGCATGGCGGACCGCAGCGAGTTGTCAGGTGCGAGCTTTCCCCAGTATCTTTGACATAAGTACCCGGCTTGGCTTCTTTTCCTCAAAACCCGCAAGAACCCTCAACTCATCCTGTAACTCAACTACCGTACTAATAAAAACGTTGCGCGGGCTGAGTAGGTTTGATCTATGTGGCTCTTTATAGCGTTGGGCGAAGCGAGTTCCGAGCTTCAGATTACTTGTAAGGTCTCGGATATGATCGTTCTGCTCGAATGAATGAATCTCCACTGCATGCGCAAAATCGTTACGGAGGTCTCGGATCGTGTGCAAATCAGACCTTATTTCGTTGTAAATAAGACCCAGTCCATAAGCAGCTTCTATTCTCGACGAGAAGGTTCCAAGGGGTGCGAATGGATCATAAAGAAGTTTTTGGGCAATCTCTTCTCCACGCGGCATAGCTTTAATAATGGCCTTTGCGAGCAAGTAGTCAAGGTAGGCAGCGCCGAGAACTGCACAAGCCCGGTCCGATTCAGATTGAAATACATCAAGAATATCTTCAAGCTGATCAGGGGAAAAATCTTTTTTCTGTCTCGGCATGATGAATACCTCAATAGAACTGTCTAACGTCACGGTTGTCCAGTTGCAGTTGTGCGCTTCTAGGTAATATATTCATAGGGTTGTGGTGTGTTTTGTTTCATAGAGTTGGTGGCTTCATGCAGGCACGAGATGAAGCCCCATAAAGCAGCTTCACCGGACGACAGGATATCACCGAAATCGTTGCTGCTTGCAAATAACCCCGGGTCAATAACAAGGATACCATCAATAGTTCCTTCACCTAGTTTCGCTTGCAACGTGTTCAGTTGCTTCCAACCTTCGTACCCTACTGCAAAAAACGGGATTCTCTCAGTGGGCGAGCGCCCGACGTACGAGTGCCCTCGCAGTTGTCGCCGTAGCGGTTCGAGTTTCTCCGCGGTCTCAAGCACCTGCTGCCATTGCTTTGCCACATCAGATTTCACCTCTATAACTGCGGCAACAGCCTCCGCGAGATAGAGTCGAACCTGCCTTCCTCCCAGGATCGGTAGACTCGGGCAAAACGGGCTTTCTACTACCACATCGAGTTGGCCGCTACGCTTGCCACTTCTATCCGTCGCATCGCCAGTGCCAAACCGGAAAGGAGCGGGGAGTACTCCTGAAAGAAAACCATCAATAAATGCAGCACGTTCTGTTCCCGTTGTAGCGGCACTTAGCCCTGAACTAGATTGATGTACTGCCTTAAGCATCGACTGGATGCCTTTCAGTCGTTCTAAGACTATTTGGTTAGCCATATCCCCACCTTGCCTACCTATTCAACTTATCAATAACTGGTACATTTGTCGCATATTGCAATTATAGCACGCAATACTATCTTCTGACTAATCTGTTGGTAGCCACACCACCTATCTATGCAAGTATGTTTATGCTATACTATAACAGAGGCGTTCAAATAATCATAGCTGATCCCCATGGAGGTGCAGAATGAAGACCTTTACCGCTTATGTGGAATGGGATGAGGAGACGAATTTGTATGTAGGTATTGTGCCAGGGGTTCCCGGGGCCCATACACAGGGGGCTACCTTGGATGAGCTACAGGAAAACCTCAAAGAGGTCTTGCAGTTGTGTCTGGAAGAGTTCAAAGGATCGACTGACGACCTCCCCAGATTTGTGGGCCTTCAGCAGATTGAGGTGGCGGCGTGACCCGCCTGCCCATTGTTGACTTCAAAACAATGGAGAAGGTACTCCGCGACCTCGGTTTTCAACCGATTCGGCAAAAAGGCAGTCATGTATTTTACCGTCACCCTGACGGTAAAACCACCACCCTACCTCATCATCCAGGGAGAGACCTCGCGCGCCCTTTAATCCGTGAAATCCTCCGCGAAATCGAACTCACGCCGGAACAATTTCAAGAAGCCTTAAAAAAGATATAAGCACTTTTTTAACTACGTACCTGGTAACCCCTTGAACGCCTCCTCGTAGGCTGCGAGGGTCTTACTATCAAAGAGCACAAAGCGCACCAGCTCAATCTCCGGATGCTTCTTGAGAAAGTCCCGCACCGTCCCCAGGGCGATGGGGGCTGCCTCATCTAAAGGATAGCCGTATGCACCAGTGCTGATGGAGGGGAAGGCGATGCTCTTGAGATGATGCGCGCTGGCCACTTCTAAGCTCCGGCGATAGGCGCTGGCCAAGAGCTCCGGGGCTCGCGCCCCATCTCTCCGGTACACAGGCCCCACCGTATGAATGACGTGTTTTGCCTTGAGGCGGTATCCCTTGGTAATCTTGGCATCTCCGGTCTCGCAACCCCCCAAGGTGCGACACTCCGCCACAAGCTCAGGGCCTGCTGCCCTGTGGATGGCCCCATCCACGCCGCCCCCTCCCAAGAGGGTAGGGTTGGCGGCATTGACAATGGCGTCCGTTGCCTGCTGCGTAATATCCCCCTGCACCAATTCTAAGGTCGCGTTGTTGACTTTGATCTGCATCTCCCCCTCCTGTGTAGTAGTTCACCACAGATTTTCACGTCCCGCACTGCTTTTATAAAAATATGAATGACGGCCCCGCACCTCAATATGATTTTTGCGGACAACGGGGTCCCGTAAAACGGGAGATGTCGCAAAGCGACAGAATTACACTGAATTATTATTAGAATTCATCTTTATTCTAACCGTGAGAATCCGTTTTTTTCCGTGGTAAACTATTATGTAAATGCTCCCAGACCTGCCGGGCAAGGGCCATGTTCATCCCCGGCACCTGTGCCAGCTCCTCGGGTGTGGCGTTGAAGACACCTTCCAACCCCTTGAACTGTTTGAGGAGCTCCCGCTTTCTGGTCTTCCCAATACCGGTTATCTGGTCGATGATAGAGGACAACCCGGCCTTGCTCCGCAATCGTGTATGGTAGGTGATGGCGAAACGGTGGGCCTCGTCCCTGATCCGCTGCAGGAGCAACGAGGCAGGGGACGAAGTGCGCAGGGGGATGGGCTCCTTCTTGTTGGGGAGGAAGACCTTTTCCGCCTCCTCCGGTTTTCGCTTTTTGGCAAGGCTCAGGGCATCGACCTCCTCGATCTTTAATTCCTTGAGCACCTCCAGGGCTACGTTGAGCTGTCCCTTGCCTCCGTCTATGAGGATGAGATCGGGGAGATCACCCTCCTCTTTACCGCGGCGCAATCTCCTCAAGAGGACCTCATAGGTCATGGCGTAGTCGTCCATGCCCTCCACGGTCTTGATCCGGTATCTGCGGTAGCAAGCCCTGGCCGGTTCCCCATGCTCGAAGACCACCTGCGAGCCGACAGCCAAACCACCCCCCAGGTTGGAGATGTCAAACCCCTCGATCCTGACGGGGATATGTGCCAGGTTAAAGCGCTTCTTTATCTCCTGCAGGGCATCCTCCCCCTTAAGTTGTCCGAGGAGCTTGCCCTGGGCATTCTCCTCAGCCATCTGGAGGAGGTCATAACCAGCGCTCCCCTTACGGGGAGAGCGGATCCGGACCTTTCCCTTCCTTTGCTCCCCCCATACCTCCTCCAGGACAGGGGCGTCCTCCAGGCGTACGGGAACGAGGATCTCCTGCGGGATGAACTGCCCTTGTCCGTAGAACTGTCGCACAAAGGAGGATAAGATCTCCTGATCCGGGAGCCCTGCATCCGTGATGGTGAAAAACCGCCCTCCGAGAAGCCGGCCACCGCGAATGAAGAGGACCTGGATGCCGGCCTTTCCGCCTTGTCTCGCAATGCCGACGGCATCTCGATGAGAGCTATCCTGGGAAATGACCATTTGCCCCTCGATGATCCGCTCCAGGGAGGCGAGGCGATCCCTGGTCCTGGCCGCCTCCTCGAATCGCAAGGCCGTTGCCTCCTGATCCATCCTCTTGCGCAGCTCCTCGGCGAGCAAATCGCTCTTCCCCTCCAGAAAGAGACGAACCTCCTGCACGATCCGGTCATATGCCTCCTCGCTCACTTCATTGCAGCACGGGGCCAAACACCTCATCATTTGGAAGTTGAGGCAGGGGCGCGAGCGGTGGGCGAACTGCGTGGCGCTGCACCAGCGCAAGGGGAAGGCTTTGTGGATTACCCTCAAGGTCTCGCGCATGGAGGTTGCCGAGGGGAAGGGGCCGAAGTAGAGGGCGTTGTCCTGCTTGGTCTGCCTGACCACGGACAGCCGTGGAAATCGCTCCGGTATGCCGAGCCTGAGCAAGGGGTAGCGCTTGTCGTCCCTCAGCTGGACGTTGTAACGGGGATGGTGTTCCTTGATCAGGGTGTCCTCCAGGATCAAGGCCTCCTTTTCCGTCCGGGTGGCGATGTGGTCAACCTGCCCAACCTTGGAGAGCATGATGGAGGTCTTGACATCCTGCTCCCGCCCCTGAAAGTAGGTCCTCACCCGCTTGCGCAGGTCCTTGGCCTTGCCGATATAGAGGATCCCCCCCTTCTGGTCTTTAAAGAGATAGACCCCTGGGGCCTGGGGCAGGGCATCTGCTTGTGGCCGGATATCCGCCGCTTTCATCTATTATTCATCCAACGGTATATCCTTAGTAATAGCGGCCTCCTGCAGGCGCTGGATGCGGTCCCTGAGCTCGGCTGCGTGCTCAAACTCCAATTGCTCGGCTGCCCTGCGCATCTCCTTTTTGAGCTGCCTGATGGCCTTGGGCACCTCCCGGGGGGAGAGGTACCCCTCCGCCTCCTCCCGCACCACGGGGACGGTATAATAATCGGCTTCATACACGGAGCCGAGGACGTCGTGGATCGCCTTCTTGATGGTCTCAGGGGTGATGCCGTGGACGCGATTGTATTCCCCTTGGATACGCCGCCGCCTCGCGCTCTCCTCGATGGCCCGGGCCATGGAGGGGGTGATGGCCTCGGCGTACATCAAAACCTTGCCTGCCACGTTTCTGGCTGCCCTGCCGCAGGTCTGGATCAAGGCCCGCTTCGAGCGCAGAAACCCCTCGCGATCGGCGTCGAGGATGGCCACGAGCGAAACCTCGGGGATGTCGAGCCCCTCCCGCAAGAGGTTGATCCCGATCAGCACATCGAACTTCCCGAGGCGCAGGTCCCTGATGATCTCCACCCGTTCCAGGGTGTCGATGTCCGAGTGGAGGTACTTTACCCGGACACCGAGGTCGGCGTAGTATTCCGTCAGGTCCTCAGCCATCCGCTTGGTCAGGGTGGTGACCAGGACCCGGTCGCCCTTCTCAACCCTTTCCTTGATTTCCCCGAGGAGGTCGTCCACCTGGTTGCGCGCCGGCTTTACCTCGATGGCCGGGTCCATCAACCCCGTGGGCCTGATGATCTGCTCCGCCACCCTTTCATCGCTCCGGTCCAATTCATACTCGCCCGGCGTGGCGGAGACGTAGATGATCTGCTCGGCCCGCTCCTCGAACTCCTCAAAGGTGAGGGGGCGGTTGTCCAGGGCCGAGGGGAGTCGAAAACCGTACTCCACCAGGGTCTGCTTGCGGGAGCGGTCCCCGTAGTACATCCCCCCGAGCTGGGGTATGGTGACGTGGGACTCGTCGATCATGATGAGGGCGTTTTGGGGTAGGTAGTCGATGAGCGTCGGCGGCGGCTCCCCGGGCTGGCGACCCGTGAGGTGGCGGGAATAGTTCTCGATCCCCTTGCAGTAGCCGATCTCCTGGAACATCTCTAGATCGAACATGGTGCGCTGCTCCAGACGTTGGGCCTCTAAAAGTTTTCCCTGCGCCCTGAACGTGGCAAACCGCTCCTGCAGCTCTACTTTGATACCCTCCATGGCCAGCCGTGTCCGCTCCGAGGTGGTGACGTAGTGACTCCCCGGGTAGATGGCGACCTTCTCCAGGGAGGAGATGACCCGCCCCCGCAAAGGATCGATCTCGTAGATCCCCTCGATAACGTCGTCAAAGAGCTCGACGCGGATGGCCCTGGCCTCCTCATACGGCGGGAAGATCTCCACGACATCGCCGCGAACGCGAAAAGTCCCGCGGTGGAAGTCGATGTCGTTGCGCTCATA
>Ga0256868_10001298_pt1 | contig 13800 bp, 12 predicted proteins | sample RVTome_13_FD_187341 | JGI IMG/M metagenome (GOLD analysis project Ga0256868, IMG submission 187341) | Soil microbial communities from uranium-contaminated site in the Upper Colorado River Basin, Wyoming, United States - RVT92D227 HiSeq ... | reverse complement strand
ATTTGTATATATATAAATATTTGTTTTGAATACTATTTGGAAATAGTGGTAAATTTTATTCAAAATTATACATTAATTTTTTACGGAATACATTGCTAAAAAAAATTGGATTTATAATATTTTATAATAAAAACAATAAAAACAGTTTTAATGCTTTAATTGCAGCACTAGAAACTACAAATATAATTGAATATATTGAAATATTTTTTGTAGATAATAAAAACGAATTGTTTAGCTATTTGAATCGTCTAACAAAAAGTTACGAAACAATAGTTATTGGATTTTCTTTTTTTACCACTCAAATTTTTGAAATCGTTGAAACAATAAAAAATGTTAGAAAAAAATTCAATAAGGAAGTACTTTTATTAGCTGGAGGACCACACCCCACCGGAGATCCAATCGGGACTTTAAGCATGGGTTTTGATTTGATTTTTTTAGGCGAGGCTGAAGAAAGTTTAATAGAATTTTTTAAGAAAATAATTAATAACGAAGATTATAAGAAAATTAAAGGAATTGCTTACTTAGACAAAAATAAGAAATATATCTTTACCGGAAAGCCCCAGTTAGTAGATTTAAATAAATTTCCCCCGTTTCCTTTAAAATATGGAAAATCCGGTCCAATTGAAATAACGAGAGGATGTCCATACATGTGCTATTTTTGTCAAACGCCTTATATTTTAGGAAATAAGCCCAGATATAGAAGTATAGACGAAATTTGTAAATATGTAAAAATATTAAAAGAGAGAAACCAATTCGATGTAAGATTTATAACACCAAACGCGTTTTCGTACGGTTCTGTAGATGGTAAGGTCTTAAACATTTCGAAATTAGAAGAATTATTGATTAAAATAAAAGAAATAACATATCCAAACGGGAGGATATTCTTAGGATCGTTTCCTTCAGAAGTAAGACCCGAACATATTAACGAAAATACTATAGAATTAATAAAATCATATTGTTATAACGATAATATAGTAATAGGGGCCCAATCGGGAAGTCAAAGGCTTTTAAATTTGTGCCATAGGGATCATACCATCAAAGACATAGATAATGCCGTAGATTTAACCTTAAAAACGGGTTTTAAAGCCTATATTGATTTTATTTTCGGATTGCCCGAAGAAAACGAGGAAGATATTAAACTTACGATTAAATTGATGCGTAATTTAGCTCGAAAGGGAGCTAAAATTCACGCTCATTCTTTCATTCCTTTGCCACAGACGCCATTTGCAAAAAAGTCCCCTAAAAAAATACGAGGAAATGTTCAAAAATCAATAAATATGTTAACTTCTACGGGATTTGCGTTTGGAGATTGGAAAAGGCAGGAAAAGTTAGCTATAAAAATTTCTAAATATTTGAAAGAAGGAGAAAAATAATAAACGGGTTTTAAACGCTTACTTCGAAAATTTAAATAAATCGTTATTTCGCGTTATAAATCCTTCTTTCGTTAGTTGATTTAAAATTTTGTTTAATCTTTCAGATTCAATCTTGAATTTTTCTATTAAATCTCTTTCTAATATTTCTCCGCGATCTAGTAATAACTTGAGAATATTACCCCTTATTTCTCGATTAGATCCCTTAAAAGCCGCTTGCTTTTTATAATGCGCGCTTCTTTTATTTAATTCAGGATGTGTTTTTTTTAACATTACTCCATAGTCCATTAAAGCGTAATACCATTTGCGGGGATTCTCTTTATCCAATACATTTTCAATTAAGGGTAGAATTTCTTTATCTTTTACATTCTTTTTATTTGGAAAAAAGAAATAAATGAATACTCTTCTTATATTCGTTTCAATAAACACAGTTGGTTTATTAAACGCAAAAGAGATTATAGAAGAAGCGGTATTGTGTCCAATTTGTGGCAGATCTTCTAAAATATTTAGAAAAACTGGGAGTTCTCCGTTATAATCTTTAATAACCTTTTCAGCTATTTTTTTTAAGGCAATTGCCCTTCGATTATAACCTAGTCCATGCCAAGCTTTTATTACATCATCTAACGGTGCTTGATTTAAGGTGTTAAAATCTGGAAACAAAGTTATGAACTTCAAAAACTTTTCAGAAACGGCACCAGTTTGGGTCTGTTGTAGCATAATTTCAGAAACCAATACATTATAAGGTGTAATATTTTCTCTAAATGGAAATTTTCTACCATATTTTTTGAAATGAGAATAAATTATGTTTCGAAAAGCATCAATAATTTTAGAATCCAAACCGTTTTTTTTATACAAATTATAAAAATCAGAAATTAACATCGAATTATCTAAATTTTCGATAAATTACACTTAAATTTCCTATTGTGAAATAAAATTAGAGATGTGTTATGAATTTAAGGATTTTAAAATATAATTAATCTAGTAAAAAATATGAGTTATTTTTTAAAGAATTTCTATTTAGAAATATCCATTATGAAATCCAGCACGCCACTTTCTACTTCTTGGGAGGTTAGTTTATAACCTGATTTATGGATTATGTGAATCATGGATTTGTTTTCTACGAGAATAGATCCCGAGAAACCTTTATATCTCAACTCTCTGGCAACATTTACCAAATAATTCATTAAATTTCGAGTCACTCCTTTTCCTCTCCAATCTTGTCTTGTAACAAAAGATAATTCCGCAATTGAAGGATTTTTTGTTCCAAAAAAACCCCCTATAGCAAGGATACTTTTTTCTTTCTCATCTAAGCAGACAGCAATAAAATCTCGGTTATAATCTATATTTACCATTGGTTGCATTTTTGCGTGCCTAAATTCTTGAACTGGAGCGAAAAATCTATAATATCTGTCTTGTTCATCCAACGAATAGTGTAGCTCTTGTATCATTCTTTCGTCAGTAGGTTTTACGGGTCGAACTTTTATTGTCTTCTCATCCTTTAACTGTAAAATTGTTTCGTATTTCTCAGGATATACACTAATTCTCCCATCAATAGAAATTGGTAATTTTTGATCTGAATATATGTATTTCCATTTCTTTGCGTGTTCTAATAATTCTTCTCGAAAATCAGGGTGTGCAATATTTATCATTTCTAAAACTCTTTCACGTATACTTTTTCCATAAAGATAAGCAATCCCCCATTCCGATACTACGTAATGCACATCTCCTCTGGTTATAACGACTCCAGAACCTTGTTGCAAATAAGGTACAATACGGGAAACGACTTTTCCATCTTTTAATTTAGCTGTACTAGGAATTACCATTATTGGCTTTCCGTCTTTAGAACGCGCTGCTCCTCTTATAAAATCCACTTGTCCACCAATCCCGCTGTAAAAAAGGGGTCCAATAGAATCGGAATTAACTTGCCCCGTTAAATCAACTGTAAGAGCGGCGTTTATGGCAACCTGTTTATAATTTTGACTAATAACGTAAGGATCGTTAACGTAGTCTACAGGGTGAAATTCGACGAACGGATTATCGTCAACAAAATTATACAGTTTTTTAGAACCCATAACGAAAGAACAGACAATTTTATCTTTATGAATTGCCTTTTTTTTACAAGTCACTACGCCTTTCTCAACGAGATCAACTATTCCGTCCGAAAAGACTTCGCTATGAATTCCTAGGTTTTTCTTATTTATAAGTTCTTTTGTTACAGCATTAGGAATTTGACCTATCCCCATTTGGATTGTTGAATCGTCTTCAATCAAAGAAGCTACAAAATTTGCTATTTTTTTTGCAACCTCGTTTGGCTCTCCGTAAGAATATTCTATGATTTCGTGATCTACGGGTATAAACGCGTCAATATCGTCCATATGTATAAAAGAATCTCCTAATGTGCGTGGCATTTTAGGATTTATTTCGGCGATTACTTTTTCTGCTGATTCGGCAATAGATTTAACTATATCTACGTTTATTCCAAGACTACAAAAACTGTTTTTATCGGGGGGGCTAACTTGAATCATAGCCGTATCAACGTGCATTTGCCCGCTTTTAAATAATCTTGGAATTTCCGATAACAACATCGGAGTATAATCCGCCATACCAGACTTAATGTATTTGCGCAGCGATTTTCCTATAAAAAAAGCGTTGTGTCTAAATAAATCTTCTATTCCTTTAGCAGTTTCGTAATAATCCAAATCGCTTAAACTTAAAAAATGTAATATTTCAACGTCAGGAAGTTTGGGCCCTAGTTCGATTAATTTTTTAGTGAGTTCTACAGGTTCTGAACATCCTGAATCGATAAAAATTCTATTTCCTGGTTTTATAAAATCTTTGATTGCTTCTTCAATTGAGACTTTTTTATCTTTATATTTTGTTAAATTGGTGTTTTGATCTATATTTACATTTCCAACCAAAAAAATCATCAATTACCTATTTATATATCTATAAATTATGACTTTAAGCTTATAAATATCTTTTTAATAAAAAAAAATTATGTCACAAAAAAGGATATTACATTTTATTAAGAAGTAAGATAGATATTTAACTATTAAGATATTTTAACAATTAAAAATGTTCGTTCGATATAAATTTAGGTTAATATGTTAATTTCTTTATTTATTTTTCAAAGTCAGAAAGGATCCCTTTTATACGATAAATTATTTCAAGAGATGGACGACGAAAAACTAGAAATTTTTAGCGGATTCTTTTCTGCTTTAAAAACATTTATTTTTGGTATGAAATTTGACGCTTCAAAAGAATTAAAGACAATAGATTTAGGAGAATACTTCTTAAATATAAATCATATCCTAGACCTTTCATTAGACTTAGTTTTAGTGTCAGATAAACCAGAAGATAAACCAATCGGTAAAATAACACCTCAAATTATAGATATTATCGTAAAATATAAACCTCTTTTTCTTGAATCTGAGAATCAACCAGTTCAATTCAAATCCTTTGACGAAGAAATTATCAATCTAATTGTTACAAATAAAAAAATTATTGACGAGTCGTTAATAGACGATAAAAGTGTTATTTTTAAATCTATTTGGAGCCAAAAGGGTGAAATATCGTCAAAATTACGAGACGAACTTTCAGCGTCAAAAACTCTATTGTTGTCAAGATTGAATGATGTAAGTATAGTTCCTGAGAAATTAAAGATTTACGAAAAATTAATCGATATTACGGAAAAATTAAACAAAAAAGAAGAAAACAACAAATATTTAAAAGAAGCTGGAAAACTTAACGAAGAATTAAGCGACAGAAAAATTAGATTAAAATATTATTTAGATACATCTAAGGACGCGCTAAGAGCTAAAAATTATAAGGAAGCGTATTTAAATTTACTTAATTTCTGCTTGAAACTTAAAAATTATGCAAAAACTAACGTTATAAATAAATATCAAACTTTTACTAACCTCTTGGTAGATAAAGACGCTCCCAAAATCGAATTTTCAAAAGCAATTTCCGAAATATTAATGATACCTGATAATATAGACGACTATTTTTTATAAATTAGAAAGAACCAAATTTACAATCCGGTTAATATATTTACCCATTTGAATTTTGCAAACTTTAACAACTTTTTTATAATTAAAACTCGATGCTAACGCATCTAAATAAGATAAATTATATAATATTGATATATTTTCGTTATTTCGCATGAACATTTGGTTTAATTGGTTTTGAATCTGTTCTTCTTTAATATTTTTATCTTTCACTTTTACTCTTCTCTTGATTTCTTCAATTGAATTATTAAAATGAATGTCCCTAATTTTTGAAATCAAAGTACTTAAGACCATTGTGTATAAAATTACAATCTCTCCCGCAGCAGCGTTTTCTTTTAGAACTTCAATTTTATCCTTTAATTCTTCGTAAATCTCGTTAACGATCTTTTCGTTTATACCTGTTATTATTTTAAAAGACAATAGAAAGTCTAAGTAATCACCTTCTAAAAAAAAACTAATATTTCGTATAAAAAGATCTTTAAATTTCTGGATAATTTGTCCGGATGCGTTTATTTTCACTCTAATCTTTGGCGTTCTACCTATTATTTTATTATCACCCTCGTAAAATTGCTGGTTTACCAGATTATTTGTAGCATCGTGTAAAAGTTTTATTTCAGACTCTATAAATCATGCACCTAAATTTTTTAATAAATTGCTTTTTAATAAATGAGATAAAAATTTTCGATTTTAATTCTTTGTATAATTGAAAAAGTTTCCAATTACAATTAATTTGAAAGGGGCTATAATATCGGGATCTATATTTACAATTAAAAAATGTTTCTTAAATTTTAAAATAGAAAAAAATATAATCTCAAATTTAATAATATTCTTAAGATAGATTTTTAGAATTTCCACGAAAAAATACAATAAAATTATTTTTTAATAGGTGAATAAAGATAGGTCTAAAGTTTAATTCGATACTATGCTTGACATTTATGTTTGGTTTGGTGTATGCAATAATATTTACTTTTGGCATATTTTTCCAATGGAGTCTATGGTTTATGATGGGATTTACAATTGCAATCGTTTTACTTCAATATTTACTAGGACCTTATATTATTCGATGGGTTTACGCTATTGAATGGATTCCATACGAAACGTTTTCGATACAATATCCTCATCTCGTTGATATTATAAATAAAGTTGTTGATTCAAGAGGTATTAAAACGCCTCGAATTGGAATAATTAACGATCTAAATCCAAACGCTTTTACATTTGGACACACAAAAAATAACGCAAGAATCGTTATTACTAGAGGGATTTTACATTACTTGGACGAGAAGGAGCAACAAGCCGTTGTGGCTCACGAATTAGGTCACGTTATCCATAGCGACTTTATTTTAATGACTATTGTTTTTGCAATTCCATTGCTACTATTAACTATCGTGAGATGGTGCTATTATTCTAGCAGAGGCTTTTTTAGAAGTCAAGACGAGAAAGGTGTTGGAGTTGCTATCGGAGCTGCTTTAATTGCAATTGCGGTATTATCTTACGTAGCGTATTTTATAAGTTATTTAGTGTCTTTAGTAATTAGCAGAATAAGAGAATACTACGCTGACGAACACGCAGGTGAATTAATCGAAAATCCAAATTATTTGTCAAGTGCGCTCGTAAAAATCGCGTATGGATTAATTATGGAAAGAGAAGTTGAAGATCGTCGTAGTTCAAGAACAAGAGCTCTTAAAGGGCTTGGAATTTTTGATCCTAATATAGCAGCTGCATTTGCTGTTGCTAGTACTGGAGCTTACGGAAAACTTTCAAAAGAAGCCATTCAAGCTGCTGCAGCTTGGGATCTATTTAATCCATGGGCTAAGTATTATCAAATGTTTAGTACTCACCCTCTACCGGCAAAAAGAATAATGAGGTTAAACAACCAATGCGAAATATACGGCATCAAACCAGAAATTGATTTTACGTACGCAAGAAAACTTAAAGAAGAGCAAGCCGGAAAATCAATGTTTCCTGAATTTATGACGGATCTTACAATAAAATTTTTACCTATACTTATTTTAATCGGTTTAACTGCGTTAACAGCGGTTTTTATCTTTGGAATTGAAACGAGTTTAACTAATATTTATTCGAATTTACTGCTATTTTGGGCGTTTGGATTCTTTTTAATTGGTTTCGGAGTTCTAATACGAATCGGCTTTAAATATAAAAGCGGATTTGAACCAAAAACAGTTCTTGATTTGGTTACATACATAAAAGCTTCTCCAATTAGAACGATACCAGCAATTCTGGAAGGTAGAATCGTGGGACGAGGCTCTCCTGGATATTATTTTGGCGAAGATATGGTATTACAAGACGATACGGGATTAATTTACTTAGATTACGAGTCTTTAATTCCACTTTTTGGAAACTTAATTTTTGCTATGCGTACAATCAAAAAGTACATTGGGCAACAAGTTAGAGTTACAGGATGGTATCGAAGAGGTCCTGGTCCCTATATTGAAATTAAATCGATCGAATCCGCAAATGGACAAAGAAATAAAAACTATAGAAAACAAGTTTCGTATTTCTGGGCTATTGTTGCTTTTATTATTGGATTGTTTTTGTTTTACTATTGGTACATCGCTTCTCCAAACGGTTTTTTTGGTATATTTTAACACCCTTAATTTACCTTTTTTTATTATTGTTACTTTATTAACATCAATAAATTATTCGGTTGAAATTATGTCGCGAAAAAAAGTCGAATTGATGTCGCCGCTCAAAAACTTCAAATCTTTAAACGCGATTTTAGACGTAGCAGATGCGGTATATTTTGGAGTTGAATCCCTGAACATGAGAATGTATAGCGACAATTTTAATTTGTCCGAATTAAATAAAATAACCAAAATTTGTCACGATAAAGGAATAAAAGCGTATCTTACCACAAACGTAATAATTTACGAAAACGAGTTCAAACTTTTAGAAAACATATTAGATAAAGCGGTTGAATCCGAAATAGATGCTATTATTGTTCACGATATTGGAGCAATAGAATTGATTAAAGAAAGAGGATTAGATTTTCACATTTCCACGCAAGCCAACATCTCAAATTCTCGCTCGGCTAAGTTTTACGAAAATCTGGGCGCAAAAAGATTAATTTTAGCTCGCGAACTTTATTTAAACCAAATAATAGAAATAAAGCAGAAATTAAACGTTGAAATTGAAACATTCGTTCATGGCGCTCAATGTACTTCTATTTCTGGTAGATGTTATTTTTCTGCAGAAATTTGCGGTTCACAAGATTATTCTGCAAATAGAGGTAAATGCGTACAGCCTTGCCGTAGAATTTGGAAAGTTATTGACGAAGAGAAAAATGAATTTCTTTACGATGGAGTATTTTTTATAAGTGCTAAAGATCTTTGTTTGATCGACTATATTCCTGAATTGATTGAGGCAAAAATCGACGCTTTTAAAATCGAAGGTCGCATGAGAGATCCTATTTATGTAGAAGTTGTTACTTCTTGCTATCGCGAAGCTATTGACGCTTATTACGATAATTCGTACACAAAAGAAAAAGTAAAAGAATGGCTGAATAGATTAAGTAAGGTCTACAACAAAGGTTTTTCAACAGGTTTTTATTTTGGGACGCCAAAAGGAAGCGAGATTGCTAGAGATATCGAAGGAAATGTATCCGATTACAAAAAGATTGAAATAGGTAAAGTCTTATCGTATTATCCCGAGAAAAAAGCTGCTAAAGTTTTACTAACCAGTGGAAAATTAACATTAAACGACGAAATTTTTATTATGGGAACACATACGGATACTTATCTTAGGCAAAAAATCGCATCTATTCAAATAAAACGGAAAGGAAATTTAACGGAAACGTCTAATGTTACAAATATAGATAATAGAATTACCCTAGGTATCTTAGTTGACAAGCCCGTGAAAAAAAACGATAAAATTTTTAAGATTGAACAAAAAAGTAGAATTTAATAGTAATTCTAATGGATTTAAATTGATTAAACCTATATTTCAGTACATTAAAATTATAAAATTCGAAAATGATAAAAAATAAAAAGTTTTCTACTCGTTACGCTCCAGCAGAGCGTTTACCTGAGGATGAAGTCAAACGACAAGCACAAATCTTTAAGAACTACAAAGCTTTAGACGAATTTCTTGGAAAAATACCCGCAATCTTCTTGATCGTTAATCAGTTTAGGCAAATAGTGTATATGAACAAAGGCGCTTTAGAATTCACTGGTTTAGACGAAGTTGCTTCTGCTATAGGTCAAAGACCTGGAGAATTGCTTGATTGTATACATGCTCACGAAGAAGAAGGCGGCTGTGGAACATCAGAAGCATGCTCGTATTGCGGAGCAGTTAATGCTGTGTTGTCTAGTCAAAAAGGCGTTGTTTCAGTCCACGAAGGCAGATTAATTCTCAGATCAGAAGAAAACGCATACGACTTGCGAATTTACGCGGCACCTTTGATCCTTGGTTCTGAAACATTTTCCGCAATAACTATGCTAGATATTCGACACGAGAAACGGCGTTTAACAATGGAACAAATATTTTTTCACGATATTCTAAACACAACAACTGCATTATTAGGAAACCTTGAACTTTCGAAAAAGTTAGGTAACAAAAGAAATCCCTTCGAATTTATAGACAGGGCAATTGCAGTAACAAATAAATTGATCGAAGAAATACAATCCCAACGCATATTAACTGACGTCGAAAATAAAACCTACGTTGCAAATATAACTGCCTTTAAATCAATAGATCTCTTAAAAGAAGTAATCGATATTTATCAAAATAGCGATACTGCTAAAGAAAAAACCATTAAAATCGATAATAGCGCAATATCTACAGAAATTACTTCAGATAAAATTCTTTTGCGTCGCGTACTTAGTAACATGGTTAAAAACGCACTTGAAGCAACTGAAGCGGGTGGAATAATAACGATCGGTTGCAATTTGTTTGAAGATTCTATTGAATTTTGGATTCATAATCCTGGATTCATTCCTCGAGAAGTTCAACTGCAAATTTTTCATAGATCTTTTTCTACCAAGAGCATTAATAGAGGATTGGGAACTTATAGCGTTAAACTTCTAACGAAATTTTTAAAAGGAAAAGTTTCGTTTACTACATCAGAAGACAATGGAACTACATTTAAAGCGAGATATCCAGTCAATTTGAAAGCGTAACTAAATCGATTTTTTTTCCACCTAATTAATAAAAAAAAATTAAAAAATACTTAAATGACCTTTTTATTAACTAAACCGTTTTGAACTAAATACTTTTATAAATCTTCTGTCAAATCTTCAAAAGCTTCCGTGCATAATTCTATAATCTCCTGAAACGCCATAGCATCTTGAAGATTTCCCTCAACTGTAATATCTCCTGCCATGTAAGCTGATGTTGCATCTGTTTGCCCATAAAGTAAACTAGATCCTACGTCTTTAGTAGTAGAAAATGTAAAAGACGCGTTTTCTATTTCACCTTCACCGTAGTTAAATACGCCTTCGGAAACAGCCACCCAAAATTTCTTGTCAATATCCATTATATTCATTTGGACTCTAATATCCATGTCTTCCATTGTTTCTTTTAATTCTTCGTTTTCTTCTGAAATTTGTTTAAACAACTCGTAAACCTTTAAAATATCGTCAGGATTAGCGTTTTCGGGACCTGCCTCAAATTTTTCCTTTAGCTCTTTTAATAAATCTTTATCTACCATCTTTTTTTATCACCATTTTGTTTTAAACAAAAGATACTGATTAAGTTTAATTTGCTTAAAATGTGTTCTTAAACGTTTAAAAATGTATTCGAAACAATAAAAAACTAAATTAATTTAAGAAAAAAAAATAAAAAATTAAAAAGGAAAAAAATAGTAAAATTTTTACGACCGAATTTTAATTGTCTTATAGATCTTCGGAAAGGTCTTCAAAAGCTTCCATTGCTAATTCAATGATTTCCTGGAAAGCCATTGCATCTTGAAGATTTCCTTCGACAGTAATATCTCCAGCCATATATGCTGAAGTAGCGTCTACTTCACCAAATAACATACCGGCACCAACTGCCATCGTGCAGCTGAAGGTGAAACTTGGGCTGTCAACATCTCCTTCTCCGTATGTAATTTCTCCACCGGTGGCTTTTATCCAGTATTTTTCGTCTTTGTCGGTTACGACCATTTGGACGGTAATATCCATGTCCTCTAACTCTTCGGCTAAGTCTTCGTTTTCCTTGCTTACTGCCTTAAAGAATTCATAAACTTTAAGAATAGCGTCTTTATTAGCGGCATCCGCGCCGGCATCCATAGCTGCTTTAATATCTTTTAATAATCCTTCATCAACCATTTTAAATCTTCAACCTAATTTTTTAAATTAAAAATCTAGTAAATTAATAATTGTTTCAAGTTGTAATTATTTATAAACATCTAATATTTAAAAAGATTTATTTAATTTTCAAGCATTTAAAAACCATAAACAACGATGTTTACAAAACAAATAAAAAAATTTTTATTTAATAATCTTTTTTCACTTAGACTACCTTTTACTTTAGTGGATAAAATCACAAAAGTTCCAAAAAACTTTTTTTAAACGTATTATTTTTGACTCTAAATTTGGATTAAGAAGAGTAGAATAAGTTTATCGAGACTTTTTCAAATAAATGTCAAAATTTTCGTTTTTGGCCAATAATATTACTATCGTTATTTTATACGGCAAATTCTGCGTTAATTAGCCTCGCAATTCCGATCTATTTTTTCCGAAAAGGGATTAGCGTTGAAATTATTGGATTTTTAGCAACAGGTTCTACAATGACGTATTGTTTTTCTCCCATTTTATTAAGTAAAATTTCTGAAAGGTTCAGGTTTAGTCGGAAAAAAGGCGTTTTTTTAGGCGTACTGGGAATAAGCGTTTCGCAGATTATTTTTTATTTTTCGTTAGAGCCTATTCCCTTCTTAATTTCTCGCGTTTTAGAAGGTTTTATGGCAGGATTAGTATGGACAAATCTCCAATCTACGATTTCCGATAACGCTGAAAGTAATCATAGCAAATATATGGCAATTTATAACTTTTCTTGGAATTTAGGAACTTTATTAGGATTTTTAGCTGGTACAATTATGTTGTTTTTTTTAGGAGATTTATTAATTATTTTTTATTTTTCGCCCTTTTTGCTTTTTATTAATATTTTTGTTATCCTTTTCTTTTTCGAAGAATCGGCAAAAATAAAGAATTTAAATTGCGAAAACGAAACAGAGGAAAGAAAAAAGGTAGGGATCATAAATCAATCGAAAAAAGACATCAAAACGCTTTCTCGTTATTATATACCTTCAACAATTCCAGTATTATTCGTGATTGCGTTTAGTATCGTTAGGGTATGCGTTTTGTTTACTTATCCAATAAAATCTGAAATCCTTGGTTTTAAGGCTTATACTGCTTATCTCTTGTCTTTTCTGTGTCTTATAACGCAAACTTTTTCAATTACTTTTGCGAGCTATTTGCCTTTAAAACATTTTAAAAAAGTTTCGACAATATGCGTGTTAATTTCTTCTGTAATCGTATTCTTCTTAGGATTAAGTACTAATTACGTAATGTTTGTGATATTAATTTTATTATTGGGTTTTTTCAACGGATTTTTATATAGTTTAGGATTAAAATTATTTCTGTATTTAAACATACAGCGCGAAACCTCAAAATATTCTAGTATTTGCGAAAGCGCTATCGGATTCACATTTCTCGTTGCTCCTATTTTTGCAGCGTTTTTAACAGCTGCATACAACGATATTGATTTATGTTTTTACGCTTTTTCAGTGATTTTATTTTTAATTTTAATCCTAAATTTTGTATATTTTCGTAAAATGAGAAATTCGTATTAAAAAAAAATTAAAAAAATTTTTTTAAAAATTTTAAATAAATCACTTTTTCTTCCAAACAGCGATTATATGAGGTATTGAAATGTGTGTTAGGGTCTTTTCGCTCCCTTTTGAAGTCTCTAAAGTTAATACTTCGTCTGCACAAGCTAAAACCTTGCCGGAAAAATTTGAGGGCTGTCCACAATACACGTCTACTATTTGATTTATATAATGTTCCGATAAAAATTTTCCAAACATAATAATACGCTTTTTATTAGTTTTAATATTTATTTTATTTTATCTTAAGTAAAAAATTTCAATTCAGATTTTTAAATCTTTAGCTCAATCAGTTGCTCAGAGAATTAATTTTATGGAAACTTATCCTAAATAAGAATTTTTTTAGGATTAATGTGGAAATTTATCCTATTTTTTTAAGAAGTAATATAATTTTAGAGGTAAAAATAAACAATAAAAATAGGAAATATATTAAAGAAATAAAATTTTTATTTTAGATTGTATTATTTTGATTAAAATATCATGTAAGTGGTATTTTTTTAGTTAATGCGCCCATAACATGCCCACATTATGAAACATTAATTTTGTTTCTATGTGGAAAGTGTAGCCCGGTCCAGCATTC
>Ga0256868_10001295_pt1 | contig 13821 bp, 8 predicted proteins | sample RVTome_13_FD_187341 | JGI IMG/M metagenome (GOLD analysis project Ga0256868, IMG submission 187341) | Soil microbial communities from uranium-contaminated site in the Upper Colorado River Basin, Wyoming, United States - RVT92D227 HiSeq ... | reverse complement strand
AGGAGTTTGAAGTGTATCATCGAGGGCGATTACAAGTTCATCTGGGCATCGAACGGAGAAAACGAGTTGTACCAGATCAAGAGCGACCCGCATGAATCAAGCAACGTCATCGACAAAGAGCGGGCCCAAGCTCGGTCGTTGGCTCAGCTCCTGAAATCGTGGGAGCTCTCAACCCCTCGCAGAATCCTCTTCTGAGCAGGCAAGGCCCAACGCGATCAGGGGAGGGGAGGCGGCTTCAAGGTGTCCCTTCGTCATACTCAAGGCAGCCCGGACGCCCCGGAAGCTGCAAGTTGGTGTTTCAACTGAAATCGCCTTTTCGCGACGCGAACTCAGGCCGAGTTGGTCCTTCAATGAAGCGTTGGCGTGCTTATTTGGTTCACATCAGGCCCCTGAAAGCGGTCTGCAATGTCTTCTGCGTTCTGCGCTTTGTGGAGGCCCAACGTAGGCCTCGGAAGGAACGGGAAGGCCGGCAGGAGTCTGGAGACCAGTGAAGGACTTGTGAGACCATGGGAATGCGGAATCTAGAGAAATGGCTCGTGCCTTAGGATGAGGGGAAAATGGGATTTCGTGGAACTGAAGATCATGCGAGGCTGATCGCCAATGAAGGTCGTTCTCATTGACCCGCCCACCTCCTTCGAGCAGATCTATGGCGATTGGGATCTTTCTGCGGTTGACACCTACTGTCCGCCTCTCGGTCTCCTGCACATCGCCAGTTACGTGCGCGAGCATGGCCACGAGCCAAGCGTTGTTGATGTGACGGCGAGAAAGTGGACACAACAGAAGGCCGTTGATTTCACGCTGTCTATGAATCCCAAAGTGGTGGGACTCTTTGCCAAGACGATCAACGTCCACAACGCGGCAAGAATCTCTGATGAATTGAGGACGAAGGGCTTCACTGGTCCGATTGTCTCGGGCGGCGCACATGTGACTGCCGTCCCCGCTGAAACACTGAACCGATTTCAAGCGTTCGACTATGGAGTGGTTGGTGAAGGCGAAGTGACCTTTCTCGAGCTTGTCGAAAACCTCGAGCAGAACGGACCGGTGAGCAACATACGGGGCCTGGTATGGAGAAACAGTCTTGGGGAGATGGTCCGCAATGATCCGAGGCCACTGATTGAGGATTTGGATTCCTTGCCACTCCCTGCCTGGGATCTTCTGCCCAATTTTCCTGAGGGATATCCCCACAGTGCTCTCGAAACCAAACGACTCCCGGCTGCATCAGTTATAACTTCGAGAGGGTGCCCCTATCAGTGTTCCTTTTGTGATACGGCGATATTCGGGTGCAGGTTGAGGCAGCACAGTGCCGAATACACTCTGAACATGATTCGACGCCTGAGGGAAACCTATGGGATCAAGGATCTGATGTTCCTTGACGACAACTTCATTCTGGACCGGAACAAGCTCTTCACGATCTGCAATGCAATGATCGAAGAACGAATGGACCTGAGCTGGTACTGCATGGGTCACGCAGGGATCCTCACAGAGGATCGCCTCAAGAAGGTTCGTGAGGCAGGTTGCTGGTTCATAGAGCTTGGCATCGAGAGCGGGTTCGACAGGATTCTGAAGCTGATCAAGAAAAATACGACAAAGGCCCAAGTGGCAGAGGGCGTTAAGAACGCTCGAAGCGCAGGCCTCAAGGTGAAAGGGAATTTCATCTTCGGATTTCCGACAGAAACGCTGGAAACCCTCGAAGAGACGATTGAGTTCGCCGCCACAATCGGACTTTTGCACTTCCAGCAGAACTTCCTGACGATCTGGCCTGGTTGCGAAATGGCAGTAGAACCGGAGAAGTATGGAGCGGTGGAATGGGACTGGCAGAAGCTGGCGCACCAGCGGGTGACGTTCATCCCGAATGGACTCACTGAAGCGGATTTAATCGAGGCGTCAAAGCGGGCATTTCGTCGTTTCTATCTCAGGCCGCGAATCATCTTCGAGGTCCTTGTCTATTCTCTTACTTCTTGGCGTGCAATCACTAACGCATTCACTGCGTTTGCCGTGTTCATGAGAACCATTCTTAGAGGAGGACCGGACAGCGCGATTGGCAATCACCCACACTTGTAGCAAACGAAATGCCGGCCACTGCGTGGATTCCCCCCTGGGGTCAAGCAAGGCAGAGAACGTTCCGAGTTCGGAATCGAAATGGGTTCAGCAGCCGGGTGCGCGGTGGGGGCGCTCAGGGTTGTACCTTTGTCTACTGCCACCCCAAGGCAATGGACCTGTCCGAGTTGTCAGGCTCGGTATTCGGCGAAACTCCGTCATTCGACCCTCAGGGTGATTCGAAAACCTCGAAAGCCGTCAAACGGCGCTTCAGCTGAAATCGATGTTCCACAGCATAATTCCGCATCGCTCCGGTCGTGTCGTGAAATGCTGGCTTGCTAATCAGGATCAACTCCGGCGCCGGCAGGGTTTCAAGTTCCTCTTTGTCACGGTTGTCGGTGTGAATCACGCAGGCCCGTCGGCTAGTCGGGTCTGCCGTGCAGAACACAAGACCGTAGTACTCGGCAGATACACGCCCCGCGGTCCACCAGACCGTTTTCCCTTCCTGAACCGCGAGACGCGCAATGCTCGCTGCGCTGCGATAGTCATCGCGACGGTGATTGGGACCGAACCGCACTAGGAGGCTTGAGGTCAGAAGCGTCGCAGCCAGGAGAAACAGCAGCACATTGACCTGTCTCTGGTGGGTTCTTGTCGGGGTGGTCGCCGCGATGCCGACGGTAAGAACTACGAATGGTAGCAGCGAAGCCAGGTGCCTCCCCCAGAACGGGGAACCCGCGATAGAGCAGATAGCCAACATGGCACCAACGGTCACTGCAATCACCAACAGGGCCAAGAGCGCAAGACGGTCTATTGCAGACCGCCGCGAGGGAAAGCACTTCCAGAATCGCAGCAGAATCAGGGTGTAAAGGAAAGCGAGCATGGCGACACCCATCATTGTGGGTGGGGCAAAGCCCTGAAGCGCACCACCAATCCCGCTCTCGATGACACTCTGCCGCAGTTGGTATCGTCCCGGGCCGAATCCCAAGAAACCGAGAAGCTCATAGCCTGAAAAGAGGAGACTTTTGAGCCCAACCCCCCATGGCCGCTGATTGATGTCAGCACCTGCCGAGATCACCCTCGCGTAATAGAGGCCGAGAAGGATGAGGGCTCCTCCCGAGATCACGAGGGCCAAGAGGTCCCGAGTTCGGGGTTTCCATTGTTTTCGGAGGAGTTCTATGCCAACGACTCCGGCAACTGCCGCGAAGGGCAAGAAACCGAGCACGTAGGTTGCACACAACAGTGGCCCGAAGAGCAACAGCGCATGCAGGCCCCGCTTCGTTTCGCCTCCTGGCCACAGGACGGCGACGAACGCATACAACAACCCTGCGCTCATCGCGATGACCATAACGTAGGGCCGTACCTCACCGCCGTGATACCAGAGGAAAGCATGGCACGCGATGAGCGCAGGAAGCCAGGCGAACCCTATGAGTGCCCCGGTCCGCCAGAACAGGAGGATGGCCACTCCGGCCCACAGCGCGCTGACCACGCGAAGCCCGAATTCAGACCGTCCGAAGACTTTCGCTCCCGCCCATGAGGAGACCATCCCCAGCGGCATTAGGGCTTCCGACCCTTTCTCGCTGTCCAGTCTGGACATGAATTGGGCAAAGCTGCCTTCCTGGGCGTATTGAGCCGTATACCCCTCGTCGATCCAAAGGCTCTGGTTGCTGGGCATCAGGCATACAAGAGCCAAGCTCAGAACGAGCCAGATCAACCCTGACGATTTGTTCCTCATTTGGTATCCATTTCCCGGTTTGAAGGGCGCGGGGACATCATCGGTGGGGATTGCAGGTCGTAAAGGTAGTATCCGGGTTCGCATTGAGAAAGGAGACGGAAGCACGCTGCGGCCTCCTGCCGCAGGGTGCCCTTAAGCTCGTCGGCGTCCGCGATCCAGTAGCGGCCGCCCCGCGCTGCGATTGCGGTGAGCAGCTCAGTCGACAGTGCTTGGTCACCGTAGGTAAATCCCTTCCGGTCGAGCCACGCAAACAGCATCGACTGGTCGTGGGCCACCGGTCCGCCGTAACGTCCGTACATAGTGCCACCCCGTACCACGATCCGCCCCTCGGGCGGAATCTGGGTCACGAAGCGCAGGCCGCAGGCGCGCATGGGCCGCAGATCCTCTCGGATGTCGCGTACTCTGATTAGTACTCCCGTGGCGGCCACGAGGAGGACGATGGTCCCGACTGTGAGTACCAGCCCGACAGCCTCCCGCAGGCGCCCCGCGGCCAGCTTCAGCACTCGTGTGGGTCCCGGGTTGCGGAGGGCGGCGATACCGGCGCCCATCAGCAGGCAAGCGGGGGCAACGGCGCTGCAATGGTAGTAAAAGTCCCAATCGGCCGTGGTCGTCCGCGCCGACACGATGAGCATGATCCAGACCGACAGCAGCCAGGCGAACGGCAGCATAGTGGCGGGGCGCGGTGCCTTGCGAGCCGCCAGGAGCAGAATCCAACCGAGCGGCATCAACACACCGACGGTCTCCAACTTCAGAAGCCCGAGAACCCAGTCCGTGTGGTGGAGCATGTCGAGGCCGAGGAAAGGGTTCTCATTCGATAGGCCAAGCGAGTTGCCGAACAGGATCCAGAAGCGCCGGGCCCAGAGGTACCAGGCCACCGGCGCCGCAAGGGCAAGAATCGCTGTGGCCCAAATACCGGTCTTTTTTAGAGCGGCAAGGCCCAACCGGCGCAGGATCACGAACGCGAAAACCAACCCAAGGCAGGCGGCTGGTGCCTTCGCCAGGATGGCGCCGCCCAGTACTGCCCCGGCGAGGAGCAGCGTCACCGTCGACCCCGTCCTGTCCCATCGTTCGATCAGGACGATCGCCAGGAGGGACAAGAAAAGCATCAGCGGTTCCGGCTGCATCGCCGTCGAAAGATAGATGAGGATCGGGTTGAAGGCGTAGAAGGCGAGCGCCGCGAGTGCGCCTGGCCACGGCAGCAGCCTTCGCGCGAACCCGGCGAAGAGGAGAAGGCTTCCGATCTCGAGGATCGCCGAAAGGGCGCGCAGGATCTCCTCGTGGCAACCGACGAGGCGGTACAACATTCCGGCGGTCCAGGGAACCAGGGGGAATTCCATCTCGACCAGGCCCGGGCCGTCACGCCGCCAGTCGATACGTGGGTGAAGAATGTTGGGATCCTCACGCCAGAAGTTGCGCGCAAGCTGGGTGTAGTCGGCCTGGCGCCAGGGGGCGCGCATCCGGTCGTCAAGCGGCCGATTGACATAGGCAAGGCGCAGCGCGGCGCCGACCAGCACGATCACCAACATCAGGCGCGCCCTGGAACGGCGAAGGTCGCAGGGAGGGGAGGTGTCCATCATCGCTACCTATACCAACGCGCCTCGGGCGGTCGGCCCGAGGCCGCCCGGGCCGCGAGATGGCAGGTGGAACAGGCAGAAAACACTCGAATGGCGAATGGGATTCTCCCTTCTCGCCCCAGCCAATGATAGCCCCGCACAAGGCCCCATCATGGCCTTCAGAGGAAGCGTCATTGGTGAGTCGGCCAGGAGGAGATTGCTAACGCCTCGGCGGATGAGTTGAGCTGTAGCTGGGCGGGGCACACGCCAGCCACGTAGGGTGCACGTCCAATGGGTCTAAGGGGACGGCACCTCCGGGGACATTGGCGTTTAGGAGGTGCAGTGTGCCACGGGACCGGAACTCAGAGATTTAAAGGTAGTCCTCGAGGTTGAGCGGGCCAGAACTGGGTCCGAGGTAAGTACGAAGGACCCGCTGTGGGGCCATCACAGCAGCAAACGGGGGCGCTCGTCGGATTACAGGCCCTGCACCTGCACAAACGAAAGGACCCTATGGCGGAGGAGGAGCGGCGCAGCCTCCCCGTGGGGTATTTCGAAAACGCATTTCAACGGGGTTGCTTGGGGCGGGCGAGGGCAGCCGAGGGCGCAACTTGGGGCTACAATTCGACAGTAAGTATCGTGACTTGGGATGACCTTAAAGAGGTTGAAAGGCGTTTAAACAGAACCCTTAGCCATAACGCATTTCCGCAACGGGGGGCGTGACGTCGTCCGGGTCAAAATGCGCCAGATGAACGAGTTGCAGACCCACCAGCAACAGGTATAGCGGATTCAGGAATAGGTAACGTCGCCAGAGTCTACGAGGCTCACGCAGCAATCGATACAGCCATTCCAGGCCTCGATTCTGCCAGGTGGCGGGTGCTTGCGCCACCAAACCTGCGTGAAAATCGAACGCTGCGCCCACGGCCAGGATTGGCATCGACAATGACGCGCGATTCTCGTAGGCCCACACTTCCTGGCGCGGGCAACCCAAGCCCGCAAACACAAGGCGTGCGCCGCTGTCGCGAATGATGCGCACTGTTTCTGCTTGCTCGTCCACCGAAAGACGCCTGAACCGAGATGGCTGATGACCGGCAATGCACAATTTCGGGAAGCGCTGCCGCAACCTTGCGCTCAGGTTTTCCAGTACCAGGTCACGGCTGCCGTACAGATAAATCGGCAACCGCTCGCGTGCGGCTCGTTCGCAGACTCCTAACATCAGGGTGGGGCCATAGACACGGTCTTGCAAGGCCGTGTCATGAAGCCAATTCAAGGCCCACCGCACTGGCTGCCCATCAGGCACTACCAGGTCCAAGTGATTGAGTCGGTATCGTTGCCTAGCATCCAACACACCGGTCATCACGCCGTGCACAGCCAGCGCAGAAACCGCCAACGCTCGACCATCTTGAGCCGCCTGGATCACCTGCTGGACAGCCGCCTCGTAGTCAATTGCGTTCAGCAGCACACCGAGGACATTGCGTTTGCCGCGATCGATCATGCTGACGTTTCTTTGCGCCAGCGCTCGGCGTTCTGCTCATAGATGTCCCGCAAGATCCCAGGAACATCGTATTGCAGATGCCATTCTGGGTAATGGCTCTGGAACTTCTTCAGGCTGCTGATGTACCAAATGTGATCTCCAATCCGGTTTTGTTCAGCGTAGGTCCAACGCATAGGTTGTCCAGTGATTCCCTGACAGAGCTCTATCGCCTCAAGCATTGAGCAGTTGCTATGGCGCCCCCCTCCCATGTTGTAGACCTCACCACGCCGGGGCGCTTGAAAGAAGGCGTCTAGGGCGCGAATTAGGTCGGCGCTGTGGATGTTGTCCCGGACTTGCTTGCCCTTGTACCCAAATACCGTGTAGGGCGTGCCCGTCACCGCACATTTCAACAGATAGGCGAGGAAGCCATGCAACTGCGTGCCGGCATGATTTGGACCCGTGAGACAACCACCACGAAGGCAGGCGGTCTTCAGGTCGAAGTAACGGCCATACTCCTGAACCAGAACGTCGGCGGCCACCTTGGACGCACCGAACAGGCTGTGGAGCGACTGATCAATGGACATATCTTCCGAAATACCCTCGGAATAGGCGTGGGCCGGATCAATCTCCCAGCGCGTTTCCCCTTCGTGCAGCGGCAGGCGATTGGGTGTATCCCCATAAACCTTGTTCGTGGAGGTGAAAATGAATACGGCTTCGGGTGCGTATTGGCGAGTAGCCTGCAAGAGATTCAGGGTGCCGTTGGCGTTGATTGTGAAATCGGTTTGAGGGTCGCGCATCGCCCAATCATGCGATGGCTGCGAGGCCGTGTGGATGACCAACTGGATCGCCGTGCCGTAATCTTTGAACAGAGACAGTATGAAATCGCTGTCCCTGATATCTCGATCTAGGTGGCGATAGCGCTTGCCCAGGGTCTCCTCCAACCGTTCACGCTGCCAACGCGTGGAGGCCTCGGCACCAAAAAACACTTGCCGCATGTCATTGTCAATGCCCACGATCTCCAGGCCTTTCCGCGCAAAATGCGTGGCCGCTTCAGATCCGATTAAGCCGGCCGAGCCAGTAATGACGGCGACAGACATGGTTCTTCCTCCCTTGCAGTCAGGTTCTCGCGCGTTGACACAACTGAGGCAATTTCTGATGGCTCACGTCGTCATCGGACTCAATAACCCCAGGACGGCTCGCTACCAACCCCATCCGGGGGACGGGTGCGGGTGAACCAATAGGATTTTTCATGGCCTGAACCAGCTCTGAACCGTTGCCAATTTCAAGCTCAATGGTAATCCAGTTTCGTCGTCTTTGGCCAGGTTGGGCAGGTCTTTGCGCTGCGAAGCCCGTTGGGTTATCCCCAAAGCAATCGCTTCCAGCAACATCAAATGGGGGGTACAAAGTTGCATTCTCACTGGTGCGGATTACGGCCATAGCGGAGGCGTTGTCAGGGCGGCCCGAGGACCCGTGCCAATTGGCTTCGGAGGCCACCGAGGTGAAGGTTCATTGGATGGCCGCTGCATGGGCGGTTTCGTTGTACCGTCCCATCACCAAGCCCCCTCCCCCTGGGAGGCGGCACTGAATTGGTTGGCACGCGGCCACCCGCCGGGTTGGTTGGAATCGACACTAGGGGACTGGCTGAAGGCGCGTTCCTTGCGATGTCTCGCCGTTGGCCTTGGGTGGGAGTTGAGCCTTTGAAGAGTCAGCATTTCAAGTTGACAGCAGGGCCTTGGTGGTTGGTACGGGTTGTTGATCATCGTTGTGTTCGTGTCTTCGAATGCAAGCGCAACTCAGCCCCCCGCACCTGAGGCGTCCGCTCCGCCGCAAAGTCTGCCAGTGTTAGACTCTGGAACAGTTCAGTCACATTCACGCGGTGCAGAGCAAGAGAAACCCAAAGGCGGAGGCGATGCAGCCAGACGAAATCATGGTTTTCGGCGGGTCAGGCAGCCGCAGGCTTGTTGGCAGGATCTGCGAGTACCTCGGGGTGCGGGTCTGCGTCGGTGAAGTGCTGCGCTTCTCCGAGGGGAATCTCTTCGTCCGCATCCTCGAAAACGTTCGGGGACGAAACATCTACCTCGTGCAGTCGACGTCGTTTCCGGCCAACGACAACTTCATGGAGCTGCTGTTCTGGATCGACGCGTTCAAGCGGGCCAGCGCCCAGTCCGTCACCGCGGTCGTGCCGTACTTCAGCTACGCCAAAGGGGACAAAAAGGACGAGCCGCGCGTCTCGGTGCGGGCCCGGGTCTGCGCAGATGCCATCGAGGCGGCCGGTGCCGACCGCATGGTGACGATGGACCTGCACGCTCCACAAATCCAAGGTTTCTTCAAGATCCCGGTTGACGATCTGTACGCACTCCGCGCGTTGTGCGACAGGGCACGACAAGTGGGGTTCCATGAGCCGGTGGTTCTGGCGCCTGATGCGGGTTTTGTAAAGAAGGCGCGTAAGTACGCCGCCTACCTCGGGGCCTCACTAGCGATCGGCAACAAGGAACGCAAGGGCCACGACGAGCACGCCGAGGTCGTCGAGATCATCGGTGACGTCAAGAACAGGGAAGTGCTAATCGTGGACGACTTCACGCTGTCCGGCGGGACGCTGGTAGAAGCTGCCCGTTCCCTCGTGGAACACGGCGCCTCCAAGGTGTTTGCCATGGTGACCCACGGGGTGTTTGCGGAGGGGGCCATGGCGCGCATCGATGCTAGCCCGATCGAGCGCCTGTTCGTCACGGACACCGTGGAGACCCCACCGATGGAGTTTTCACCGAAGGTTGAGATGGTTTCGGTGGCTCCACTGTTCGGGGAGGCGATCCGCCGGATTCACGGACGCGAGAGTGTGAGCGTGCTTTTCCCAAGCTAGTGCTGATAAGGCACCCCCTGAGAAGACCCCACTTATCCCTCTCCACCAACCTGAAGAATTGAGATCGAAGCGCTCCAGCTGCGGTGGGATCCTTCGCCCGCCTGCGGCGGGCTCAGGATGACACCGAGTTTGAGGGCGATCGGCCGTCCCGCGGATCGAGGCTACAGCGCTCTCGGTTGGGGCGCCGTTGGCGTGGGCGATGGGGAAACCCTCACCCCACCCTCTCCCGAAGGGAGAGGGGGCTAAGGTCCTCTCCCCTGACCCTCTCCCCTTGGGAGAGGGGATTGGGAAGGACAGCGAAGAGGGGCGGGGACATGTCCCGCCCCAACGCTGCGATCGAAGTGAGGCTCACTTCCGCGTGAAGGTGTACTCACCGGAGGGGTCGCGCTGCTTGAGCGCCTTGACGACCCCGTTCTCGACCACGAACTCGAACACCAGGTCGGAGAACTCCTTGACCCGGAACTGGAGTCCCTTGTACGGGAGCAGCTGCTGCTCGGGCTGGCCGGGGGCCACGAAGTACAGGCTCCCGTCCTCCTTGAGGTCGATCTTGAATTTGAACCCGGTCGCGGTCTCGTAGGTGCCCGCGAGCTGCGCTAGCAGCTTGGGATCGACGGTCTCCGGCTTGCGCGTGAACGTGGCCTCCGCCTCGTCGAGCGATAGGACCGTGCGGTCCACGTCGCCTTGCGGGCTGGTGGTGAAGTTCAGCGACCACATGCCGTCCTGCTCGTCGTCCGGGGTGTCGAAACGGTCGTAGTGGAAGTGGGTCAGCGGCAGCTTGATATTGTGGAAGTCGAAGGTGAGGTGGCTGTCCTTCATCCCGACCGTGACGACGCCGTACGCCTGGTGCTCGTACTGCCCGACGTAGGCTTGCAAGGGGTGCGAGGTTTGGGTGTTGGTCACCTTCTCGGCGCCGGCCTTGGCGCGCGCCTCGGTGCCGGCCTTCTTCCCCTTGAGCCGGATCTCGAGCAGCCGCTCGCTCCACGGCGTCTGGCTCATCCCGAGCAGGCGCTCGTAAACGTTGTAGCTGACGGTGTTGTACAGGCTCGCGCAATGGTCGCCGATGACGAACACAATCACGCCGATGTGGTCCTGCGGCATGTACGAGACCTGCGAGTGGAAGCCGTTGATGTCGCCACCGTGATACGCGATCTGGTGGCCGCGGTAGGACGCGGTGAAGCGGGCCATGCCGTAAACCGGGTTGAGCACCTCCCAGAACCCGCGCGCGTCACCCTGGACGTTTGGCAGGGCGATCGCCGGCGCGAGTGTCGCCTTGAGCACGTCGGGCGGCAGGATTTGTTTGCCGGCGTACATCCCCCCGTTCATGAGGGCGATCAGCCAGTGCGACATGTCTTCGATGTTGGAGATGATGGCGCCCGCGGGCGCGACGCCTTCCGTGTCCTCGTAGTAGGGGATGCGGTAGATCTCGTTGCTGTCCCGCTTCTCGGTGAACGGGACGCCGTGGTCCGGGGCCTTCGTCATCTCCGCGATCGTGTAGACGGTCGAGGTCATCCCGAGCGGCCGGAAGATGCGGTCGATGACGAAGTCCTCCCACGTCTTGCCCGACTTCAGCTCGATGATGTACCCCACGCCCGCGTACATCATGTTGTTGTAGAGGAACATCTGGCGCAGCGACTCTTTCGGCTCGAGGTACTTCAGCCGTTCGAACAGCTCCTTGCGGGTGAAGTCCGACTTGTACCAGATCGAGTCGTGGCGCGTGATGCCGGTACGATGCGCCAGCATATCCCGCAGCGTCACGGTGTTGTTCAGTTCGTCGTTGTAGAAACGGATCGAGGGCACCGACTCGCGCACCGGCCGGTCCCAGTCGAGCTTGCCCTCCTGCACCAGGAGACCCGCCGCCACCGCCGTGAACAGCTTGCTGTTCGAGGCGATCGGGGCGAGGGTCGTCGCGGTGAACGGCAGCTTCTTCTCGTAATCCCGGTAGCCGTACCCCTTGGCGAACACGAGCTTGTCGTTGACGACCACGCCGACGCCCACCGCCGGGGCGTTCCAGTCCTTGAGAACCTTCTGCATGTAGGCGTCGAAGCCGTCCAGTTTCTTGACGATCGCCGCGTCCTGGGCCGTCGCCGCGGCTGCAAAGGCCAGCACGGCAAGCACACAGACAACCACCACACGTTGGCTAGATCGCATCTGTTTTTCCTCCTTCTTTTCCTGGTTTGTTCGCGAGTCGTGGGAGCATGCCGCGGTTCCGGCGGGCTCCGAAGTGCGCCCCCGACGGGGGAGGGCACGGTGTCTGTTTCCTCACGCCCCTTACTACGCTTAACGCCACGTCGGGGTTCTTTCGGGGCGGAGCAGGCCCAGGGCGCTGCAGCGTGGTGGCGTTTGCCACCCTCTCCCCCTGGGAGAGGGAAACGAGATGGGTGAGCGTGCCCAATGCATTCTTGTCATCGCGAGAAGCCCGAGCGAAGCGACGGGGACGACGCGATCTCGTCGATTTTGGCGAGTTCCTTCGCCCGCCCGCGGCGCGCTCAGGATGACACTGGCCTTGAGTGCGATCGGCCGTCCCCTCACCCTTTCCCTCTCCCCCTGGGAGAGGGAAGCGAGATGGGTCGATGTGCAGGATGGCCTACTTCCTCTGGGAGAGGGGACCGAGGGTTGCGACCACGTATGGCGGATTCGCGCTGCTCGCTGGGGTGAGCCAGCGGTTCACTGCCGGGGTGCGGGAGCCCGGACAAACGGTGGCTGCTGCTCGGCGAGCCCCATGTCCTCCGCGGCGAAGTACCCGACGACCATCTGCTGTGCGCCGGGACGCGTGTAGACGTCGGCCCGAGGCTTCTCGATGACCTCGGCGATGACCTTCGCCACCTCCTCAACTGCTTGGGCCCCGGGAAGGTGGCGGGAGTCGGGGCCGCCGTGGAGGGCGTGCACGCCGAACTCAGTCGCGACCACCGCAGGGTGGACAGAAGTCACGTGGATCCCCGGGTAGTCGGCGCGCAGCTCCATCCGCAGGTTCGCCGTGAGCGAGTTGAGAGCGTGCTTGGCGGCGCTGTACGCGGACCGGACAATGGTGAACGGCACGCGCCCCAGCATCGACGAGACGTTGATGATGTGGCCGGCTCCGCGCTCCTTGAAGTGCGGCAGCACCGCCTGCATCCCGTAGAGCGCCGACTTGGCGTTGACGAGCATCATCCCGTCGAAGTCTTCATCGGTCAGCTCCGACACGGGGCGCGTGATCCCTCGCCCGGCGTTGTTGACCCACACGTCCACGTGGCCGAACCGGGCGAGCGAAGTCGCGAGAGCGCGCTCGATCTCGTCGCGCCTGGTGACGTCCGCAACAATCGGGAGCGCCTCTGAGCCGCAGCGCGCGGCGACGGCACGCAGCTCCTCCTCGCGCCGCGCGAGCAGAGCCACGCGCGCACCTCTCCCGGCGACCAGCTCGGCGAGTGCCGCCCCGATCCCGCTGCTCGCGCCCGTAATCACGATGACCTTATCGTTCATGGGTCCTCCAACGCACTGCAGGGGCACGATACTCCAAGCGACCGTAGCGGGCCGGCGCGACTCAGGGGAGGCCGCCCGAGGCCCCTCGAATTGGGCGAATATCCCGGGCCAAACCGGCGTTTACCGGGCGAGTGACGGAAAGGACGCGCGCATGAGCACGAAGAAGAAGATCGGTGTGATCGGGTCGGGGGTGGTCGGCCAGACGCTGGCGAGCGGCTTCGTGAAGCACGGCTTCGAGACCATGGTCGGGAGCCGCGACGCGGGCAAGCTCACGGAGTGGGCGGCAAAGGCCGGCTCTCTCGCCAAGGCCGGGACGGTCCAGGAGGCGGCGCGCTTCGGCGACATCGTGGTGGTGGCCGTGAAGGGCACCGCCGCCGAGGACGTGGTCCGCCTCGCCGGTCCCGACACGCTTGCCGGCAAGGTCGTCATCGACACGACCAACCCGATCGCCGACGCCCCGCCCGTCAACGGCGTGATCAAGTTCTTCACCAGCCTCGACGAGTCCCTGATGGAGCGGCTGCAGAGAATCGCCCCGAACGCGCGGTTCGTCAAGGCGTTCAGCTGCGTCGGGAACGCCCTCATGGTCAACCCGAAGCTTTCCGGCGGCCCGCCCACGATGTTCATGTGCGGCAACGACGCTGACGCGAAGAAGGAGGTCGTGGGAATCCTCAAGCTGTTCGGGTGGGAGACCGAGGACGCGGGGGCGGCCGAGGCG
>Ga0256868_10001293_pt1 | contig 13832 bp, 13 predicted proteins | sample RVTome_13_FD_187341 | JGI IMG/M metagenome (GOLD analysis project Ga0256868, IMG submission 187341) | Soil microbial communities from uranium-contaminated site in the Upper Colorado River Basin, Wyoming, United States - RVT92D227 HiSeq ... | reverse complement strand
CTGGCAACGCTCCAGGAGTGCCTCTGCACTGATCTTCTCCCATCCCTCGAAGGTTCCGAGGTGCCAGTATTTAGATGGAAAGCCTCCGACGGCATTGCTCATGGCAACTAGCATGGGTGTACCCAGCCGCCTGTAGTTTTGTGCCCCAGGGCTATCCTTTCCCCTTTCTAAAGTCTCCTTTGCAAATTGCTCAAGTCGATCTTGATAGGCAACTTGTCGTTTCCTCTCTCCATAAAAAACGATAGCCTTCACCTTTTTTGAGCCCATTACTGCGCCGACTCCGGTTCTTCCGAGGGATCGCCAGTAGTCATTTTCAATGACAGCATATCGGACCAGATTCTCACCAGCCGGGCCAATGACCAGAGCCCCTGCACCCTTTTGATCCACTTTTCTTAAGACTTCATCCTCTGTAAAATAGGTATCCTTTCCCCAGAGGTCATCTGCATCGTGGAAGACAACTTTTTGATCAGAGATTTCTACCCAAACCGGTTCACTTGATGCCTCCTCAAGAATAAAGGCGTCATAACCTGTCCGGCTCATCGGCTCTGCGACCCTTCCACCAGAATAGGATTCTGAAAAGATTCCAGTCAGGGGAGATTTGGTGAAGACTCCGTGACGGCAGGAGCCATAGATTCGGCTATCTGTAACGGGCCCAAGACCGAAGATGAGTTTGTTTTTAGAAGACAAAGGATCAACCCCTTGCGGATTCTCCTTCATCAGGAGATGAATTCCCAGACCTTTACCTCCAAGATACGTTTCATAAATAGAGTCAGGCATCGTCTCTTCTTTGAAGGTCCTTGTACTGAGATTGATCCTCAAAATTTTATTAAAGAATCCATGCATTCTCTATTCCCCTTTAGGTTAGATGGAGATAAATTTCAAATCCCCCTTTAGCACCCTTTGATAAAGGGGGGATGGAAGGGCAGTCTTTCAGCGGATTCTGACCCGGCTAGAAAAGGTGGGACGGGTCAGAGGTGCAATCTTGTCCGCATAACCGATGTGATTTAGGAATCCTCCTCGTCCTATTAAGGGAAGATACCTCTTAGCCTTTTGGCAGCTCCCACCCGATCAATAGCAAGCATATAGGCTGCAGTTCGCATGTTGACCTTTTCCTTTAGATAAATATTATACACTTCATGGAATGCCCTGGTCATGATCTCATCAAGGCCTTTGTTCACGTCGTCCTCTTTCCAGAAGAGTTTCTGAATATTCTGCACCCATTCAAAATAGGAAACTGTAACCCCACCGGCATTGGCTAATATATCGGGAATGACAAAAATGCCTTTATCATAGAGAATGTCATCAGCAAAAGGGCTGGTTGGACCGTTTGCCCCTTCTACAATCACCTTTGCCTTGATTTTATCGGCATTCTTGCGGGTGATCTGCCCTTCCAAAGCTGAGGGGACTAGAATATCACAGGGTAATTCCAGAAGTTCGGCATTCGTGATGTTATCGGCTTCGGGGTAGTCTGAAACTGCTTTCGTTTTCTTATGATGGGCGTATACTTTTGCCGAATCCAAGCCTTTTTTGTTGAGAATCCCTCCTTTAGAACTCGATACCGCTATGACCTTGACACCAAGCTCCTCAAGTAGCTTCGCCGCATGATAACCCACATTACCATATCCTTGAATCACGGCTGTGGAACGTGACAAATCAATTTTTAAGAGCTTTGCAGCTTCCCGCAACGTGAAGACGCAACCCCTTGAGGTGGCCTCGAGCCTTCCCAATGAACCGCCAATCTCTATGGGTTTGCCAGTCACAACACTTGGACAGGTATAACCTTTAAAGACACTGTAAGTGTCCACAATCCAGGCCATCACTTGCGGATTGGTATTCACGTCGGGTGCGGGTATATCAGAATCGGGCCCTATAATGGGTGAGATCTCCCAAGTGTAGCGTCGCGTCATCCGCTCGATTTCCCTTTGTGACATTTTCGAAGGATCACATGTTACTCCTCCCTTCGCCCCGCCGAAGGGGATATTAACCACAGCGCATTTCCATGTCATCCATCCTGCCAGGGCCCGTACTTCATCTAAATCCACATTCGGATGATAACGGATGCCTCCTTTGGCAGGACCCCTTAATGTGTTATGTTGCACCCGGTAGCCGCAAAGCAGTTCGGTGTGGTCGTCATCAAATCTGAGAGGGAACCTTACTGAAAACTCTCTTCGTGCGTACTTGATCTTTTCAATAATCCATGGCTCCATAGCAAGATGTTCGGCAGCTATGTCAAATTGTAGATTATGCATATCCAAGGGTTTACTTTCGTTATACTGACTTTTATGAATCATAATTTCCCCCTTTTTGATGGTAAATGTGGACGAATTACTCGAATAATGGCGAACGACTCGAATAAAACCTAATTTGGCAAATAGGGTTGGACTTCATTGAAGTATTCGATCCATTCGTTAACCGGAACGTGCCGCGTCCCGCTTTGGCGGGATCTGCTACAATCCAAGATAGGCGGTCTTAATGTGAGGGTTTTCCAAAAGCTCTTTTGCAGAGCCTTCCATGGCAATGCGGCCATGTTCCAGAACATAGCCGCGGTCGCTCAAGCTCAACGAATGTTTTACATCCTGTTCGACCAACAGCACGGTGGTTCCCTGATCCGCTATTTTGCGAACCGTTTCAAAAATACTCTTAATGAGAATGGGGGCTAGGCCCAGGGAAGGTTCGTCCAGCATTAGCAATTTCGGCTTGGCCATGAGCCCCCGGCCAATAGCCACCATCTGCTGCTCGCCGCCGGAAAGGGTCGTGGCCATTTGGGCTTCCCTTTCCTTCAGGCGCGGCAACAGGTTGTAGACTTCCTGTAGCGTGGTCTCTGTCTGCCGAGTGGCCCGGTTGTTGAATGCTCCCACGATAAGGTTATCCTTGACGGTCATAAGGGTGAAGAGCCTCCTTCCTTCAGGAATCTGTATGATTCCGCGTTCCACGATTTCCTCTGGTGGAGCTCTATGAATGGGAGCCTTCTCAAAGAGAATTTCCCCCCCGACCGGATGAAGCAGTCCTGAAATGGTATTCAATAGGGTCGATTTCCCCGCCCCGTTGCCTCCAATGATGCTGACGACCTCTCCTTCTTCCACTCTTAGAGAAACGCCAAAAACGACTTGGACGTCTCCATAAAAAACCCCAATATCCTTGACCTCAAGAAACGCCATATTCTTCTCCCAAGTAAGCCTTGATCACCCTCTCGTCCGAGGCAATCTCTTCAGGACGACCTTCGGAGATCTTCTGGCCGTAATGGATGACCACGATCCTGTCGGACAGAGCCATGATCGCCCGCATGATATGCTCGATGACGAAAAAAGTGATACCATTGTCACGTAGATCCTTTATGATCTCTACCATTTTGTCCACTTCGGTGGGCCGCAACCCTGCCATGACCTCATCCAGTAGCAGGAGTTTGGGCCCGGTCGCTAGCGCCCTTGCGATCTCGAGTCTCTTGCGGTCGGCAATGGTTAGCTTTCCGGCCTTCATATCCTTCTTGTCATACAGATCGATGTACTTAAGTACTTCCAGGGCCTTTTCCTCGGCTTTGGCCCTCTTTTCTGTGTGGACATAGCCTCCCACCGTCACATTGTAAAGCACCGTCTTGGAGGCAAAAGGTTTGACGATCTGAAATGTTCGTGCCAGGCCTTTCTTGCAAAGATCCCAGGGGTTGTGGTTGTTGATCTTTTCGCCGAAGAAATAGACTTCTCCACCTGATGGCGGATAAACGCCGGCAATGCAATTAAACGCCGTCGACTTCCCTGCACCATTTGGACCAATCAGTCCGAGGATTTGTCCTTCTTCTATGGTGAGACTCAGATCATCCACTGCCCTCAGACCACCGAAGTTTTTAACAAGATTCTTGACTTCAAGTATCTTCATCTACTACTCCTTCTCAGCAGGCTTTTCGGTCAGCCGGTCGAGCAATCGGTGATAAGCTTTGGTCAGCGGTTCTTGAAGACCTCGCGGTTGAAAGATCATGACCAGGATGAGAACCGTTCCGAAAATGATCAGGTGCAGGCCCGGCAGGATATGGCCAAAGTAGATCCGGGAAAAATCGCTCACAGGCCTTAGCAGCAGGGCCCCGAGTACAGGACCGGCGATGGACCCTCGACCACCTATCAGGGCGATGAAAGCGATCTCAAAGGAGAGGTCCAGTGAAATGACGCTTTTAGGATGGATGAAGAGCGTGAGTTGGGCATAGAAGACTCCTGCGAGGGCGGTCAGAAAAGAACTCATAGCCATGGCGATCAGCTTGCATCTCGCCACATTCACACCCAAAGCCTTGGCCGCCTCCGGTTCTTCTCCACCCGCATTCAGGTAGTAGCCGAGCTTGGAGCATGAAATGGTATACGTCAGCATGAGGACCGCTATGAGCATGATAAGAATGATATAGTAGTAGGGCTCCTTGTTGACGAACATGAGATTCGCCAGTCCTACGTTCAGAGGTGGTATCTGAAGCCCCCTAGGGCCATTGAGGTTGAACGGTCCCAGGTAATCGATGTTTTCCACCATCACCCTCATGCCCTCACCGAAAGCAATCGTGGCCAGGGCAAAGTAGGCCCCTCGCATTTTAAAGGTCGGCAGTCCTATGATCACACCGACAATGGAAGCCATGATTCCACCCAGGACCATCCCGATCCAGGGACTGATGCCATACTGCAAAAACAGGACTGTAGACGTATAGGCCCCGATCCCGAAGAAGGCGGCGTGTCCTAGTGGCAGTACTCCGGCGAAGCCGCCGACCAAGTTCCAGCTCGTTGTCAGATAGGCATAGAGGTAGAGCAAGATCAGGATATGAAGATAGGTGGGACTCCGAAGTACGAGCGGGAGGCCGAAGCTGACGATCAATAAAAGGGCCGCGGATAGCTTCTGAAAGTTTTCTCTCGTCATTGTCTCACTCACTATAATGAGATTGGCTACCAATCATATCTCACACCGAACAGCCCTGAAGGCTTGACAAACAGAACAAGAAGAAAGAGCGCGTAGACAATGCCTTCGGTCCAGGTGGCCGTCATGAATTGAGGACCCACGGATTCGATCACGCCGATGATCATCCCTCCCAGTATAGCACCGCTGATGCTTCCCAGCCCTCCCAATACCACAATGATGAAGCCTTTGATATCAAATAAGACCCCCACGCTGGGGAAAACATTGTAAAATGGCACAAGGGTCACACCGGCTATCCCGGCCGCGGCCGTACCGATACCGAAGGCAATGTTGTAGACCTTGTATTGCTTGATCCCCATGAGACTTGCCGCGTCCCTGTCGAGGCTGGTAGCCCGGATGGCCCGCCCCATCCGAGTCCTCTGCAGAAACCAGTAGATCGCAAGGGCGGTGAGGATAGCAGCAGAAAAGCCCCACAGTTTAGGCACGGATATAAACATTCCCCCGATCTCCAGCATCTTTCCACGCAAGGGGTTGTCCTGAATATTGCGGTACTGGGGGCCGAAAATGAGCAGGGTGAGATTGTCCAGGATGTACCATACGCCAGTGGTAACGATGATGACGGTGATGGGCTCGCGGACGTCCTTTTCGGCCTTGAAAATGGGCTTGATCACAATATCCTGGAGATAGTAGCCAAAAAAGAACATGATGGGTATGACCAGGATTAGAGCCAAATAGGGATGAAGACCTGAAAGGGTGACAGCCCAATAGGCGACGAACATTCCCACCATGAGTAACGACCCATGGGCGAAATTGATAACCTTGAGTACACCGAAGATGACGGTAAGCCCGAGCGCGGTCAGTCCGTAGATGGCTCCCATAAGGATGCCGTTAATCAAGTCTTCTACAATGAACCACATGAAAACCTCCCTATCTGGGCTGGGTGCACACAGAGGGTCACACAGCCCTGGTGGCTGTGTGACCCTCTGCCATCATAGAAACGATCGACTGTCTACCTGACCGGGACGGGGAAGAGAGGCTTGTACCCAGCTCTGCGAGCCCCCTTGGGCCATACGCTGATCCGTTCCATTCCCTTGCCGATATCGTTGATTTGGACCATCACCAGAGCAGCATACTTGTTCTGTCCAGTTTCGTCGAACTCGATCGCGTCATAGGAAGCAATCATGGCAGGCCCCTTGGTCAGCTTGGTCTTCGCCAGCGCATCTCGGATGGCCTTGGGATCGAGAGACTTGGCGCGTTCCAAGGCATCGGCCATCACATACATGGCAATGTAAGCATCCACGGACTCTCCCGCCAGGTTATAGTCGTACTTAGATTTGAACTTTTGGTTGATCTCTTTGACCCCAGGCTTGTTGACGTCTGTTTCCCATTCGACGATATCAAAGAGGTACTGGCCGTTCTTTCCCACAGCCTTCAAGAAAGACGGGTCTGCATGACCGCCACCGCTCGCGATAATGGCTTTGGGTTTCACTTTGTACTCAGCCATCGTATTGGTGAGCAAAATGGCGTCGGCCGCATTAGAAACGAGGAGGAGCACATCAGGGTTTGCCCGTTTAATCTTTTGCACAAGAGGGCTCATGTCGGTTGCAGTTGAGGGATAGGGTTCGTCCAGTAGCACTTTGTAGCCACCCTTTTCTGCGAGTTTCTTCCACCCACCGGCAAATCCCTTGCCCCAGTCCCCATTTTCATAAACAAAGGCCAAGGTGGATACCTTCGCGTTGAACTCTTTTTGAAGGTCACTGAGGAAGACAAACTGGTCTCGGGTCCACCAGCTATCCTTTGCAGCAATCCGAAAAACTGTTTTGAAGCCTTGTTCAGTAATTTTGTCAGCCACCGAAACTGGGACGATAAAGGGAGTTCCATAACGCTCAGCCACAGCTGTCGTTGGATAAGTGACCGCGGAGTTCCAGCAGCCTGTCAGGACATGAACTTTCTCAGTGTTTATCAAACGTTCGGCTTCTGCAACTCCCTTTTCAGGTTTGGATTCGGAATCAGAGTAGAGCATGGTAATCTTGGCTCCCCCCAGCGACTTGATCCCTCCCGCCGCGTTGATCTCCTCGATGGCCATGTCTTGGGCATATCTGTTCTGTTGCCCAACAGAAGCCGACGGACCGGAGAGTGGCAGAATATTCCCCACCTTGACTACCTTTGGCTGTGCCAGGGCAGGACGATCGGCGAGAAATGCCATGGAGCACACGAATGCGAAAGCCAACACAAAAACATATACCTTCCGCCCAATACTTCTTTCCTTCATAGTATCCTCCTTTCCTTTGCCTATTAATGGAAATACAACCAAACCTCTCACGCCTTTATTCCACTTCAACTCTTGTTTTCTTTATTGCTTATCCATTTCCAGATTTGAGCTGATTCATTCTTCAGGCAATGCATTGATTCCTTTGATGAAGAACCCGTACTCCGTTAGCTTCAGGGCTACATTTCTCATATCTTTCACATCCAGTTTGAGGAGCACCCAAGACGTTGATAGGGGATTCTTTTCAACGACGTGAATGCCCAGGCCCTCTATGATCTTCACTGCTTCGTCATCAGATCCCGGCGGATCGACCATCTTAAGGAGGATCTGAGCATGTCCTTTATCGGCCTTAATCTCATAGCCCAGCTCCTCTAAAGTCTCTTCCTGAATCATGATATTACAGACCAGATTCCTTAATGAGAAGAGAATTCTCCAAGGCTTTCCTCAATGATCGATAACCCTTTCTCAAGCTGCTCATCCGTAATAACTAAAGGCATTAGGGGCCGAATGATATTGGAGTGAGTGCCGGCTGAGATCATGAGCAACCCCTTCTCCCGGGAACGATTCACCAGTTGCTTGGTTAACGCAGTGGCCGGTTCCTTTGTCTTTCGGTCCACCACAAGCTCCATCCCTACCATGGCGCCAAGTCCCCGGACATCACCCACAACTGAAAACCGCTCCTGAATTTCTCTAAATCTTTGCAAGACCTTTTTCCCTATCTTTTCTGCTCTCGATAGGAGATCCTTCTTCTCAAATTGTTCCAGTACCGCGATCGCTGCCCGACAAGCTACCGGATTACCCCCATAGGTTCCACCTAATCCCCCTACCTGAGGATGATCCATCAACTCTGCTTTCCCTGTGACTGCACTCAGAGGCAGCCCTGCAGCCATCGATTTGGCCATGATTACAATATCTGGTTCTACTTCATAATGTTCCATAGCAAACATTTTGGCTGTTCGACCAAATCCTGTCTGAATCTCATCGGCAATGAAAACGATTCCATTGTCCTCACAAATTTTCTTAAGGATTTTGAAATATTCCTTGGGGGGAACAATAAATCCTCCTTCCCCTTGTACAGGCTCAACAATCAAAGCGGCCACCTGTTCTGAGGAAATATGTGTGTGAAAGAATTCCCTCAAGAAATAGGCACAGTGAATCTCACAAGAAGGGTACTCAAGGCCGAAAGCGCACCGATAACAATAGGCATACGGCATTCGATAGATTTCCGGTGCATAGGGAGCGAATCCGAACTTGTAGGGCTTCATCTTGCTGGTGAGACTTAAGGCCAGAAGCGTTCGACCATGGAAAGCATCCTCAAAAGCAATCGTGGCGGTCCGGGCTGTGGCATGACGGGCTACCTTAATGGCATTCTCGACAGCCTCTGCACCACTATTGACGAACATTGTTTTCTTAGGAAAGTTGCCTGGTGTATACGCATTGAGCCTCTTGGCGAGCTCCACATAAGGTTCATACATCACCACGTGGAAACATGTGTGAATATACTTCTGGATCTGGTCGTAAGCAGCCCTTAAGACCTCATCATCGCAATGGCCAATATTATTCACGCCGATGCCGCCAGCAAAATCAATATATTCCTTTCCCTCCACGTCGGTGATGAGCGCCCCTTTCGCCTTTGCCGCAAAGATAGGGTGGGTATTAAAAAGCCCTTGAGGGACATGGGCATTTCGCTCTTTAAGAAGTGATGCATTCGTTTTCATTTTACCGATCCACCTTTCTCTTGGCTTTTCTGCCAATTCTGCAAGTCGGTAGCCATATGCTTTGAGGAAGCATCATTCTCTTTACACGTTACATGCCAGATTTTTGGGCAAGGAAAAGAAAGTACCGGAGCTGGCGGAATTCGTGAATTTTATTTGGCTTTTGGCTTCAGATGAGACGGGAGTTGAAAGCAACGTGGGGAATTATAGCTATGCAGTATTGCATTGAAATATGGGCTACTGAGGTGACATCTCTCCTGCAGTTTAGAATGATTAGAGAAAATATCTATGCAGAAATGAGTTTACTGATGCATAATTACATCTAATTTGGAGCCAGAATGCTTCTTCATTTTTCTCGATATGGTAGCTTGGTCCACTCTTAGGGCTCGCGCCACTTCGCGCTGAGAGCGATACTTCTGCATCGCCCTTTCAATGATCATGGTTTCGTACTTATCGAGTGCCTCTCTCAGTGACATCCCCTCGGGCAAGAAGGGAGGAAGAGCTGTTTTGGTCATATGGCCTGTAATAGAACTTGGGAGGTCACTTATCTCGATTCGATCATTTTCTGTAATTACGACGAGGCGTTCAACAAGGTTGCCCAATTCGCGAATATTTCCAGGAAAATCGTATCTGCAGAAAAGGTCGACCACTTCTGGAGAGAGGCTCTTCTCCTTTTGGTGAGTCCTGTTGAATCTTTCGAGAAAATAAAAGATGAGGGGCACCATGTCGTCCCTTCTCTCCCTTAATGGGGGGATATGAATCGGAACAACATTCAGTCGGTAGTAAAGGTCTTCCCTGAACTTTCTCGACGCAACCATCTCTTCAATATTCTTGTTGGTGGCTGCTATGATTCTCACTTCAATTTCCTTAGGTTCCGTTCCTCCAACTCTGATCATCTCATGGTTCTCTAAGAATCGAAGCAGTTTCGATTGTGAACCTAGAGGAATTTCTCCAATTTCATCAAGAAATAGTGTCCCGTTATTTGCAAGTTCAAAAAATCCTGGCTTGCCTTCAGGTCTCGCTCCAGTAAATGCTCCTTTTTCATAACCGAATAATTCGGATTCAATGAGAGAATCTGGAATGCCGGCACAATCCACACGAATAAAAGGCCCTTTATTTCGCTGAGAGTGTTTATGAATCAATTTCGCGATCATGCTTTTTCCCACCCCAGACTCCCCCAGGAGGAGAATGGTGGAATCGACTTGAGCCACTCTCAAAGCCATTTCAAGGATTCGTTGCATCTCCGCGCTGCGAAAAATAATGTTGGAGAGCTCGATGTCCTTCATCTCTAGTTCGGAGAGTTTTGAAGAGTATCCTTTAGCGAGGGCCTGGGCCTCTTGAAGATGACCTCTCAGGTTGTCTAATTCAGAAATGTCACGTTCATTTGTGAGCACAAAGGCGATTTCCCCTTTCTCATTAAAAATTGGATTCCCCGTGATAAGGATTCTTTTTCCTCCTTTAATCTGCTGAATCATGGTCAAAGCAGTCTTTCTTTTTAAAACTTCATGGGTCACCGATCGATCGAATACTCCTTCAGCCACTAACTCTTTTATATTCCTCCCAACAACCTCTTCAGCCTTCACCCCGTTAATCTTCTCGGAAGCCTTGTTGATCCGTATGACTTTCCCTTCATGGTCGCAGATCCAAAGGCCGTCATAGGATGAGTCAATCATGGTATCCAACCAGTTTTTCATCGTTTTAAAGAGATCTAATTCCTTTGATATCCTTTCAATTTCTGAGATATCTTGGAAGACGCTAACGACTCCCGAGATTTTTCCACCACTCACGATAGGGTTGATATTGGAGATGAGGCTCACATCCTCCCCCTTGAGTTTTTCTCCGTAAAAGGGTCTCCCCGTCTTCAGGCATTCGAGAAGTTTCCCGCCCGTATGAGCAAGGACATCGAGGATGTACCGATCCAGAGCCACATGAGCGGGGAGATTAAAGATTCTTTCTGCCGTTTTGTTGAAATAAATGATAATCCCTTCCTCATCGATGGCAACAATACCGTTGTAAATTGCATTGAGCACTAATCGGGGGTCAAAATTGCTTGCGTCTTTCATAACATTGATCCTCCAAAGTCTCTTAGGTCCACTTCCCTTGAATGGGAGAATTGCAGAACTTACACTTCCCGTCCATTAAATTCAATTCAAGAACATCAAAGTGTGTTCGGTAGATGACCCTTCGATTGCAGTATGGGCAGACGGTTGAATTATGAATGTGACCGAACACATTCCCAATATAAACATATCGCAAACCATTTTTCTTTGCAATCTCGTGAGCCGACTCCAATGCGGAGATTGGGGTAGGGGGGAGATGGGTCAACTTATGATTCGGAAAGAACCTTGTAAAATGAAGAGGGGTATCGATCCCTAAGTTCTCTCTAATCCATTGGCACATCTGGTCGATCATTTTTGGATCATCATTTAATGTGGGGACGACGAGATTGACAATCTCGAGCCATACTTTCTCTTTTTTCACGGTGATCAGGGATTCGAGAACGGGCTTCAGGGTTGCCGAGCTGACCTCTTCATAAAACCTTTCACTAAAACCTTTAAGATCGATCTTGACGGCATCAAGGACCTTGAGAAGCTTAATGAGGGGTTCTCGATTGATATACCCATTTGAAACGATGGAAGTCTTGAACCCCATGGGCCTGGCCATGGACGAGATTTCATAAAGGTATTCATAATAGACTGTCGGCTCTGTGTAGGTGAAAGAGATAGAATTCAGTTTTTGCCTCTTTGCTTCCTGGATGATTTCTTCGGGGGAATAGGGAGAGTGGTTTAATCCTTCGAGACTTTTCTGGGAGAGATGCCAGTTTTGACAATATTTGCATCGGAGATTACAACTGGCACAGGTGATACACAGCCTGAAATGGCCGGGGAAGAAATGATAGAGAGGGGCTTTTTCAATAGGACCAATATCCACAACAGAGGGTTTCCCATAAACGATGGTATATAATTTACCGTTCTGATTCTCTCGATTTCTGCAGAACCCCCTTTTTCCATCAGGGATGACACATCCTCTTGGACAGAGAAGACATTGCACATTCTGCCCATTTATTTTCTTATAGAACATTGCCTCTTTGAAGCCGAGTGTTTTCTTGCCGGGTGCCTCATTTGGAAAGAGAGATGAACATCCTATTCCTGAGAGAATGGAGAGCATATATTTGAGATAGCTCCGTCGGTCAAGCATCCGGGATTTTATAAGGGTAGCTTCGGGTCTCCGGACCCGAAATACCTTTTAACGTCAGAAAATTCGTAGTCGAAAGGATTATCACACAACCCCTTTCTCAGCGGATTCTCATCCATGTATTTAAGTTTTTCATTCAGCTTACTCTCTGTAAGAATATTAAAATCATAATAATCAGGTTGCCATAATTGGTAGGTATGTCTCCTTTTCTTCTGTCTCGATAGCCGAATGGTTAGAAGCATTTCTTCGTCCAACGTTGTGAGAGTGCGGATAGTTTCCTTCGCAATATATTTCTTAATATCTCTAATAATACTTGGCAGGTCAGGAGACCTGCTGCCACCCGTTTGTGTGATGTCTGGCGGGCTGGGAGACCTACCACTACCCGCTTGTGCAATTTTTGGAAGATCTGGAGACCTGCCGTTGCCTGAGAATTCGCAAATCATATGAATATGGTCAGGCCATAATAATATATGCCTTGAGACTAAAATCTCCTCTCTTTTCATAGAACAAGATGGTTTTGATGGCTATCAAGGCCGCATCTTTATATTTAAATACCTCAACCCGTTTGTTTGTCACTATTGTAATGAAATGATATCCTTCATCATATTTTGTCTTTTTGGAGTGCGGGTCAAGAGACCCGCCTCTACCCGAATGAAATTTCATGATAATTTATACTATTCTATTTTCGAATTGTTTTGAACAAGAGGAACAGAATGAAACTGCTAACCTTGATGATCGCCATCATAAAGCAGGATTCCTTCAAACCCAGAATGGGAAGAAGGAGGACGCCCCCGAAAAGCCCTCCAAAGAAGCCTCCGAAGAGGTCTGCTCCATAGAGCAACCCGGCTGCCTGGCCTAGTGTCCCTTCCTTTGAGGAGGACCGTAAATATATCTTTGTGGCCAGTGGGAATTGAAGTCCAACCAAAACACCACATAGAAAGGACATGGTCAGAAAGGTCATATAGAGAAGGATGTAGACAACAGGCTTTTCAAGAGTATGGGACGGAATAGAGAGAACAAAGGGAAGGATGAGTGAGAAGCTGATGATCATTAGTTCTGTTCTTAGAAATAGAGAGGAATCCTTTCTTATCCTTTCCAGTCGTCGGGTGATGAGGTAGCTACTGAGGGCGATACCCACCATGAAAACGGTGATCAGCAAGCCAATCTGGTAATAGAGATAGCCATAAAGGGTCTGAAAGGTAAAGATGATCGCAAGGTCGAGCATCATGTCTGCAAAACCGGAAGTGAATATGGCATAGGGAAGGGAATATTTCGAGGTTTCGGGTTTCTTAATAAAAATGATTGAAAGTAAAACCGTGAAGATGGCTGTCAGAGCGAGAGTCAACCGAAGGCTCCACCCCTCAAACCATTTAAAAACGGTTGTAAGATAGGGAGAAAAGAGGGCATTCCAATAAGAGAGATTGAAGAAGACACCCAAGGGGCGAAAGTCGGAATTGAGAGACACCTCTTTCCCTTCCATCGATTTTAGAAACCATTTCAACCATCTCTCATGAAGCCGATATCCAATGTAAATTCTCGTGATGAGGCTTGTCTTGATTTTTCTTTCATCGAGCCGTTTCATCAATTCCTCAGGGGCGACCTGTTCGAGTTTTTCAGAGTCTGAAGCCAAGTAGAGATTTGTATCCCCAGGAATGATTCTCACCGATCGATAAATACTCTTTAAAGTCTCTCTAATACAGGCGTTCAGGTCCCTTAATTCGGGACTGAGATAGGTCAATGAACCGGGAAGGGTTAGAACAATGATTCCATCAGGA